>Ga0058704_10001004_pt1 | contig 13511 bp, 19 predicted proteins | sample AgamicMgSfe_FD_71363 | JGI IMG/M metagenome (GOLD analysis project Ga0058704, IMG submission 71363) | Agave microbial communities from Guanajuato, Mexico - Mg.Sf.e | ecosystem: Host-associated > Plants > Phyllosphere > Phylloplane/Leaf | place: Guanajuato, Mexico | collected 2012-05-30
AGGAGCTGGGTCTGCGCGAAACTTGGGGCCATTTGCCCTCGTACATTTCATGCTGAGACGGAGGGTCTAAGGCTTACCTGCTGGTGATGCTCCATTGCTCAAGGGGGCCGTTAAATGAAGGCGCGTACAGTCAGACGTCCGGTGGTCTTCAGAAGGAGCGACTTGTAAGGAGCGACTTGTAAGGAGCGACAGCGTCATACAGCGAGGACCAAGGCACAGCCTGACACCGACGACAAGGTAAGAACAGCAGGAGGTCGTCAGACCGTTCCGCGAATCCTCCACGAAGAGGGAGAGTCCATTACAACGCTCATACCAGCCAGAGGTCTTTACACTTTGGAGCGAGAGTTTAGGGAGAGCATCACGGTTAATCACCCGCTAAACCCTGCTCGCTCCTTGTTCTGGCTCGCCGACTATGTCCGTTTCAGCCAGCCACGCGACCTCGATGATGGTCTTACAACACGCCAGAACTGCTGTTGCAATCTCATCAATGGTTTGATTAACACAATGCTAAGGTTCTCTCATCACTTGGTGATACCAGACTTGCATGCATCTCACCAGCGAAAGGCGCGTTGGATCTGATTGAAGCAAACCTGCATACGCTAAGCATGCGACGAAGACAAAGAAAGTAAGCGTCGTTCCGAATCGCTTGCTTTCTGCATTTCGGGAACGGCTAACGGCGATCTTGACGTCCATTGGATCCAACTCATATAAACAGCCTTGGCGTTTGGGTGAGCTTCCACAAAGTCGGATACGCGTTCCTGACCTAAACTCAAACTGGAGCTGCTGCTGACAGTTTGGCTGTTGCCGAGAGGGACGTTCCAATTCTTCGTCTCCACATCATTTGCGCTCAGCTTTCCCACGTGAGGTCTCGCCCACTGGGAAAGTACACACGACGTCCAGACCGGAATATTTCTGCCTTATGATCATGGTACACTCCGGTCAACGAAACATGGGATAAGACGGCCGGAGAATTGTTGGCAACTCAGACGGGTATGCCGAAGGATCGTCCAGACTCCGAGAAACGTGCATGTACTGGCGACGACCAACACAGCGGTACGATGATGGGGCGAGTGAAATCCAGCTGGCCCTCTGTCGCGCCCTTTGGCTTTATACAGTCTAGTCGAGTGTAGAAGGAAGTTGTTGCCAACACACGATCAAACGTGGTGCCGGCTGCCACCCATCAAACGTCCCCTGGGCCATCATTCTCCTGATCTCACTGGATAGCGGCAATGCGGTATCGCGCGTACCAGCATGTTCAGTAGAGCATGCACGAGAAGTTCTTTGTGCCGTTACAGGAACTGGTTATCTTCTCATACCTGGTGAGAGAGAGCGAAGGGTTCAGCTGCGCGGTGGACCAAGTCGTAGGAGACCATAGAGAATCAACTGCCAAACGTGTCAGTCTTTGGTCGCATGCGACTCTTATAACAGTCTCTCACTTCGGTGTAATTTGGCCTGCATTGTCTGGGTAGTCCTTCAGGTAGGTTGGAAGTTCCTCGTTGACGTGGAGCGGCATCTTGCTGAGCGGTCGCACCAAGGCTACGCCTCCAAGGGCTCAGATGGACAAGTTTCTCACAGCTCACGAACGTCGTTCTGACGATAGGTTTTGGACCGAGCAGGATGTTTGGTGTCTTGCGAACGGCAGGCCGCCATGATGGCGATGCTAGCTTTGTTATTAAGCTCGTCCTCCGACGGCCCAATACAACCAGACTGCTGGAGGCTGATCCTTCTGAATGCTCCTGCAGGACGTTATCAGCTGATCGAGCGTAATAACCTGCCTTTACCTGCGGAGACAGTAATGCGGCTGATATGTGTGCAGACCAACCGTTGGCCACTGTCGGAGAAAAGGCTGCTCTTGTCTACTGTGTCTAAGCGTCACAGGTTGCGCCTTCCGCGTTTGTTCGATTGCGGTCCACTCCGCGCTAGCGTGGTTTGTAGATTTCTTCGTGACGATCCGCATGAACAACACCAGGTGTCTCACGGTATGACTTCTCATCAATAACAGACGTCATCTGTCCTCCGACTTCCTTCTTAGCACGCCGGCAAGTGCGCTTATGGGACTACGAATAGCATGCCTTTACACGATAGAAGGTGTTGCTTGAGACACACAGCATGGGGAGAACACTACTGTCGCTGCGTCGTCGAGCAGTATGAAGCAGACAAGGTTGCGCCTCTGCCACCGGGCACCTGTACAATCGCCACAGAAGTATTCGATATTGCGGAGCTGCGCGAACTCATTTTGAGCTTCCTGCCGATGATCGATATCGCATGGATGGAGCGTGTCAACAAAGCTTGGCAAACATCCGTTCGAACTTCGCCACAGTTGCGTCGCGAACTGTTTCAACTACCTCTTGCGGACCCCGTCAATCCCAAGCGCATTACAGGCGATGAGGACGACCACAGCCAGAACGACAGCGTCAGTGAAGGTGACTCGTATGCCTGCTAGTATCCGACATATGAGTTGCCGTTGATGCTGAATCCTCGCCTGGCTTTAGACACCTTCACCACGTTCAGTTGGCCAGGTCAGCCGTACGAATACGTCAGGATAGCTCTAACACTGCAGAATAAGCAGCTACGGCTTATGGACATGGTTCGGGACAGCTGTCGAGCGGCAAGTTCCCTTCGTCATCCAGATCAATACCTAACGTAGCCTCCGGTCACAGCGGTCGCCTTTATAATGAAGAACTGGTGCGTACAACGTGGGAAGAGAGGCGGCAATGCGGCAAAGCTCGCGAATGCGCAAAGGTACACCCACAGAGGCTATGGAACCGAAGAAGATGACGATGATGACGACGACGGCCTTGACGAGGATAACGGGAGCGAAGAGAGTGAAGACGGAGAGGAGGGTGATTATGACGATGATGTTGGAGGCTGTATAATCAATTCATATGGCGTCACTTTGCGGGACGTTGCTATGGTTCTCTACCGCATCTGGAAGAATCAGAGGGATCAGATGGCCGTCAAAGGACAACGCGCACTTCTGTTCGACGGCTATCTCAAGCTTGCCATCCGCAGGGAGCATTCGATACCTTTTGCGAGCGGTCCCGCAGGAGTCTCGATGGCCAGCACACATAGAGCATTGGATCAAGGACAGGGCGAGGAAGGTCAAGACGATCAGATGGATGTCCGCTCGACGAAGTTGACTTGCGACCGTGGCTATGAGCCGAGCTCTGATTCATATACTGATTCGGATGATGAACTGGGGGCTTCGACCGAGGGAGATGAAGTCGATTGTTTGCTTCGGGGGATGCCAGACTTTGACGGTGAAGAAGATCCGGCTCAGACGTCCTGGATTGACAGTAATGCACTCGTAGAACTTTGGAGAGATGAAGGCGAGACCCTAAAGTAGGATAGACCAAGAAAGACGCTATACTGAGTCCGTATCACAACCGCTGGTCGGGTGCTAACAAAAAGCAAGACCTGGTGATGGTCTCTTGATATCGTAGGACCGACACGAGCACCATCGTTGTGCTAGTTCTTGTGTCTACCTGTGACAGCGCGTCGGAGACGACAGCCGAAATCGCTCGAATGGTGATACACGCGGGTGGCAGCGTCGTCGCCATGCCAGTCTTTAGCCCGACTACCACAGCCATTGCGGGCAACTCGTTTGCGCTCCTGCTGGGCCAAACGCTTGTGTGGCCGTGATGCATCTATCCCTCGACGGCGTCGTTGGACAGTCGGTCCAGTCATATGAATATGTCTATCGTATGGAAGCACTGCGTTCTATGTGCAAGGCGCTGTGACTTGACAGTGATCATCTTTTATGCGTCTTGCAGTAAGAAGAAGGAAATACACCATGGGGTCACCCTCGGTCACAAAAACGCTGGCTTTGCTATGCACCAGGCCTAGAGTGTCGGTACATGCATGCACAACGACACGAGCTGGCGGACATCAAGTTCGTAGGGGTGAACAGCTATGCTGTTGAGTCTGGCAACGTTGCGGATCTCACCCACCTGTACGGCATTACTCGACTTGAAGCTCGGTTGCCACTCCAACATTAAACGGTCGCGAACGCGCTGTGAGAGCCATGTGCTTCACACAGCATTACTATCCTTGAAGTGAATTGGTATCCTGACGCAATGCGGACGAAGGGTCATCGTGTTGTTTGGACCACAAGAGCTTCACGAGCCATTTCACTGTTTATGGGACACTTCAGTTGCTGTGATCCACATAGTTTTTCAGTCGGCTGCTACTGACAAGCGATCTTTTTATGCAGCGCGGGCCATACATCGTTGTCCAAAGGCCTCATGGCGTTCCCTCTGCTGGGCTGCTTTGTTGAACGCAAGAACCGCATCCGGCGCTAGATGAAATGGGACGCCACCTTATTAACCGCGCCATACCTTCGTTCTTATTTTGTCTACCTTTCCGACCGTTCATTCGATCATATAACCAAGATGCTTGCCCTCCTCGCCGCCGTCACAGGCCTCGCCGCTGTCGCCAGCGCCGCAACCGCCACCTCCGGCTGCTCACCTCAGGCGACTGGTTACGGCCCAGTGCCATCGCCAAACACCGAGGCTGCGTTCAAGACGAATGCCGCTTTCGCCAGTGCGGCCAGCAATGCCGTGACTCCATCTCTCTACCAACGTACCTTCGTCAACCTCAATGCCAGCGAGTCCGCATCCTCAAGCAATGTTTACATGGGCTACTACGAGCTCAAGTCTTACGATCCAGCGTCCTGCACTGCACTTTGCGACTCGACATCGGGCTGTGTGGGAACGAACCTGTACTTTGAGAGGGACCCTTCTCTGCTTCCAGCTGCGGCGTGCCCGAACCCAGCGGCGCTCACGGTGATCAAGTGTGCCCTTTGGGGTTCGCCGGTCACGGCAGCACAGGCTACGAATGATGGACAGTACCAGGAGCAGTTCCACGTCTTGGTCAGTCACCTACCGAATGTCAACTAGCAAGCTCACGTATACTGACATCCTTGCAGATTGCCGGAAGCAACGGCTACATGAAGCTGCCGTCCCAAGCCTGTAGCGCGATCAGTTCCGCTTGGAGCGGTTACAGCTATGCCTGGCCCACTCAGTCCGCGAACTGGCAGGGCTGGACGAGCGTATATGGTGGAAGGTTTGCATCCGCATCTGTGTGGCCAAGCAGTGCTACCGCTGGCCCAAGAGGCTACTAGAATGACAAGCGAGAACCGCTTGATGGAAGAAAAGCTGATGCTGAAAGCGGACATGACTGGAATGTAGCTAAGACGTAAGCCACTGCATCCAAACCATGCGCCCGTCAAACCTAGTTTCAACCACTTCCAACCACCTTTCCATCATAGCTTTCTTTGATGAGCTTTTCCAATGCCTCTGCTTTCGCGCCCGTTACACCACCCATGAGATCGCCATCTTTGAAAAGGTTGAAAGTCGGCATCTGTCGCGCGCCGAGCTCTTGAGTGATGTCGTCCGCTGTGTCGGTGTCGTACTTGTAGAAACGTGCTTCGGGATACTTTTTCATCAACTTCTCGACGAAAGGGGCGATGGCTTTACACTGGCTACACCATGTCGCCGTCGCTTCGAGTATACAGATGCCGTCTGCGTTGGTGGCTTTGACGTAGGAATTGCGGTCGGTGAGCTCTTCCATCTTGGCTGTTCTTGCTCGTTCTCGATAAACTTTGAGAAGCAGGGATACACTAGGGATGAAGACGTCGTGCGATGGTGGGTCTCACGTCCATCGAGAACTGAACGTCACGAAAGATCTCTGTCACGTGCGGCAAGCTAAGCGACATTTAGCCTGAATTCGAGCGTCAGCCACTCGCCCCTAAAAGGTTGCTTAAGCTCGTAGCATCAGCCCCACATCAACACGAGGCTGCTTTTCATCCTGACTCATGGGACTCCGCAAGACGCCGAAGGACATGTTGTGTTGCGAAGCTAGGACGATGTTGAGGAATAATGTAGATAAGCGGTCAACAGGCAATCATTGCTACGATACAATCGACTGAACGTCGGCGCCGTCTCCTTGCGTACTTCTCAATCCCACAACCAACCCCTCTTGATACCACCACATAGGTACCTGATTGTAAGCATTGATAAACAGGCTTTTAGCTACTTCGAGCCACCGACTTGAATTCGATATCGTTTACATATTGAAACATCCCGACACGCCCGGCGAGGTACAGCATGGCGAACAGCAGCGGCTCGTTGTACATGGGCTTCGACCTCTCCACGCAGCAGTTGAAAGGCATATGCGTGAACTCGGACCTGAAGCTTCACTATGAAGCCAAGGTCGACTTCGACGAGGATATGAGCAAGTATGGCATCCAGAAAGGTGTCCTTACTAACCCAGCCGAGGGCGAGGTTTTCGCTCCGCCAGCGATGTGGCTCGAGGCCGTCAACCTCGTACTCGACCGTCTGCACGACCAAGGCCTGGACTTCAGCAAGGTGAAAGGGATGTCCGGTGCGGGTATGCAACACGGCACTGTCTTCTGGTCTGCAGATGCCGAGCACCTCCTCAACAACCTCGACTCGAGCAAAACGTTGGTGGAGCAAATGGAGCCTGGCAGCAAGGGCGAACGGAAGGGCGCCTTTGCTCACCCAATGAGTCCAAATTGGCAGGATGCCAGCACGCAAAAACAGTGCGACGCTTTCGATGCACGCATGGGTGATGCGCACATGCTAGCAGAGGTCACAGGCAGTAAAGCCCATCACCGCTTCAGCGGGCCTCAGATCATGCGTTACCGCACCAAGTACCCTTCACATTACGAGCAGACAGCCCGCATATCACTGGTGTCATCTTTCTTAGCGTCCGTCTTCCTCGGCAACATAGCACCGATAGATATCAGCGACGTCACTGGCATGAATCTCTGGCACATCGATAAGGGTGCCTACCACGAGGACCTTCTGGAGCTAGCAGCAGGTGGCAAAGACAAAGTTGCGGAGCTCAAGAAGAAGCTTGGCGGTACTCCTGAAAGCGGTGGTGATGCATTCGGTACTATCAGCAAGTATTTCATGCAACGCTACGGCTTCCCATCAGACTGCCAAATCATCCCTTTCACCGGCGACAACCCATCGACTATTTTGGCCCTCCCGCTGCGACCAAACGATGCTATGGTCTCTCTAGGCACAAGCACGACATTCCTAATGAGCACGCAGACTTGGCAGCCAGATCCTGCATACCACTTCATGAACCACCCGACAACAGCAGGTCTGTACATGTTCATGCTGTGCTACAAGAACGGCGGTCTCGCTCGTGAGCAGATCCGGGACAAGTTGAACAGCAATGGCGACAAGAGTTGGGACAGATTCAACGACACGGCAGTTTCTACGCCACCCGTCTCACAGACATCGGCGAGCGACGACATGCGCCTCGGACTCTACTTCCCGCGTCCGGAGATCGTACCAAATCTTCGCGACGGGCAGTGGCGCTACGCTTACAACGCTAAGAATGGCGACCTGAAAGAGCTATCTAACGACTTCACCCCTGATGACGCGCGCAACATCGTCGAGTCCCAGATGCTCTCCCTCCGTCTCCGTGCCGCCAGCCTAGTCAGGTCCGAGAAAGAGCTGGCTACCAGCAAGCATCTCCCACCGCAACCACGCCGCGTCTACCTCGTCGGAGGCGGCTCGGCCAATCCAGCCATTGCCAAGATCTGCGGCGAAGTACTCGGCAGCGTCGAGGGTGTCTTCAAGCTAGACATCGGTGGCAATGCCTGCGCCCTCGGCTCGGCGTACAAGGCCGTATGGGGCTGTGAGCGCAAGCAGGGACAGACATTTGAGGATTTGATCGGTGGTAGGTGGGACGAGGATAAGTTCGTTAAGAAGGTAGCGGATGGTTACAAGGAGGGTGTGTTCGAGACTTATGACGAGGCTGTGAAAGGCTTTGATAAGATGGAAAAGCTGGTGTTGAAGCATGAGGGTGAGCGGCAAGGGACGCTGACGGGTGGCAGAGTGTTCATGCCAGAGGATGGTCACGGAGCTGACTCACAGTCTGGCAAGGCGGAGTCTGCGAAATAGTTATATCAGGGTAATAGTCAATCGTCATTCTGTTCAGTCTGATATAACGCCTGAATGATAAGCATAGCACTCGCAGTCTGATAAGGAATGATCGCATGAAACAAATCTGGCAGTCTGGTAATCCGTCCCCTCTTCTCTCCTCCACCTCATCCCTTCCATCCTTTCCTCATTCCCTCTCCGTGTCAAAGAACGACTCGCTGCTGAGTAATACTCAAGGAGACTTGGACCTCATAGGTTCATCGGCGGTCGCATTGTGCGCTTGCCAGTTTGCCTGTTCTCGGAAACAGCATATGTTGCCGCCATATCGCAGGCTAGGAGCATTATTTGATGCATTTTGCACTTCATGTGCTTTCATTCTCCCTTTCTTCCAGTAGTCCGAGCTCAAGTAGATGAGCTGTTGATCCTGAATCACGTAGGCACCCACAACTTTCTACCGCCGCGTCCAGTGTAGCCACTGCCTCTCGGGCGTGCGAAGCTGTCCGGATCAATCTGGCCGTTTGGTTGCACATCGGTCTGCACAACGTTGGGCACGCGGTTGTTGGGCACGAAGCCGCCGCGAGCCGGAAAGAAGTTGCCACGACCGCCACGTGGAGACCCTCGAAAACTACCGCGCACACTCCCACGAGGCGTGAAAGGCACGGTCTGTCCGCTACGGCCCTGATGAGGTTGCACGTTGCTCATCCGAGGTGACTGCACTTGCACCTTCGACTGCTCCGGCTGCAAGACTGCCTGCGGAGTGCGGCCAAAGGCATTTGGATCGATGACATTCGGCGGCTGTTGTTGCATCATCGCAGCTGGACCTCTTGGGACCGTTGGCTTGTACACGACCTCGCCGTCGTCGTCGTCGTCCTCTGGCGGGGCTGGTACGGCTGGTGCGGCCTTTGGCGTAATGAGCACGGCCGGAGTGGTCTGCTGGTTCTCTCTGTTCTGCATGCTTTGACGGTTGCGCCAGTCACGGTCCTCCCTGCCGACAGTCTCACGCAGCTGCTCGAGACGCTTGCTCCTGATGTCGAAGCCACGAGCGTACTGCACCTTGTTCGGGTCGTTGCAGAGGAAGATGAAAGACTCGAGCGCAGCAGCCGGGTTCAGCTCCTGGTGAATGCGCCAGAGGATGTAGTTGAAGAGAGGCTGCACCTTTTGAGGCACACTCGCACTGGATGAGGTAGAGGCATCGATAGCTCGAATCGGCCTAGCAATCGGTTTGACAGGTGAAGACGCTGCCTTGGTCGGGCTCGTGGGTGGCGACACCGGGCTGATGCTGGACCGCATGCTCTGCAGCGAAGAAGGTGACGCCGAGCCGGACATCAGAGAGCCTGCAGAGCTGACCGGAGTCTTACGCTGGTCCTCCAAGATGGCAGGCTTCGAGGCAGTCTCCTCCGGCAAGCCATTCGTCTCTGAGTCGTGATCGGCCACATCTATGTGATCGTTCTCTGAGAACAGTGTGCGCGGCACCGCAAAACGCTCGACCTCATTCCAATTTTGATAATACTGGTCGCCACCCTGCAGGGTGACCGCATGAGGATACTTATTAGTAGCATCATCAAGCCACTGCAGGGTCTCGCGCACATCCTCGCCGTGCTTGTTAGTGCTGCTCTTCTGCTTAGCTAGCTGCTCCAAAGCTACCAATGATTAGTATAACATGCTCTATCAGCATTCATTATGTTCACACGTACCATGAAGTGGCACAAACAACCTGATCTGACCGTTCTTAACCCATTGTCTGATGCCGTTCCGTGTGCTCCTCTTGACTCCAGCAACGAGCGCGGTGTCGTCGACGATGCAGTTGAAGATCTTGCGCGTAGGCGCCACAGATGTCTGCATGTACGGCTGGGCGTCGTGCTGGGAGACGGGGCGCTGGCGAGTGTTGCCGCCGCGCATCTTGCTGGCGGGGCGTGGTGTCTGCGACAGTCGTGTGAGAATGCGTCTGTGTGGATGCGCGCAAGGCGGGAGAGGTTGGGCGATTGTATGGGCGCGCGAATGCTGAGTATAGGAATAAGCTGCTAGGCGGCGGGAAGTGGAAAGCCTACCGTTGCAGGTTGATTCATTGGTGTTGTAGTGTTTGTGGGCTTCATTCAGCAACAAGCTCCGGCATCGTCAAGGCGCAGCAGGTGCGCCGCTGATAGAACGCAGGAGGAACATGCTGCGAGTTTCGTTGTTGCCGTGTGAGTCAGCGCATGTCATCGGCACAAGCATCGCACCGCATGTGTTTGCGCGCAGAGAAAGCGCACGCCATGAATCGAGTCGGTGGCAGGTGTGTGACGGACTTGGTGGGACCGGCACGTCGGGACTCGGCTTCGGCTTCGAAGTGACGACTTGCGGGCCGACTCGGTTCGTGGGGTGCAGCAGCCGTAGCCGTACGGCTGCTGCTGCAGGAACTGTGCATCAATACAATCATGCCTGTCATCCTCATCTCTGGAGCTGCCAATGGACTCGGTGCCGCTTTTCTCGAGGCATCCAGACAACAATCCGATTCCACAATCTTGGCCATAGACCGCGAGCAAATCCATGGGACACACAAGAATGTTCAGTCTTGGTGCGTGGATGTCACAGACGAGGGCTCGATCGATGCCTTCGCCCGAGACATCAGAGATCAACCAATCGACCTTGTCATTCATAGCGCTGGTATGAGAGGACTTGTCCCACATCTCGAAGTCGAAAAACGAGGCGATGTCGACGCCTGCGAGACCCTCGAAGCAATGGACTTCACCACCCTGAACCGGACCTTTCAAATAAATGCCGCCGGCACCTTTATGCTTCTGCGCGCCATCCTACCCAATCTTCGCAAAGCTCTGGATTCGAAGGTCATCATCATGTCCTCTCGTATGGGTAGCCTAGGCAACAACTATGCTGGCAACCGGTCCGCAGGCTCAGCCTATGCTTATCGGGCATCGAAGGCAGCGCTGAACGCGATAATTCGGTCATTCGTGGTTGATGTGCCGGATGTCAGCTTCGTCATGTGCCATCCAGGACGTGTGGAGACGAAGCTGGTGAAGTGGAAGGAGGAGGGTGCTATTAGTGCCAACGAGAGCGTGGAAGGCTTGTTGCCATTGATTGACCGCTGGAGCAAGGAGGACAGTGGCAAGTTCTATGATCGGTTTGGGGAGACGATACAGTGGTAGAAGCCACGATGGTAGACGAGTACATCGAGCGATGATACAACAACAGATGAGATAGTGGACATCGAGGTGTGTGTGATGATCGACAATATATACATAGAGTAGACAGGTACACCGACGATAACGTTCCCCGTTACCATCACGAAAGCACTATGCCTTACTTTCTCCTGCCGCTGCCCGGTACCGCTAAAGTAGCCCTACGTCAAAACGCTTGCCAGCGCCAGGTCCATCGCCAACATCAGCGTGCCAGTTACACTAGTCCTGCGTTGCATCAATTGCGCGCCGCCATGGTCGATCGTCATCCGTCCTCCGTCACACCACTTTCGTTGTGTCGTTCGTCGGCGAGAGAGGTCCTGCATCGGCAGTCAGCATAAGGCTACCAACGGGGACTAGATCACACCTGGTCGTCGTAGTCATCATCTTCGTGATCGTCATGATTGAATAGCCAGTCTTGGTTTTGCCTTGCCTCGAAGTCTCGAAGAAGGGTACTAACACCGCACACCACGTGAAGGTGCTGGCATATAAGCGCGGCAGAGGTATAACCAAAGGGAGAGCCACTGTTCGCGGATGATGGAGTGGATGCACCAATGGAGGGAGCGACTGAACTGCAGTAGGAGTCAAGCTGCGGCCTATATGGCGGCGCACGCTCAGACATCTGCCATTTGTCTTGAGTAGAGGTATAAGCACCGAGAGAGCCACGTGCGAGCGCTGTAGTGGATGCATCGGCGGAGGGGTATGGCTTGGTTTTTGTGGAGAGGTATAAACAGAGGGAGAGCCACGGGCGAGCGCTGTAGTGGTTGCACCAATGGAGGGAGTGATTGATCTGCAGTGAGGAGCCAAGTGTGCTAGAACTTGTGTAGCGGCGCACACTGTGACATCTGCGTGTTTGCGTGGGAGAGAGGTATAACCGTCGAGAGAGCCGCGGGCGAGCGCTGTAGCGGGTACATCGGACGGAGGGAGCGACTGATCCGCAGTGAGGAGTCAAGTGTGCTAGATCGTGTGGGGCGGCGCACACTCTGACATCTGCGTGTTGAGTTGGTGGTGGAGGTGTAACCATCGAGAGGGCCACGGGCGAGGTGCTTGCGTGGGTTGCATCGATGGAGGTAGCGACTGATCGAGCAGTGGGAGTCAAGCTGCAACCTGTCTGGCGGCGCGTAGCTCTGACATCTGCTGGTTGATGAGACGGATGGGGTCGGATCCGCTCGAGAGGTGAGGATGTTGGTCGGAGTTGTAGATGACGGGGTTGTTGTTTGTTCGATGTAGCCGCCGTGAGGCAGTCGCTACTCGGGTTGCCAGTCCATGCTGGTCTCGTCGAGCTTCTGTGACTTCACCGGCGTGCAGATTTTCATTGGTGAGAAGTCAAACATCGCCCGTCTCCAGTATCGTCGCTCGTGGAGCTTTTGTCGCTCTTGCTCAGCTGCCAGTCTTGACTGGACAACCTGCGTTGCCTGTGCCCTTTTCAAGACACGGCGTTCCAATCGAGGAGTAGGCATCATGAACTCGTAGGGTCCGTAACGGTTGCCTTGGAGCATCATGTCCTTCTTCTGCTCGACGTTGAGTGGGCTTCTGTGACGTCTAGCGAACATGTCATGCTGCTGCTGCGCCTCCCACTGCTCCTGGGCCTGTTGCTTGTACGACTCTGAGTCGTCTCGCAGCGCCGAGTTTGGATGTTGGAACTCAGGGAAGAGCTCCCAAGGGTCAATGTCACATTTGCCCTCTTTATCCTCATTGAAGGGACTGGTGGGAAAAGGTGCTATGCGGCTAGCCTTTCTTCTCGCTGGCTTCTTCGTTGGGGTGATTGGTAGCTGTCTGTGACATGTGAACTCTTCGCGAGAAGTCGCCATCCTGATCTGCTGCGGTGTTAACTCTGACGCGAGCTTCTGGGAAGTGAGCTTTGAGAGGTGAGGTACCTTCTTGCGGTCTTGGAGTTCGCAGTTGCTGGCGGTGCTGTTTCGACTGCTGTGGCAGGAGGTGCGACTGCGCCGAGCGGGTGTGATCGTGTGCTTGAGGCTTTTGAGGGCTTGTAGCTGATCGTGAAGAACTATGGTATTGAATGCTTGCTTGTGGTGCGGTGCTTCGTGATACGATAATCTTGAGGAAAAGAAAGAGAAGGATCGAGTGCAAAAAGAAGATATATGTAGAGGCCCAAATGGCGAACCATGGGACAGCGAAGAGCCAAATTTCACCCATGGTACGGAGTGAGAACGTAGGAGTCGACAGAATCTATGCTGAAGTCAAACAGCCATGATCTACAAGAACGTTTCTCGCCTTCCGGTGCAGTCCGGCATCGTCACCTTCAACCTCATCTTGGATATGACCCGAATACTCACATAGAGACGAGGAAGCCCTTCCATCTAACCCCAACGCCTTATGTAGCAGTAGCTGCCTGCTAGTGAGGATACTGCACTATGTAGTCGTCGTTGGTATATCTATTTGTGTGCAGAAGTCAACATAC
>Ga0058704_10001005_pt1 | contig 13510 bp, 15 predicted proteins | sample AgamicMgSfe_FD_71363 | JGI IMG/M metagenome (GOLD analysis project Ga0058704, IMG submission 71363) | Agave microbial communities from Guanajuato, Mexico - Mg.Sf.e | ecosystem: Host-associated > Plants > Phyllosphere > Phylloplane/Leaf | place: Guanajuato, Mexico | collected 2012-05-30
AAGAGGCAACGTATATCTCCTGGTAAGAACTCACCGACAGCAGCAGCATCATCATCATCATCACCCAGCCAGACCCGCGACAAGAGAGACACGCCGAGAGACTCGAAGCTTGACGATTCCCGCGACAGTCGCAGGAAGAGCGGCGGCGTAGGCGACGAGAAGCAACGCAGCAAACGGCTCTTCGGCGCTCTGTTGGGCAATTTGAATCAGCCGAGTGACCGAGCGAGCAAGAGGCGGCAGGAGATCGAGTCGAGAAGAAAGGCTGAGCTCCAGCGACAGGACGATGAGCGACTCGAGGATAAGCAACGAAGGTTGGATGCGGTTAGGGAGCACAGACGGAAAGCGCAGGAGGAGGTTGATGAAGAGAATGTGCGTTTGAGATCAGTGGCATCGGAGGACTGGTTTGGGGTGGGTGCTGATGGTTGGGCAGATGCGAATACGACATAAGAGCATGCTTGATGCGGCGAACTTCTTGCAGACGAATTGTGAGCCGAAGCTGGTATGTCAATGGAATATGGGGTTGTACGGATGTGCGATGCTGACAGCAGGCAGTACTACCGACCCTGGGACCTCCGACCGGACGAAGAAGATCGAATAGAAGATCAGATCAAGGATGCGCAAGCTCAGATCGATAAGGAGCTTGAGGAGTTTGAAGCACGAAAGCGAGGCGAGCCTCTACATGAAGGACAGACTGACGGTCAGTCTTAGTCATGTGCGCTAGAGTGATCTTTGCTGACCGGAGCTGCAGGCGTCCACACAGAGAACGTAGAGAAAGGCAGCAGCCCTGGCACCGAGGAGGTTGATGGCGTTGAGCCCAGAGCTGTCGCGAAAGACCAGAAGCAAACGCCCGAGCATCAAGCTCAAGACCTGGAGAAGGTTGTTCTTGCTAAGCCCGATGCTGACGCGGAAGAGGCTAGGCTTGAGGATGTGCCAGACAACAAGTCTGAAAAGCAGGAAAACGACGAGAAGCAGCAACAAAACGCAGGTCAGCTCGATGGCGAAGAGAAGCAGCAGGATATGGATGATGAAGGGGACCATGTAGTGGAGGGAGATGAGGATACGGTAATCTACTGATATTGAGCGCTCGATACCCAACATCGTTATGTACGGTTTAGGCTTCTATTGTAACTATAACAAGAGCGATTCAGGCATTGTCGTCCTACAGCATGGCAGTGCCTCAAGAAGGAGCTGCTGCCAAGGGTGATGGGCTTCGTGCTTTGCGTGTTTGACTCATTCTGCAATCACACCTCGACCAATTGATGGTCCTGCATGCACTTGGGAACTCTTCGTCGCCACCTACAGCTCCCTGACTCCAAACGAGACTGTTGAGGTGCATAGCTGTTCATCCCCTCACGATTCAGGTGAGCACCTACATAAGCATGCTCTAGCCGAGGTAAGTATGGAGCTCCGCAGCTCGCATCTGCAGGTGAGCACAGCCATATATATAGATCCACCAAGTCAACACAAACGTTGAGAACGAAACGAACGAATATCGTTCTAGCAATACATCTGCCTTCGACATTTGGAAGTCCTATCTTACCACGTTTACCAAAACAACTTCCGGGAACCATGGCTCTCGACAAGATCACACCAAACGACAGCCGGATCAAGCATCAATACGCTGAAGTCAACGGCCATCGTTGGCGTAAGTGGCAAACACACCCATTCCCAAGCCGCGACTAGCTTGACAGGACCCTAACATGCTGCAGACTACCTCAACGCCTCCCCCCAAGGACCCCAACGCGGCGTCGTAGTCCTCATCCACGGCTTCCCAGACCTCTCCCTAGCATGGCGCTACCAAATCCCCATGCTCCTCTCCCTCAACCTCCGCTGTATAGCCCTCGACTGCATGGGCTACGGCGAGACCGGCACCTCCGACAACCTTAAGGACTTCACGCCCAAAACTCACGCAGACGCTATAGCCGGTATCGCCAAACAACTCGGTGCTCCCAAAATCATCCTCGGTGGCCATGATTGGGGTGGCGCGGTGGTGTATCGTGTTGCGCAGTGGTATCCGGAGTTGGTATCGCATGTCTTTAGTGTTGCTACGCCGTATTATTCTGTTTCGGAGAAATATGTTTCCGAGGAGGAGCTTGTGAAGGGTCCGTTACCGCAGTTTGGGTACCAGCTTCAGCTTGGGAGCGAGGATCGGAAGGTTGAGAAGGTTGTTTATGGTGAGAAGCGGATTAGGAAGTGGTTGAAGGGTATGTATGGTGGTAGATCGGCTAGTGGGAGACCGATGTTGAAACCTGAGCATGGTGTGGATTTGGAGTTGATGGAGAGTGAGGAGGAGGTTGGGATGACGCCGTTGTTCAATGAAGAGGTAAGGAGGGTGTCCAACATGCAACCGTGCCATGATGTCAGTGCCATTCAACCGCTAAGCAACACCTTCTAGGAGCTCGACTACTACGTCAAAGCCTTCACCAAGACCGGCGTCAACGGGCCCTGCAACTGGTACCGTACCCGCAAAATCAGCCACGAGGAAGACCAAGCCCTGCCTACCGAGAGCAAAATGGGGCTTAAACAGCCTACGCTGTTCATACAAGCTCTCCGTGATATCATTCTGAAACCGGAGATGAGTAGAAGCATGGAGAAAGCCATCCCTAACCTGACTAGGGGAGAGGTGGATGCCAGTCATTGGGCGCTATGGCATACCCCGGTCGAGACAAACAAGATCATCAAGGAGTGGTTTGAGGGTGTGGTGTTTGGGGTCAAGAGTAAGATGTAGATAACCCACGGCTGTATGTGTCATGAGTCAATGCATTTATGTACATGAGCTACGCACTTTCTATCCTCGCTGCTTGCGCCCACGAGCCATCGCCGCTCGCTGACTCCTGCCTGATAACATACAGCTCATCGATAAAAGCCGGCACAAACGTACCAGGACCCCTGACGTCCAATCTTGCTGCGGCACGCTCAGCAGCAATCTCGTACATCAGTATGCCAGTCACGACAGCCAAGAGCTTGTCTTCCCGCTCAACAGCCATGACACTTGCGATCGTCGTCCCGAGCGTACAACCACTGCCTGTAATCTCGCATAGATACTCATGCCCGTTACTGATAGCAAACGTCCTCTCCCCGTCAGATACAACGTCCGTAATGCCTGTCATGAGCACAACATTGCGTTCTCGTGCCGCTGTACCCTTAACGAGTCTCACTCTATCGTCTAACGATAGTTGCGAAGCGCCGCTATCAACGCCATGTTGCTTGACTCCCTGTGTACCAGCCACAGTCCGGATCTCGCCTTCATTGCCTTTAATGACATCGAAGTAGCCGCCTGCCATGAGTGCTTTCACTCCCTCCCTTCTTTGCTGTGTCGCGCCTGCACCGACTGGATCGAGTAGCACAGGCCCGCCGACAGCGTTATAGGCTGCTAAAGCTTTGAGATGGTTCGAGCGGATCTCGGGGGTAGTAGTGCCCATGTTTATCACGAGACTTCCGCCAAGAGCTGCGAGATCGCCGGCTTCAGGACCGTTGTTAGACATGATGGGTGATGAGCCGACGGCGAGCGCGACGTTCGCTGCGAAGTTTTGGACGACAAGGTTGGTCATGTTGTGGCATAGTGGTTTCTTTGCTGCCATTCGCTTGATGATGTCCGGCGCTTTGGCGACGATATCTTCTCGTGACAGCTTAGAGTTGGAGACAGTAGTGGCGAATGGAGGCGGTGTGCTGACCAGCTGCCGTAAACGCGCGGCAGCTTCTTTAGGGTCGTTCGAAGCCATGATCGCGCTCACCACTGCGATGCCATCGAGTTGCTTCTGCGGGGAAGCACATTGGTAGATTATTCGCTGGGCATTGGAGGCGTTGACGCCGCCTATACAGACAGTCTTCACACCATCATGTCCAGAGTTCGCGAGCTCGCCTAGAATCTGCTGTACACCAGCCGTGCCAATAATGGATTTTGTGTTCTCCTTCGTGGGCGTGGCGTAGACAGTGCCGAGACCCAAGTAATCCGCGCCGTCCCTGGCAGCTTCAAGCGCCTCCTCGAGGCTGTTGGCCGTCACGCCAATAATGGCATCCGGTCCTAAGAGTTGACGTGAGCTCTTTAGGTCCAGATCATCTTGGCCCACATGCACGCCTTCTACACCCGCGGCGAGAGCGACGTCGACCCGATCATTGATGAGCAGTGGCACGCCGGCGGATTTGGTGACTTTATGTAGCTCCTTTGCAATCTGCACGAGCTCGGCTGTTTCTGAGGTCTTGTCACGGTATTGTACGATTGTGGCACCTATAGCATGTGAGTAGGGCTGGTGATTCTTAATACATCGGCAGCGTGACCCTACCTCCTTCAACAGCCGCCTTCACTACGGCTACTAGGTCTTTATCTCCCAAGATGGGGGTCGTGGAGTCGGTGACTAGGTATAGCGAGTAGTCTACTGCTTGTGGAGCCATCTCTGTCAAGGTTCTTGCAAGAAATTGTAGGAGCGGAATATGAAGATTCACGTCAAACTTACCTACCCACCTGGAAGGGTCGAAAGCCGAGCAAGATTCTATTGTTGACGTTCTGCTGACCACGACAGGCCGCATTCGCTATTACTTTTGGTATTCTAGCAAAACGACTGTTCTTGCAGAGTCTGCTCGTTGAAGATGGAGATCGATTTGGTGTTCGAAACGTATCTATGGAGCACACATTCCACGGGCACTGACTGCATGTGCTATCCGGATACCGAGGCTGCGGTACGCCTCCGTGAAAGCGGAAGTCTGCATCGGGATTGTGCCGAAGGCTCTACCTTATTGTGTGAATCGAACAATGTCTTGGGCAAGACTATCGATCACATGAAATCGTAAAGGACTAACACATCACTGTCCGCAACTGGTGAGCAACAAGTCATACGGCGTGTTCGAACTCCAGTGATCAAAAGCACAGTGACTGCGGAGCTTGTACGGCTCACCAAGCGCTCGTGCAGTGGCAACGCCGGCTTTAGACTTTGCAGGCCGCAATTTGGACTTAAAGACTTCCGGTTCTCCTTTGCTCTTTACAATCAACTACACTCTGCACCCACCATCGGCACAGCTCACGCCTTCTTGCAAAAGCAGAGGACAACAAACTGGTCTCCAGCAAACACACTGCGCACGAAGCCGTCATCATCGGCCACGCTCGACTCGACCCAGCGTCGCTTATCTCTACAACCCTCCGTCAAGGACACCTACCCACATCTACAGGCATCGCCGAGCAGAGTACAGAGTTTATGTATTCGTCCCGCGCGCACCCTTTCGTCGAACCGCCGCCGGAGCAGCAACCATTTCGTCTACCGCGAAGACCTCGTAGCAGCGGCCACGAGCGCAATAACGGCTGACTAGCAGTCTGAAAGAGTTCGCAAAAGCCTAGCAGGATATTATACATATCCTGTATATCACAACAAAGGCCAGCATTTGCCTTTCGGACACAGCAAACATTGCCGCGTGTCTACTGCATGTCTGTCTCAGCCTCTACTAAGCTAGCGACATCTGCTATCCCTATAACCTCCGCCGCCTGTCCGAAGTAACCGTTCAGCAATCAACAATAACGCAATCATGGCCAACGTCAACATTCGCCGGGATGTCGCCGATCCCTTCTACCGCTACAAGATGGAGCGCCTGCAGTCCAAGATCGAGGGCAAGGGTAACGGCATCAAGACTGTCGTTGTGAACTTGAGCAACGTCGCCGACCAGCTTGCTCGTCCGCCAAACTATGTCATCAAGTACTTCGGCTTCGAGCTCGGTGCCCAGACCAACCAAGACCCGAAGGATGACCGCTGGATCATCAACGGTGCGCACGAGTCCAACAAGCTTCAGGACTACCTCGATGGCTTCATCAACAAGTTTGTCCTTTGTAAGTCTTGCAAGAATCCCGAGACTGTCGTCAACGTCAGAGACGGCGACATCATCCTTGACTGCAAGGCTTGCGGTCAGCAGTCACATGCCGACATCCGCCACAAGCTTGCCTCCTTCATTCTGAAGAATGCGCCGAAGAAAGGCAAGAAGGACAAGTCCACTAAGAAAGCCGACCGCAAGGCGCGCAAAGAGGCGGAGAAGAACGGCACGGCCAACGGTTCCGACGAGGAAGTCAACGGCAACGGTCACCCGAGCCCAGGAGACAGCGGCTCTGACAAGGCTGAAGAGGACGGCGAACTTGGCATCGAAGCCGGCAGTGATGACGAGCTCACGCGCAAGATCAACGCGCAGGCCAAGGACCTCCAGGCAGTCAAGGACAAAGAGGTTGAATGGTCCGTGGACATGTCCGAAGAAGCTATCAAGGCCCGCGCCAAGGCTCTGCCGGACGATCTAAGGCAATCTCTTGCTATCAACGAAAATGCCGATGACGACGAGAACAGCGGTCCAAGTGTCTACGACGAGCTTGGCAAATGGATTGAAGACCAGGCGAAGGAGAAGGGTAATGTCAGCAAGGTCGACAGCGTGGACATCTTCGTCAAGGCCAAGGAGCTCGGCATTGAGAGCAAGCACCGCACCCCTGCCGTTCTTGCTCAGTGCATCTTCGACGAGAAGATAGTCTCGCAGAAGCAAGTCGAAGCTCGTGCCAGCATGCTCAAGAAAATGATCACGGGCGAGAAGCACGAGAAGGCTTTCATGGGCGGCATCGAGCGCTTCGTTGGTATTGACCACCCGAACCTCATCCCTACTGTGAGCGGTATCTTGCTGCAGGTGTACCAGGAAGAACTTGTTCAGGAGGAGACGTTGAAGGCTTGGTGTGGCAAGGCGAGTAAGAAATATGTGGACATTCAGACCAGCCGCAAGGTGCGCAAGAGCGCGGAGAAGTTCTTGGAGTGGTTGGAGACTGCTGAGAGCGATGAGGAGGAGAGTGATGAAGAATAAGCTGGACTACCTGTTGTGACCGCATCTTGGCCCCCTATGCTGCTGCGTTCTGCTTGCTTGCTGTCCTGCTTGATGATTCTGGAGGAAGGGTTGTTTTGTGATCAGATTGTAGTCACCACTCCTAGTCTTTCCTTGTGCGTGCTTCAGATGCAGATAGTTGTGCTTTACGGCGCAGAAAAGGATTAATACTCAACTCAATCAATCGGAATACATATATTGGAAACTTTGATTCCTTATTATTGTCATCTCGGCCGTGACATGGCACTTTTCTTGAGCATCCATGCGTAGGTACTGCCTTTTCACATGTTCACGCCTCTTGCCCTCGAAAATGGATGGGATAATGATTTCATCCGACATCGGCCCACCCTTTATGGCGCCTGCCGCGGTCATGACGCTGGGCATCTCCCACGCTTCACTCCCGGCTGCATGCGTGGTAGGACAAGAGATCAGATCCATCGCCTCGTCTGACCAATCCATCCCTATGCCTTATCGCGAAATACACTGCATGTATCACGGTGCATGCGGACGGCGCGGACAGTCGGTAGCTAAGGAATAGCTACTAAAAGAGGTGCGTGTGGGTCCCTTCGAACCGTCTTCGACTTAACCTTTCCATCTCCTCCATCTTCCGCTCCCTGCGTTATCAGATCAAATCTTCATCAGATAACGCTTTACTTGCCTTTTGATGGAGAACCATGGCCGGAGAGGGATCGAGCTATGGCACGTTCGTTAGACAACATGAGTCTGACATCGCACCAGCCAGGATCGGGGCTGATGTGGAGAACGTGGGTGCCACGGCTGGAGGACACGAGAAGTGCGACAGTGAAACGATGCACCCGTTTGATGAGCGCGGGTCAGAGCATGGCGACTCTGACACCGAGAGCCATGCTTCCGCGCAAGCTGGCGTGAAGCGCGTGGAGGCGATCGCATCAACTTGGACGCAAACCGGCCTGTATGTTGCTTATCTCGGCATAGCGCTGCTAGCATGGGCGACATCACTGGAGAGCCAGACGACGACCAACCTTACCATCTACGCCACGAGCGCTTTCTCGAAGCACTCGCTAGTGTCCACGGTACTGGTAGTACAAGGCGTCGTGCTGTCTGTGGTCAAGCCGCCTATGTCCAAGATCGCAGATGTCTTTGGCCGGTTTGAAGCTTTCAGCCTCTCCGTCTTCATCTATGCGATCGGCTACGTACAACAAGCAGCGGCGAACAATGTGAAGACATACGCGGCGGCCCAGATCTTCTACTCCGCCGGGCAGACAGGGCTCCAGATACTGGTTCAGATATTCATTGCCGACACCAGCGATTTACTGAACCGGGCGCTCGTCGTCACGCTCCCGGACATACCGTTTCTGGTCAATGTCTGGATAGGCCCACCACTGGCGGACACTATTCTACGTCAGTTAAGCTGGCGATGGGGCTATGGTATTTGGGCTATCGTCCTACCTGTCGCCTTCTTGCCACTTGCGCTTTCGTTGTGCCTCAATCAGCGCAAGGCCGCGAAGAACGGGCTCATACCTCCGTCACCCTTCAAAGGGCTGAGTAGGTGGGAAGTCGCGAAGAGTCTGTGGTTCGAGCTCGACTTTTTTGGATTATTACTCATCTGCGTTGGATTCTCTCTGATATTGATACCCTTGACTGTTGCCGGCGAGAACGCCAGTTGGCGCGACCCAAATATCTTAATGATGCTCATCGTTGGAGTTCTTTGTCTTGTTGGATTTCCACTTTGGGAGCGAAGCAAGACGCTGGCACCTCGAGCTTTCTTCCCGCGAGCCCTGGCTAAGAATCGGACCGTCATTGCTGGTCTGGCTTTTGCATTCTTCTACTTCAGTAAGTGTTCGCCATCGCTCCTTCGACGACGCTGCTAACACGTTGCAGTGGCATTTTACCTTTCCATCTTCCCATACTTTCAGTCTTATTTGCTCGTTGTCAAGGACCTTTCAGTCACCCAAGCAGGGCACGTCATCCAAATATTCACTTTTTCGGCGACGATAACGTCCATCCTCGCATCACTGGTGATCAAGTACAAGAAACGTTACCGACCGTTGGTCACAGCAGGTGCTTGCGTCTATGTGCTTGGTCTTATCTTGATGGTGTTTTGGCGAACGGAAGAGTCTTCCATCGCTGCCATCGCCGGCGCTCAGATACTTATCGGCATTGGAGGAGGAATGTGTCATGGTCCGGCTCAGCTGGGAGTGCAAGCTTCAGCAAGCCACTCGGAGGTCGCTGCTGCTACGGCTGCTTTTCTTACGCTATTGGAGATCGGTGGCGCAGTGGGCTCTGCTATCTCTGGAGCCATCTGGAGCGCCAACATTCCTGATAAGTTGGCCGAGTACCTTCCAGAAGAGACGAAAGACCAGGCAGAGGCGATATATGGCAGCATCGGACTCGCCGCCAATGGCTGGCCGATGGGCAGCCCGACTCGAAACGCGATTAACCGTGCGTATCAGGAGACTATGACGAAGATACTCATCGTGGCGGTCTGTGTGGCAACACCTTGCATCTTCCTTAGTTTCATGATGAAGGACTATAAGCTTGATGAGATCGACCAGCATGTCAAGGGCGTGGTCATAGGAGGGCAGCAAGAAGGCGCAGAGTACAGTGAGGCCGGACCGTCGAACAGCTCGTCTACGCGGCTTCTGGGCGGTGATGATAGTAATGATGATGACGACAACAGTTCAGTGCGACAGAATAGTCTGGATAGTAGAACAGCTGCATCGGTGCTTGGAAAGCAGAGAAAAAGGGCATAGGATGACCCTGATGTGTTTCAACGGCTGATCGGTGTTGGTGATGTACGGACCGCACAGGCATACGGGACGATCAAGCTCCACCGTTGCACAGAGAGGCGGGAAGGCGAGCATAGCGTGGATTTTGAGCATTTGGCGGCGTATCGGCGATGATAGTCGCGATGGTTGGATACCCTTTGAGCGATGATGAATGTTTGGATAAAACTGCGCATAAGGAAAGCGAGTATGTCTGTACTACTTCGTACAGAGAAGTCGACGTTCATAGCGTCGCAGCTTGCGATCTCCTTGCCATGGAGCCATACGGCTACGACTGTCTGTTCCCAGTAATTACACAGCGCGTGTGTCATAACGGTGTGGTATGCGCATTTGCGGGATGTTGCTTCCGATAGTGTATCAAGCTTTGAGTCAATCGCACAACCCTTACAAGGTGGCAGGCGCTCCGCTTATACCACGCATGCCTGACCGATCAAAGCATACCTCTTAAGCCTTCTACCAACCTCTTCATCCTGCTCAGCGCAACGCTCTTGCATCGAGAAAACAACACCTCCAAGCAAAGACCACCGACCGACACTATGGCATCCCAGAAAAGTTTACCCTCTACTCCTGACCAGCTGCCGCCATCGTAAGTAGTCGTCGGTTGTTACGACTGCAAGAAGTTGCTGATTGACCGAGCCCAGTGAGAAATTCACCAACAACACTATTGAACTTAAGATCGGCAAAGACATGGTGAAGTCTTTCTCATACATATAGGCGCGGCTAGCTTCTACTCTGTATACTTTCGTGCCACGCAAAGGGCCAATTTTCTGAGGAGAGAGTCGTTGAGCTGTCCATCGAGGATCCTGAAGTCTTCGCATGTTTTGTGGGATGGTTGTACACTCGTCGCATCGACCTGGGTCGTGACAATGCCGATAAGCCACACTTTGAGGCCATTTGCGCCCTGTGGGCCTTTGGTGACCGGCGCGAGATACCGTGTCTGATGAACGACGCAACTGACGCAATGAGAAACGAGATCGTACGGTTCTTGGGCGATCCTGTCTGAGCAGCTCCCCTACATATACGAAAATAGCGTGCCCAAGTCCGGACTACGCCGTTTCGTCGTGCATATGCTCACCCATGCTTGCTCGGTGAACATTGTCACGGAGGGCACCAAGAAGTTGTACAGCCACGAAGTTCTATAGGACATGTTACAAGCTGTATGGAAGGGACAAGACGAGAAGGTGGGCATATTGAGTAAGCAGGACGTCGCTCAGATGTATCTTTGCGACTACCATTATCATGAGGAGGCTGTCAAATGCTCTAAGGCATAGCTGCGGTGCTGGGATGTCAATGCTGCTTTAATGGAGGGCCATGACGGGTGACGATTGACTTCGTCATTAGGTGGAAGGCCCTTGAGATACGGAAACCGTAGCAGATGACGAAAAATTCTCAATGGCATTTTAGTGCGCAGGTGCAGTCCCCGAACTATCGCAGATAGAACTTTGCCAGTCTCGTTATCACGAGGAGGGTGTTAGATGCCCCAAGGCTAGAATGTGGTGTCGAGAAGCCAATGCAGGTCTTTGGGAAAGGACAGAATGGATTGGTAGCGGTCATCACAACCCAGAAGCAGGGTAATAGCAAGTCTCGTAATGAACAGTCCAAGGCAGGTGACGGAGATATTCCAATACACTGTCAGTGCGCAGATTGAGTCCGCCAGATAACGCTCAGTCGAATCCTCGCCAATATCATTACCATTACCACGAGGCAAGCGTCAAGTGCTTCAAGGTTGGATACTGCAGCGTGTGGAGGTCGTAGGGAGAGGGCCGAAGATCGATATTGAAACTCATAGCATTCCCATCATGAAGAGCGTGCTAAAAGACACTACGTCGCCGCCTCGAATGACCATCGCCGATTCTGCTAAGGAGTAGAGGAATACTTTGTTTGTTACACCCTTGAAGTGCCTGATAGTTCTCCGTAGGGGTGCTTCGTATGTGCTTGGAGCTTGGGTCGCTGGGTCGCAGAGCGGAGACAAGTTCTGACAATATACTCTAGAAGCCTTCGGCAGACTCGAATGGTAGCAGAGGTTCTGCATACACAACAGACCGTACAGTATCCAGATGGGATTTGACGATGTCTTTGACATTGATGTTTTCAGTGGACCCCCGTGTCACATGTCGAAGCGGCACTCGCCGACGGGTAAGGCACGTTTCAGGCACAAACGACCCTTGCTAGCTCAACAACACCCACACCTCGCCATGCCCAGACCGCGTGCACCTGCAGCAGCTAAAGCCTGCATCGACGGCTCCCTGTCTGCCGAAGCTCCTTCCTGTACCCTCGCCGCTCATTTGACAGCCAAGTCTTCGAATATCTTGCTGAGCTTGCCATTGTTCTCATCTCTCTGTGACACGAACTTCCTGGAGAATCATTGGCTGGACCGACCGCACGCGCCGGGAGAGAGGTGTACCTAGGTAGAAGGCAGCCAGGCGGAGAAGGAACGCCTTGCTGTGAGGTTGCGCGCAGGCAGGAGAAGCGACACCGAGCGTGAGATTGCCCCTGGTTCGGGCAAGGTCAACGTCACTCGCTGGATTGAGTGGTAAATAAAGCCTAAAGTGTGGCACCAACGCATATGATAATACACTTGCTGAGCCTCAAAGTCCAGCACTTCAGCCCCATACACCACCCTACCTCTCAGATTCTCTTCACCCGCGACGCGACACTACACCATCTTCTCCGGCACTGGTATTGCAGCACCCGCGGGCGCGTACTTGCGAAAGAGTTGGTGAAGATCGGAGCTGGAAGCGTTGCTACGATGGTGGTCGCTACAATAAAGTATGTCTCTTGCAACAGTCCTACAAAACGCTGAGACCATGCTGGTGCCATACTTGACACCCCTCGGTCACGGACATGAACGAAGCGGGCTATGAACGTTTATGATTGGGGTTGATGGCACAAGGCAGCCTTGGACGGAGTGGGAGGGATGAACAGGACTCGGCGAACAATGGCTAACAGCGCGCTCGCAGATGCGTGGTTGTTGGCGATGGTGCGGTCGGAAAGACTTGCCTTCTGATCAGCTACACGACGAACAAGTTTCCGTCTGAGTATGTACCGACCGTTTTTGATAACTATGCGGTCACGGTAATGTAAGGCGTCTCTATGTCAGGCTGTACTGGCGCGGCAAGGCTGATAATGTATAGGATTGGCGATGAGCCATACACCCTTGGCCTGTTCGATACCGCCGGACAAGAAGACTACGACCGCCTGCGACCGCTTTCCTACCCGCAAACCGACGTCTTCCTTGTTTGCTTCTCCGTCACCTCGCCGGCCTCCTTCGAGAACGTCCGAGAAAAGTGGTTCCCGGAGGTGCACCATCATTGTCCTGGTGTGCCTTGTCTCATAGTCGGCACGCAGACCGATCTGAGAGATGACCCGCAGGTTCGGGATAAGCTGGCAAAACAGAAGATGCAACCCGTGCGGAAAGAGGACGGAGAGAGGATGGCGAAGGATCTGGGTGCGGTGAAGTACGTGGAATGCTCAGCCTTGACGCAGTTCAAGCTGAAGGACGTGTTCGACGAGGCCATAGTAGCCGCGCTCGAGCCACCCGTAACCAGCAAGAGCAAAAGTAAGAGTAAGTCCTGTTACTACCATTCGAGTTTGAGCCCAAAGTACTGACAATACTACAGAAAAGGGCAAGGGTTGCGTGGTGTTATAGTTCAAGATCCGTTAGACTGCGAGACGTGAAGCGACTGGGCGCAAGGAGTATCGGGCGTATTTCCGGAGCAACACTGGCGCTCGTGCGCGGTCAAAGTAGCCATCTCTTATGTGCATCCCAATCCATACCCGTTCCATCATCTGCTTGATTGCTCGCTTCGTGTGTCAAGCGAAGCTGATAAAGCCGCACCTTGTGATCACAGGCGTCTGCAAATGGGAGCAGTGCTGTGAGACGATGACGTCGCGCTCCTTCCGTTTCGGGGGCT
>Ga0058704_10001006_pt1 | contig 13508 bp, 18 predicted proteins | sample AgamicMgSfe_FD_71363 | JGI IMG/M metagenome (GOLD analysis project Ga0058704, IMG submission 71363) | Agave microbial communities from Guanajuato, Mexico - Mg.Sf.e | ecosystem: Host-associated > Plants > Phyllosphere > Phylloplane/Leaf | place: Guanajuato, Mexico | collected 2012-05-30
ACGCCGGACCATCGGGCTGAGGGGGAGAGGTGAAGGCGGGGGAGTTGTTCTGCTGTGTTGCGTTCGGCGCGTTGGTGGGTGTTGGGCGTTTTTGGCCTGGGATAGGTGGACTTCTGGATGGCTGCGAGGTTGTGTATACGGGGGTTTTTTGTTGAATGGAGGTTTGGACTGTGAGGGGTGTCTGCACATGCATTCAGGATCTACATACATGTGCGACTTACATAGATGTTCATTATCTTGGAACATCGAGGTCGTCTGGTCGGTACCCCAAGGCTCACATTAGGTGGTGCAGGGGCATACATGTAGGTGAACGATGACATAAGCACACTTGCCTTAGGCCAACAACGGCGATGGTAACAACACTTGAAGAATCCAGCAAGCATACTGCACTGAACTTTGCGACGACGACAACAACAACAGCGCTTCAATCGTGTGTCGTCGTACCTACTCAACATGGCCGATGCCGAGATGGAAGTGGACGCGCCTTCATCGCCGGACACCGCGCGCAAGGACGGAGCAACCCACTCCGAAACTCGGACTGCCGCCAATGCCGTCGCTGTCCGCAGTATCGAAGGTTGGATCATCATAGCGACGAACGTGCACGAGGAGGCGACGGAGGAAGACATCCAGGACATGTTTGGGGAGTACGGGGAGATCAAGAATCTGCACATGAACCTGGATCGCAGGACGGGCTACGTCAAGGTCAGTCGCGCTGGATCGGTCCATATATAGGACAAGGGCAATCCATACTGACGTGGGATGTCGGTAGGGCTACGTCCTGATCGAATACACGACGCTCTCCGACGCGAAAGCCGCGATCGAAGGCGCAAACGGCGAGCAGCTGCTCGAACAGACGATCGGTGTCGACTTCGCTTTCGTGCGTCCGCCGCCGAGTAAAGGGCAGTCGGGAGGGCGAAGTGGCAGGAAGGGCGGCAGGCAAAGGAGTAGGAGCCCTGGCGCGAAGCGTCGGGAGGACGAGGACGAGGAAGATGATGTCGATTGAAAAGGGTATGCGAAGGACAGGGAAGTGTGACCTGATCAATGGCAGACGGAGATGAACCCGGCTGCTCATATTGGGTGCTGGCCTTACAGAAAGTGCTTCTGCAATAGAGCGCTTTCGCCTGCAGTACTGTGCAGAGCGAGAGATAGAAGGAAGCCGACGCAGCGTCGGCAGGCGGTAATGGCGGGTGTACGGTGCGTAGCTACCTTCCCACCGATATCGTTATTCTTGCTAATGGTCCCCAGAGTGCGAGACGCGTGTATCAATGGCAACTGCGCCTATGTGCGCCTTCATCGTCCCGCTGTATCTTGCGCAGGCAACCACAGACGGATGACGGTTATATGTCTATCGTTGCGTCTTCAGGATGCCTTCAAACCTTTACAACCATTCATCGTCAACATCGTATCAAGGGTTCAGATCAGCTATTCATACATCGTTTAAACCCACCTGAACATCTCACATTCGTGCAGCGATATCGCATACATGGCCCCCTTGCCATCTAGTTCACGAGACGCGAGGCCATCTACGGCGAACGATCAACCGTCCAAGCGGCACTCGGCAAGCTCGGAGTCCAGCGATCATGGCAATGAGCAGGGCGAGTCGCGCCCACTGATCGAAGTCGTCCGGTATCCATCATTGCCCACGCCCGAGCCACTTAGCAGTCAGCAAGTCCGCAATGACGGCAGGAGAGCGTCTGAGCCGCTGCCCAATCTCACCGCAGCGCAAAAGTTGAAGGAGAACGAGAAGCCCGAAGTTAGGATTGTCATGGAGCCTAGAACCCAGCGGCCAACCCCATACTCGGACGAGGAAGCGCTGTCCAAGTTACACGGAACGCATCCGTCGCAGCTGATGGCGAAGAGACAAGGGCTACACAGCTCTCCTGGTGCATTGCCAGCCATATCATGCCAAGGAAGTGCTCCCACTCCTTCAGGCGCTCCGCATATGGTTTCGACCGTGCGCGACTTCTACACGCAGCCTAGAGGCAGTCCCTCAAGACCATCCATCCCTACACGCTTGAAAGGTTCTGCCGATGTGCCCACACTCGAACGTCCGGCCGCGCCTCCACCAAGCAGGCATCGCCCGTCCGTACCCATCACTCCTGGCGGATCGCAAATCCCAGCTGCAGCACTGTCACATCCGGTGCCTCCCCCTGCGCTCCGGGATGCTCTACACGACGTCGGCCAGGACTCCGGGCTCGTGTCGCCAGATGCATCGCCGTCGGCTCACGCTCGCGCACAGACGCCCTCACGACTCCTCAGTCCCATACCGCAAGCTGCAACCTCGTCGTGTTCAAACTCGCCATTGACGTTCAATGTCGCTTATCCGAGTCTCTATCAAAACTCCAGGGCTGGCACCCCTCTATCGCCTCCCGATCCCCTGCCGTCACCGTTCCATGTCTTCGGCCCGCTGGGGACGCCCAGCTCGACAACCGACTCCCAACGCAGCAGCGACTACTTGACGATGCGCCGCAGCGCGTTCCGCGATCCAATCGAGGGACCTGGTGTATACACAGATGCACGCCCATCGGGGGGTTCCTTCGGAGTGGGAGAAGACTACATTCAGCTGAACACCGGCGAGCCGATCCCGGACTACGTCAATGAAGAGACTGCGCCTGATCGTCCGAGTCTATCGGGCCCGAGCTCCCCTAGTTCTGTTGGGCGTGATACCGACGCCATGTCGCTCCGCTCCAGTATATCCGCCATCAGTCCGACCACCCGCGAAGCGCCCGGATTTCCCGTGCACGATATCCTGGCCGAAGCCATCCGGCGTGCCGACCCAGCTCACCCGAGCGTGATGCCTCACGGGGTCGGCCGGCCATCTGCTCGCGTTAGTCCGCCAGAGGTCAACCTGACCACTTCGCCGTTATCCGAGCACCCAATCGAAGGCAGGATCCCCGAAACCGTGGCGCGAGCAGGCGAAGCCGCACAACAGCAGCGCGGCGTCTCCGGCGGTAGACGCACCTCGCAAGCCTACCGTCGACCCGTCGCAGCGCAGCATCCGCCGACCACGAGCGGAGAAGAAGCTCATCTCCCCGAGCCGAGACAGCAAGTCAACTACCCGGAGCTCGGTCATGTGCCTCTGAGCGAGACGCCAGTGGAGAGACTGGACAGTGTGGACCATGATGTGCTAATGCGGCATCATTCTCGACAAGAAGGCTACCCTGGTTCGAAGGGGAAGGAGAGGGCTCAGGACCCCAGCGCGGCTGAGCAGGAGGATGCGGGGTTTTTCTGAAGAACGCTGTTTGACGGCATTCGGTATTGGGATGCTTTTGGTTTGGGAGCCCACCTCCAGCGCTCGTTTAGCCACGCTTTGTTACATGCTGTTGACAGTCTTTCAACGAGTAATATTGTGCACGGGCCCCCAAGCGTCTGCTCCTGCGCGTTTTTGGACTGCCATCGTGAGATCCCGTTGGTTGTCGTTCTCGCCGCTACCACAAGGCATGTGAGTAAACGGGTCTTTAGACGGACAAGATACTCTACCACATCTTCGCTCGAATGGCTTATACTGTGATGCTAAACACCCAGAACTTCGACGTCGATGTACAGAATGTTTCCCACAGCAAGCAAAACCCGAGGGTCGGGAAATGTATGAGCCTTGGTTCTGCTCGCTAAGGTAGGGTGGAACGATATCTAACAAGACCCTACAACCCAAGCATACTCCTTTAGCGAAGCACTTGGGCACCGGATGGGGCGCAACCGGTGATTGTGGTGTAGAAGCACCAGGTGGTAACTGATCTGGCCACTTCAGCGTAGTGGACGCCGTACTGAATCCGTGACATAATAGAATCGCGTATCAGCCAGCAATGAGCCGGTGCTGCAGGGACCCGCGGTACGGACAGAAGCTTGAGACCGCGCGTGAGGATATCTGCTGCGATGGCCACATGGAAGAGGCGGAACGAAGATGATGGGAACGAAAACGGCTACCCATACTCATGGTATACGTAACCTCGGTGAGTGAGAAACCGGCAAGTCAAGGTCTTAACTCACGATGAATGTACAGCAGAAAATTCCCACGGTACTAGATGACCTCACGTGTCGCGAACTGGTGGCCATATCGGGATCTCGGTCATAATCGCCACGGCCAGAAAGAGGAACTAGTGGTTATAGCTGTGAACTTACATTGAAGAGCTACTTTGGTTACTCACGGCCGTCACTGTATGTCAATGCTGCCTCAAAAGAAGAGCAAGCAACAACGCCAAAGGAAAAGCAACCACGTACTGTCTTCCTCCGCTCACCTTGCTCCCGCCGATTAGATATCCCATGTCGCCATCGAAAATGTCAGCGGTATCCCTGATCACCAATTTGCGAACGAGAACGCTCGCGATGCCTGCGACAAGCGTTTTCGGAGGGATGTTGCAACGGTCAGTATGAGAGGCAGTGCTCCCCAGCCGTTTGTCGTAGTCTCCGGGGTTAGAGTGAAAAAAAGACCGAGCACACACCTGTCGCCCGCCTATCCAAGACGGGGACTCACCTCGCCCCAGCACTGTCGGTGGTCTGAAAGCATCCGCACCCTCGGATATAGGTGCAATCGGTCTTCTTCGCTCTTCACACAAGCAGTGCCCATTCCGAGATCGTGGTCCATCCCACTTCGAGTGATTGAGAAGCGCCGTCACTTTGTCGGATACCATGACAAGATAGCGTTGACAACCGTCGATAGATGAGATGCGGGGATAGATGGCGGAGATGCGCGTGACTTTCGGAACGTCAGCCCAATGGTCAAGCGGGTCTGTTGCCTATCGTACCACTTGTCTGCAGGATCCTGTCGCCTGCGGCATCGTAGTATACTGAGTGATAGTAGCCACGTCGCTGGAGAACGTTTTGTCAAGCAACACACGACGCAAGGTGTGATGCACAGCTTAGATGCCTCTGTCCGCAGGATCTCGGATCGTCTCGCCCGCGCCACCAGTGACAGCGCCACTGATGTCGCCAAGAACAGTTTGAGTCGATTCATGCGCACTGCAGTCGAAGGCGTATTTGGCCCGCTGCGCCATCTTCTCTTCGGGAGAAATGGCGCTGTCGTTGTAAATGAGCCTGACAGCCTCGTCACGGTGCTTGGACTTCTTCTTTTTTTTCTCGGCAGCGCCACTGGAGGCTGCCACAGAGGTCTCGGCTTGTTTTGGCGGGGTTACAAGCCCTTGAACAGGTGAAGGGTCGTTGCCATGCCTGACCTCGGCGGCCTCTTCAGCGTGGCGACTCTCTTCACCGCGCACGTCGCATAAGACTTGCTCTGGATCTTCGTGAGCTTCCAGCTCATTGAGACCAAGGTGAGCATGGGCTGGCTGATGTGACATCTGTCGAGCACGACGGTCAGGTGGGAAGCCTGGTGGATCGGAGCTGTAAGCTAATTGGCGGTTGTTTCCACTTGAGAACGACGACTGTCCGGTGATCGATTTTATCATCTCATCGACACCGTCATCGGCCTCAGCACGGCTAGTCGACGGCTGATGCGCTTGTGGACCATTGAAGGCGGCTGGATTATTGCCAGGCATCTGGGGCATGCCCGAGTGCATTTTCGACATTTCCTCTTTGCTAAGGTTTGGAGCACCGAACGCGGGGCGTTGTGGCAGACCTGGAGCCGGCTGCGGGAGGCCAGGGGTCATGCCCGAAGCGGACATCGGTGGACCGGGGACTGGTGGGTGATACGGTGGTTGCGACGGAGAGGGTGCCATGGCTGCACCGTAGCCCATCTGCGGGGGTCCTGATGCCATCGACCCATTGGGACTGAACGGCAGATGCGGATACCCAGGCGTAGGATACGGCGGCTGATGCACAGGCGAGGGTGCAAAATGTGGGTAGCCTTGATAGCCGGGGTAGCTCGATCCTGGTGGTGGCTGGTTGGCATGAAAACCTGGAGGCGGAGACGCGGCTGACGGTGTATAGCCATTCGCGTCTGACACCAGTGCCTGGAGCCTCACTATTAGTGCGTGCGAAGATAAGCTCGAGGTGAAATGTCGCTTACCATTGGACTCTGAGACGCATGAACAGGTGTATTATCGCCACTACCCATGCCCGCCGCACCAGCCCTGCGCTTCGCCTTGTGCATCTCCAGGCGCTTCTTGATATCCTCTGCACTTTCAGCGATGGGTCTCTTGACGCCTCCCTCAGACTGTTGCTTGCCGCCAGGCGGCGGGTTGCCCGTCAACGCACGATGCTGCGCCTCCGAGCGGAAGTATGCCTCAGTGACGCGTGTGACATGGGCCTGGATTATCTCAGCTGGGATGCCCTCCATGCCGAAGATTTCGATGGTGACATCGTTGCGGTTTGGCAGGGAATTCTCGACGGCTTGCAGCTGCTCCTTGTGCACCTGGTTCATGTGCACCGACAAGCCGCCGACCGTATTGAGGCGACGGTTACAGCGCTCACATTTGAAGTGCTTGGCTCTCTGGTGCGAGATGAGGATCTTGAGGTCGTCGAAGTCGCGCTCGCAGTAGTAGCACCATGGTCGCTGAAGCACTTCGTCGACGTCCGATGCGCCACGCTTGGTTTTACTTTTGCCCATGTTGCCGTTGGCAGAAATTGGTTTTTCGCGCGAGTAACTGGCAGGTTGAACGTGGACCGGTGGTCAGTGATGTGAGGACTCAATGTTGGACATGAAAGTGAAAGCGATAGTCATGGTTGCTTGCACCTGCGGAGGGCATACAGTGCCAAGCTCGGACTGCGACGGCAGTATCCGTCCAACCGTCCGTTCCGTACTCACCTCACTTGGACTGGTATATCAACCATCAACATCAAATGATCTTCCCTATCGTTCCCATGCCTGGCAAGTTCTCAGTTCTGGTTGTCCAGAGCGGCTGAAGTAGTTACATACAGACGAAGTCAAGATTTGTGGTCACATGACATTCAACATGCCCGGAACCCGAGGCTTCGAATGGCAGCAATGCCATCTCATTACGCGACGATGCCCTCAGCGATGATTGGCAGTGCCATGTGCTAGCAGAAGTACCTGTGCTGCGACCAGAAGTGATTCGAGCGAGTATGCTATCTAGTGTCGAGCTTCAGGATGAAGTAAACCGCTCACCAGACTTTGCCCTGTTACTCGTTGCTCCAGAATGGCCAACCGACTACATGTGTGCAGGTGCACCCTCTCCGACGGCTCTCTGATGCAGCTTCAGCAACTTCGCATACGTTTCTTCCGGCTCACCATCGGTGTTCAACTGGAGCTTGTCAGCGTTGCGTCAGGCTTCAACGATCGTTACATACCTTATGGATCTTGGCCTCGTAACGTTTGACGATCACCTCGTTCAGTCTGCAGTACTCTGCGTACCTCTTGTCGAAGATCTTTCCGTCATCATCACCTCTTCCACGCGCAATGAACCTTGCCTTGGCAGTCTCTCGATCGCAGCACGCCCAGAAAACGGCTGATGGCACAGCGATCTGCGACGGATCAGTCAAATTCATCAGCTCATTCGATTGCCACCTACCCTCTCTTCGAAGCACTGAGCAGAGTCGGGCTGTCGTGGGAATCCGTCCAGGACGAACTTCGTGTGGCCAAGCCCGCGTTCTTCGTCTATCTTGTGAGCCAAGATCTCTGTCAAGATCTCTGCTGGCACGAGTTTACGTTCTTGCAGGTCGGCTCGCAGTTGCGCGTGTGGCATGCCTCCATATGCTCCATGCACCTTCATGTCTTCGTTGCTGGCGAGCTCGCGGAGATAGTCGCCGACGGAGAGATGGCAGTAGCCGCGCTCTTTCGCTAGTCGTTTGAACAGGGTACCTTTGCCCGCGCCTGGAGGTCCAAGGACAAATACTACTTGCGGTGCAGCTACGAGAGCTTGGGCTTCCGTGCTTGGATGGACCATCGTTGGTGGCGGTGAGCTTGCAGATGCTTTGTCTGGCGCGAATATGCCTGGAAGAAAGAAGGGAGGATTGGGAGCACGTCGATGCCGATCATGATCATTGCTTGATACCCACGGCGCAGCTGCTGTGTTATTCCGTTCGTGGTTGGGGTTTCTCAGACATGCACGGTGAACTCCATTGTGTTCTGGAAGGACGGCCGGAACGCTGGAACAGAGCAATCACTTGTGGTGATGTCAGCTCACGGAAGTGTTGTCAACCAAAGTGACCGAGACAAGCGACTAAAAGCTGCCCGACATGGCCACGATTTGTGCTCCTTTGTTGAAGTTGATACCCTAGGTGACTTGAGTGTTCGGCTGCTGACTATAGACAAGGCAAAGTGTGTGCACTCTGTTCACCTGCTTCTCTTTCGAAACGGAATTTACTCACACAAAGCATAGATGCAAGTACTTTTAAGTATTCCTACTCCGCCTCCGGGGGTAACTGACCAACGAACCATCGAACATCATGGCGATCATCAAGGATCTGCTGATGACCACCACCGGGATGGTGCTCGTGACACTGCCCGCTCTGCTCACGACAGCCTACTTCATCTATATCCAATGGCAGCGTTCCCACCGCACCGTGCCCATTTCCGTGAACTATCACTTCACCCGCAAATGCAACAAGACCTGCAAGTTCTGCTTCCACACCGAGAAAACGAGCCATGTAGCTTCCGAGAGCGAATGGAAGAGAGCTCTCAAGATGCTCAAGGATGCCGGCATAGAGAAGATCAACTTCGCTGGTGGCGAGCCTTTCCTGTACCCCCCAACGCTCGCTAAGCTCGTCAGGTATTGCAAGGTCGACCTCAAGCTGCAGTCGGTCTCCATCATCTCTAACGGTACACTCATCCAAGAGAAGTGGTTGAAGCAACACGGCCAGTACGTCGACGTCTTGGGCATCAGCTGCGACAGTTTCGACGAACAAATCAACGAAGCCATCGGACGCGGAACCGGCAACAACGTCAAGAAGCTCTTCCAGATCAAAGACTGGTGCGCAGATCTCGGCATCAAGTTCAAACTCAACACTGTCGTCTGCACGCTCAACTGGCAGGAGAACATGGCCGCCGTCATCACCGAGCTGCAGCCTTTCCGCTGGAAGTGTTTCCAGGTATTGTTCGTCGAAGACGAGAACGACGCCACGAACGCCGACAAGCGTAAGCACGACGCGCGCGAGCTGCTGATCAGCAAAGAGCAGTTCGGACACTTCTGCGACAACCACAAGCACCTGGGCTGTTTCGTGCCGGAGTCGAACGACTTGATGGCCTCCAGCTACCTCATCCTCGATGAGTACCTGTGCTTCCTGGACAAGGGCAACGGGATGGAGAAGCAGTCGTCTTCCATCTTGGATGTCGGCGTTGATCGTGCGCTAGCGGAGGTGAAGTGGGATCGTCAGGCGTTCGTGGAGCGTGGAGGGCTTTACGAGTGGAGCAGGGACAGCGGTGCAGGTTGCGGAAGCGATCTGCCCGAGGAGCTGGAGTTCTGATGCCCGTGGCTGGCACGAGGGTGATCATGAAGTGGCGTGCGTGTATTGTGGATGCCTAGCATGTATCACGTGAGGTAAATAGGCTTAGTCATTTGTGTAACCCGCCCCATACATACATGTAACCTGGAACGTCAATACACATGTCAATGCCTTCTCGTCGCGCTAGACACCCTTCGATCCGCAAGACACGAACTGATGATCGCAAGGGATAAACCCACACTGCCATTTCGGCCAGTATGCCTCCCAGCATGAACCGGATCATGTTTAATAAAGCCTTCACAACGGCCAGCGCGTCCACGACGCGTCTTGAAGTCGAGCGCAAATTTCTGCCGACTGCCCGCATCGACCTGCAGCTCCAGCAGCTTCACAGCGACGACTCGAGTCTCGCCACACAGCAAGAAGGCGCAACCTTCAAGCTACCAAACTTCTCCCGCCAGTCAGACAATCAGATTCGAGATACCTACTTTGATTGCGACGCTCAACTGGAGAAAGCAGGCATATGGCTGCGGCGTCGGCAGACGCGCATAGGGTTCAGGTTCGCTCTGGGACCTACGTTCGATGTGTGTGAGGCCAAAATACGCCTGGCTGGGACGTACGTCAACTCCGAATTCGAAGAGGTGGAGGGTGAGCGCGCTGTATACGCCAGAATCGCGAAGATGGTACCAGGCATTGTCTTCGCAGACCTGCAACCGACTGTGGACTTGATGACTTACCGCCAAGCATGGAGTGTGGCGCATGGCGGGGACGGCGGCTGTGAGACTCATGTTGTTCTGGATGAGGTCCGGGAAGCGGAGGTCAGCGACGGTGTGCATCCCGATGGACCGTTCAAGTACCACATTGGAGAAGTTGAGATGGTGGCCAACGTCTCAGGGACCGGTATCGACAGTAAGCGTGAAAGCCTTCGCAAGGAACTGGATGCCTTCATGGATCGCCATCGGTTGCTCTTCCCGACTTCACCTCACTTGATGGGCAAGATCAGCGCATACTTTGCTTGGAAGCATCGTGACTCTGAACAGGGCAGGTAGTCGTTAGTTCTCTGAACGCATCGAAGGAATGGGGATGCTGAGTGCACGACAGTCGGAGGATTTGCATCTCAAGAAGGTGAGCCAAGCTCATGCTACTGATGAAGTGCGGCGACAGGAGAGATCAAAACAGGGCGCTTACTTGTACACGCTTGCACAGTGCTGCTCCTGTTGATATGAATGTTCTTGTCCCCTCAAACGTCGTCCATAGGCTCGAATCCACGTCTAGGTTAAATTCAACCAACGATCGTGCCTCGTCGCTGCATCTTGACCGCGTAGCGAACGTACAGTTCATTGATGAAGTGCTGATGTTTGATCCCAGGCGGACGCTTCTCGGCAAACTCATCAATAGCATCTTGTACCCTATAGCCCAGCCTCTCAACGAGATAACTGATAATCAACACGCCGGTCCGGTTGAAGCCGTAATGGCAATGGACACCACAGGTGGGATGCACCGTACTACCGTCCTTGGGCTGCATCTTCTCACTGCGGCGCAGCTGGTCGATCAGCGAGACGAAGTGCTCGACTTCGTCGACAGTCGGCGGCAATTTGGATACAGTGGGTAGTTTGTGGTACTCGACACCGTTTTCCTCGAGACCCTTCGAATCGTAGACAGGTGACTCGTGGCTGATGTCGACGACCATTGCTACGCCATCGGGTAAGACGCGACTGCTGAAGTGTTTGACGAACTCTCGCGGTTGATGTGTGTCGTCGATCTCACGCATGGTCTTCATGGCCCGGAACACGCCGGCGATGGGCGCGGAGCATGGATCGACCGACTGCCATTTCTTGAGGTTCTTGACGTCCCATTTGCCGCTTGTCGTCATATGCTGGAGCTGCCACCCGAGAGTCAGGCGTTCGTCGATGTGGTGAGAAAGGAAGCCCTCGATCAATCCCGCAAGGATGCGAACTGTGGAGGTGGCGTACAAGAGACCGTGGGCTGCGGGAGCTGGGAACACGGACGTCTTCAGTGCAAAGGAATGCTTAGATGTTTTTTGTGCATCCTTTATTAATGCGCTATCAGCAGTCGGTTCTTTCATCCCAGACGAATGCCCTTCTTTCGACAGACGGTACTCGGCAAGCTGCGCGTCGCCCGTCGTTGTCGGGACGGTGTTCTCGTTGCTTTCGTGACCGGGCACGGCCTCGAATGTTTGCTGATCCGGCGCGATATCAGCTCCCTTAGTTGTTGCCGTTGACTTTGCCGGATACGACAGCATGGCCGCAATCTTCTCGACTTCTTCCGGCTGAGTCACACGATCCGATTCACCCGCGACAAGGAACAGGGGCACCTTTACGCCAGCCCACGTCTGCTCCTTGGGCCAAGCGGGTACGGAATTGATGACTGTTCGGAGCCAGACTGCAGACCGGGATTGCTGATTGTACTTGAATTGCAGCTTCCGAGTCTCCTCATCCGCGCCTGGACCCACGATTCTGGTTATACTAGCACTATTTAGTCCGCCTAGACGGTCATACGACCGAACGAGGTCGAAGACTGGCACAGGTAGCCACTTTAGTCTCTCCACCGGCGCTGAAGGTGAGGTCGCCAGCGGGCATATGGCGACCATGCCGATGATGTACTTGGAGTTGAGCCGTTCCCGCAGCGGTGACGTGGAAGACGCTAGCGAGACAGTGATCGAGCAGCCCATGCTATGGCCGATTAGGATGACCTGCTGGTTGTTCTCGGCGTCTCGATACTTGCCAATAGCAACGTGGAGCAACTCGGCGAAGGCTTCTACAGTGTACGCGCCGAGATCGTTGGGCTCGAAGTCAGAGAGACCGCTTCCTGGGAGATCGATCGCAAGGCAAGGTGCGATGTTGACCAGCGATGTCAACAATGGAGCAAACTGCGTGGCATTACCACCAAGTCCGTGCATGAAGACGAGTAGAGGTAAGCCCTTTGGTAGCTTCGCGGCTTGTGGATGTTCGTGGTAAAAGACTCGAATCCTTGGATAAGTATAGCCTGATGCGGCGGTGAAGCTCTCGAATGAAGAGTGCTTCTTGAAAAGACCAGGTTCGGACGCTTCTTGCTTTGACGTACTGAACCAAGTTCGCAAAATGCCTGCTTTCCAGGTCCCCAGCAGAGCCAGGCCAAGCGTTGTGCCGATCAGACTCATCGTTTTCCAGTCTGAGGCATTGCGAAGACCTCGGTTGAGACTTTGCAGCCTGTCCCCAAGGCCATGAAACAGGGCCGAGTCCATATGAATGACTGACAAAAGCGGGCAGGAAGCGGCGGGACCTTAGGGGCTCCGTTCTCAGAGAGATCCCACCTTTGCGTCGATTGTGCTTGTTATGGCTGAATCATCTCGTAGGATCCCTTTGCAACGTAGGTTCGACAACCGTAGCTGCTCTGTGTGGCTTGAAACAGCAGTGGAATCGATCTGGCGTTCTTCGGGAATCACGAAGCTGTTGGTCTTCAGGAATGGCAGGAATATCTGTCAGTGCTTTGCACCGAGAACCTACCACAAGCCACCAACGCAGAGCTGTATCATGAGAGCTGTATCCGCTTTCTTGCTCCACGTTCAATGTGGCGATGAGGCTGGAGAGGGAATGGTAGACGGGAGGTAGAGCTTCATCATGATGTTCCACCACCGCAACAATCCAACATTTCATGCAAACGTCGATGGCGGTGAGCGAGACACAATCCGGAGGGTCTATGAGATCGTCGACTGCACACATGGGTACTTCGGTCCATGTCGTTGAACCGGCAGTATGGGACGGGACGAGACCAAAACGCCAAGCACGGCCGGATCTACATTTCGCCTAGCGCATCGCCCAGCTCCGCGAATTCACGACACTCATTCAGATTTCGCAAATACCACAAAGCCCGCACCGCACGACAACCAGCGACTCTCGCGCGAAACCCCCCGCCACACCCTCACACATACACTCAATACCGCCATCATGACTGGTGTCTCCGTGCGTGATGTCCCCGCGGACAAGTTCATCAACGCCTACGCCGCCTTCCTGAAGCGCCAGGGCAAGCTGCCGATTCCAGGTCCGTGAGCACCACACACCCGCCCGCAGAAAGAGAGGGACGCAGGACCTGAATGGCCTACAATGAAAGGAGATCGAGAAGCCTGAAACCCGTGCGGGACGGGGGACTTGGTGTCGGCGCATATACGCTGACATTGGGTCTACAGGTTGGAGTGACACTGTCAAGACGAGCCACGC
>Ga0058704_10001009_pt1 | contig 13476 bp, 7 predicted proteins | sample AgamicMgSfe_FD_71363 | JGI IMG/M metagenome (GOLD analysis project Ga0058704, IMG submission 71363) | Agave microbial communities from Guanajuato, Mexico - Mg.Sf.e | ecosystem: Host-associated > Plants > Phyllosphere > Phylloplane/Leaf | place: Guanajuato, Mexico | collected 2012-05-30
GATTTGCAGTGACGGTGAAGCACGAGAACTTCAAGACTTGCGATCAATCTGGCTTCTGCAAGCGCAATCGCGCCTATGCAGACACCGCTATATCCACCTCCAGATGGGGGTCACCATACAGCTTGGATCCTGCTTCAATCGAGTTCGATAGAGGGATCTTGACGGGCGTTGTATCGAAGAAGATCGTCAACACCGACGAGACCGTCCGACTACCACTCACGGTTGCTTTCTACGAATCCGGCTCCGCTCGCGTGACCATCGACGAGGAGAAGAGGCAGAAGGGTCAAGTTGAGCTCAGGCACAACAGTAAGGCGAAGAAGCAGAGGTACAATGAGGCGGAGAAGTGGGTCATTGTTGGCGGTACGACGGTCAGCGCAGGCGCTGCGTTGAGCAAAGATGGTGAGGGCACAACGAAGGTCGTATATGGTCCGACGAGCAAGTTTGAGGCAGTGATACGGCACTCGCCCTTTGATGTGGATTTCAAGCGCGATGGCGAGACACAGATCAAGTTCAACGACCGAGGCCTGCTGAATGTCGAGCATTGGCGTCCGAAGGTGGAGAAGCCTGCGTCAGAGAAGAAAGAGGGTGAAGATGAGAAGAAGGAAGGCGAGGAAGCCGTGGTAGCCGAGACGAACAAGGAGATGGCGGAGGATGAGAGCACATGGTGGGAGGAATCCTTCGGCGGCAACACGGACAGTAAGCCACGCGGACCAGAATCCGTGGCCCTGGACATCTCTTTCCCAGGCTACCAGCACGTCTACGGTATCGCTGAGCACGCGGGTCCGCTGTCGCTGAAGGAGACTCGCGGCGGCGAAGGGAAATACAGTGACCCGTACCGACTGTACAATAGCGATGTCTTCGAGTACGAGATGGACAGCCCGATGACGCTGTATGGTGCTATTCCGTTCATGCAGGCGCAAAAGAAGGACTCGACTGTCGGTGTCTTCTGGCTCAATGCTGCTGAGACTTGGATTGATATCACTAAGACCACCACCTCGGCTAACCCGCTCAGCCTTGGTATTGGTAGCTCTGCCGTTACTCAGACGCATTGGATCAGCGAGAACGGGTTGCTTGACGTTTTTGTCTTTCTTGGACCGAAGCCACAGGATGTCGTTGGGGCATATACTGAGCTCACTGGCTATACGCAGCTGCCGCAGCAGTTCGCTATCGCCTACCATCAGTGCCGCTGGAACTACGTCACTGACGACGATGTCAAAGACGTCGACCGGAAGTTCGACAAGCACAGGATCCCATACGACGTCATCTGGCTCGACATCGAATACACAGAAGGCAAGAAGTACTTCACCTGGGACCCCATGACCTTCCCAGACCCGCTAGGCATGAACAAACAGCTCGACGAGCACGAGCGCAAGCTCGTCGCAATCATCGACCCACACATCAAAAACGAAGGCAACTACCCCATCGTCGAAGAACTCAAAGCCAAAGACCTCGCCGTCCACAACAAAGACGACAACATCTACGAAGGCTGGTGCTGGCCCGGCAGCAGCTACTGGATCGACTGCTTCAACCCAAAGGGCCGCGAATGGTGGAAGAGCTTGTTCCGCTACGACAAGTTCAAGGGCACGATGAAGAATGTCTGGATCTGGAACGACATGAACGAGCCTTCCGTCTTCAACGGACCCGAAACCACAATGCCGAAGGACAACCTACACGCCGGTGGCTGGGAGCACCGCGATGTGCACAACATCAACGGCATGACGCTCGTAAACGCCACCTACGACGCGCTGCTTGCCCGAGATAAGAACGAGGATAAACACCACGTTCGCCCCTTCGTCCTAACACGATCGTTCTACTCCGGAAGCCAACGTCTCGGCGCGATGTGGACAGGCGACAACCAAGCCGCGTGGCCTCACTTAGAAGCCAGTATCCCCATGATCCTCAGCATGGGCATCAGCGGCTTCCCCTTCGCCGGCGCAGACGTGGGAGGCTTTTTCGGGAACCCGAGTAAAGAGCTTTTGACGCGCTGGTACCAGGCGGGAGCTTTCTACCCCTTTTTCAGAGGCCACGCGCACATTGATACGCGGCGTCGGGAACCTTACCTAACAGGTGAGCCGTATACGCAGATCATTACGCAGGCGCTGAGGCTGAGGTATAGTCTGTTGCCTGCGTGGTACACGGCGTTCCATGAGGCGAGCGTGAGTGGTGCGCCGATTGTGAGACCGAATTACTACGTACATCCTGGTGATGAGAGGGGATTTGGCATCGACGACCAGCTTTATCTTGGTAGTACTGGTCTGTTGGCTAAACCAGTCACTAAGGAGGGTCAGGAGAGCGCGGATATCTATTTGGCGGATAAGGAGAAGTATTACGATTACTTCGATTTCTGGACGTATGAGGGGCCGGGGACTGTCAGCGTATCCGCGCCACTAGAGACGATACCGTTGCTTATGCAAGGTGGCAATATCATACCGCGCCGTGACAGACCCAGAAGGAGCTCGGGGCTCATGCGCTACGACCCGTTTACGCTCGTCGTCGTACTGGGCCACTCAGGTGACGCAGAAGGCACTTTGTACTTGGACGACGGCGAAAGTTTCGATTTCCAGGAGGGAGCATACATTCATCGGCGATTCAGCTACAGCAGCTCTACATCCACGCTTATGAGCGAGGATCTGGCACCTACTACCTTCAAAGGCAAGAAGGCCACGACAGGTTACTTGAAGTCTATGGAGCACGTCCGGGTGGAGAAGATTGTTGTTGTCGGTGCGCCGGAGGCGTGGAAGGGCAAAAACAAGGTGGAGGTTAGTGAGGAGCAGGCCGGGAAGAGCTCCGCTTCGAGGACTGTGTCGATGGAGTGGCATGGGAAGGAGGAGGGGAAGGCGAGTTGGGCTGTGGTTGGGGATCCGGGGGTGGGGGTTGGTGTGGGATGGAAAATTGAGTTTGCCTGATTGGTGAGGTTGATGTTTGCGAAGTGGGGGATGAACAGACGAAGTGCGAGCCGGGTACCGCTGGAATGGCACAATCAAGGAAGAGGGCAAGGCCGCGCGGACTGTTGTCAGAGGTGCCAATTTGGCGTGCAGATTGGGCGGATGATAGCATTTGCGTGTGGTGTCGTGATGCAGAATGGTGTGTCTTGGCCGCAAGGCAGACGCCACTTGAGCGTCCGGTATCTGCATAAGCAGCATAGTAGGCGTGACTCGTCAGGGTCACTCAAGCCGTCCGGTATTTGCATAGCAGGAAGCGGACTATGATTGATCATGTGCATTAGCCTGTAAGCTATAAGACTCGGTGATATGAAGCACAACGCAAGCCCTGCAAAGTCTTGTGGACTCGGAACCCTTGGTCTAATGCGTGGTGGTCTCTTGCCTGAAAGGCAGTATTTGCGTAGCAGGAGCGGCTATGAGCATTCGCATACACTAGTCTGTGGACTATGAGAACTATACGCCCATGTTGAGACAATTCGCACGACGCGAGCCCTGCAGCTTGTCGTGGACGAACCGCGTGGTCTGACATGATGTGGCCTGTCGTGAGCTTGGCCACAGGGCAGTATTTGCGTAGCAGGAGCGACTATGATAAATTCTCTACATTAGCTTGTAGACTATGCCATCCTCTGACAGATGCAAAAGGCGAGCGCCTTGCAGCCTGTTGTGGACTCGGACAGCGTGGTAAGACGTGCTTTAGACTGTTGTCGTCTTGGCCTCAAGGGAGGCTTCTCCAATGGTGTTCATGCCTCGGCGTTGTCTCCTCCGTACTGGAGGAGTATTTGCATAGCAGGAGACCATGATGGAGTACATACTTTAGTCTGTAAACTATGGAATCCTGCTGACAATTTGCATATACTAAGTTCCGCAACACGTCGTACTCATCGACTGCCACACTAAAGGTATCCATGACTCGTGGGTCGACGCAGACGGCGGAGATGTTGGGGTTCCAATCGCTTTTCGTGTCTGTGGTCCACGTCAGCCAGCCGCTGACGCTCATGAACACCACGTGTAACACTAGACGTCGCCCTGCAGCTGTCTCTCTCGTGCCGTATGCATGAGTAGGACGGATTACATACACCGCTCGCATGACCCCAAGGTCGTGCTCGGGTTAATGCAGTCTCCACGTGCGGCCTGGTGGCCTTACGGCGGAGGCGGACTGCAGCCCTCGCAGGTAAATGCAAATGTTCCTGAGCTTATTTCTCAGCTTACACTCCTACGCGACCGAACCAGATGACGACGCCCTCCAACGCATCCTTCTACGCTCTCTGACCGAGGTGTGTGTTCACTGTTCGCGATTCAGATTGCGCCATGAAAGCTCGTAGTCTGGATCAGCCTTACTAGGTACGTAGTCAAAGCACCCCACAAAGGTGCGCAGGGTCTCTGCCTTTCCTGGAGAGTGTGGTCCAAGCTTAGACTAGAAAGCTCGCGTGCGAGACCTCCCGCTTTTCCTCGCTTCCAACTCCGAGCAGAGGGCTGCCACGCCAACACTGCTTGACCGTTGGCGGGAATTTGGAATGCTCCTCTAAGTATCTCCACTGCCGCACCGTCTGCACGCAATAATCATATCTCGAATGCCGAGACAACCACTCACAGTGCTGAGCTGGGCGTGTATTTGTCAAGTCCGCGAGCCATCTCTTGCTTACCGTCTGCTCGGGCTCCTTCGCTTGCCTTGTCCAGGACAGTATTGGCTACGATAAGACAAGTAAGCTTTGAGTTCCAGAATGACTGCAGCAGAAGGGCGCTGAGATCGCATCCCGATGTGGGTATACCACATGATAGAAGGTTCGTTGTTGTCAAATCTCAGCCGGTGAGTCGGTGGCGGTAAGGAAGACTTCTCCTTGGTATGTATGAGTAGGTTGTCTTGGCTCGACGTGAGACAGCGTTTCTCAGATGCTACTGCACAGAGTAAGCGCACGATATCTACTTCCGAGTTATTGTGCTGCAGGAGGTTGCGCTCTCTTATATGTTCACGATGGCCACCAGCAGCTCAGGAAAACACAAGGTACTGGACTCGGAAGATCTCGACATGGCACCAGCGGGTAAGAAGGCAAGACGTTGCAAGATCACCAAGGCGACATCGTCCACAAAGTCTGCGAGCACTGCATCAGGCTCCGACAGCACCCACCCGTATCTGCACGATCGAGAGATTTCGGCCATCCAGCACTGGAACGAAGGCATTCCCACGAAGTCTACTAGAGAGGATATCAGGCCCGACGATGTCGACCCAGTCATTCAAGCGTACATGCAAGCAAAGATGGCCCTGTTCCATAACCTTTCAGTCAAGTCGAAGAAGAGCGATTCCTCGATTTCCACCTCGCGAACGTCCTCACGCACGAACGCCACATGACAGCAGTCTCAGCCTCGTGGGCCATGAATATTCGAGATCACATTTCCCACTTGTCGTCTTCTTCCTTACCGAATATGCGCAAGTGTCTATCAGTACATGTACAGCGCCTGAGTACGAGCGGACATAGCATAGCGCACAGACCACTTTCCGACCTTGAGGCGGATAGCAATTTATATGCCAAACTTACCTGGGTGATTGCTACGTGGGATGTAGCACTGCGGGAGCCGCCCGCAGGCCATGTGCATCCGACGGTAGGGAGCAAACACAAAGGTCAGCAGGCTGGCCAGCACCGAGGTATCGTTGTCATAACCCACCTTTCGGCTAGCGACGTTCGCATTGAGATGTGCATTGCCAACCTCGGTGAAGATATACATGTTGCGGCTCATACCGGATCTTCCGCTGGCTTGGACAACACAGGCACAATCCCTAACGACTGGTGTGGCCGACATTAACGTCTCCGTACCTCAGTCAACGCTCTGGACGGTAAGGCTGGATGGCCGATCGCTCGATATACCACGACATCATCGAAAGCTACATCTTCATGCCACCTTTGAGCAGATTATAGCTTATAGCTACCATCTGTTGATCACGCCAACCCCTCTACCCCTCTGGCCTCTCCGCTGAACCACGGCTCCCACAGAACCTACCGCGGCCCGAACCCTACCAGGAGCCACCCAGATGGGTGACAAGGGTCAATGATCCTATCCGGATCATACAAACAACGGCCGTCAGCGGGTGTCAGCAAAAATGCGACTCCAGATCTCATCGTCCCGCTCCGAGATCTCTAAGGGACTACTATAGCTTTGAGCTATCTGATGAGCTGGTTTGCTCGATCTGCCTTTCATCTCGTCTAGACCATGACTCCAGCTCTAGCTACCACGACCATGAGACTGGGAGAGGGGGCGGCGAAGCTGTCTTCTGTTGCTCTTGTCTTCGCTGTAGAAGGCTCAAACATCGACACTGGTTACAATACCACTGAGGACAGAGCAGCATCAACATGTTCGAATACAGTATCAAGGAGTCCACCGGTATGACCGAAGAAGCCACTCTACGGTTAAGCGCCAAAGACATTGGCTGGCAGGCTCTTGGTCCAGCAATCGCCTGCGCAGCCCTCTCAACCTTCATAGTCTCACTCCGCTGGTATACGCGGTGTCGTATCGTCCGCTCTTTGGGATGGGATGACTATATTATCCTGCTTTCTCTCGTAAGTCAACATCACCCATCCCACCTACGCAGGCATGCTCTGATTGCTTATAAACAACGCCAGATCCTAGTCTGGTGCTCAACAGGCCTCATCGGCGCCGCCGTCCACCACGGCTTTGGCCAATACGACAACGGCATCATGCAAACCTCTATCATCGCTAAACTCATTGTCGTCAATAACGACATCTGGGCCTTAACTGTCAATGTCACCAAAGCCAGCATCTTGATGCAATACCTCCGCATCTTCAACTCTCGTCGCACTCGACCTCTCACCTACCTCCTCCTGTTCAGCCTCCTGCCCGCGGTATGCTGGGCAGTCTTCGGCGGGACCTTCCTCTGCGCGCCCGTGCGTAAGCTCTGGGATCCCGAGGTCCCAGGCCACTGCATAAGTGCGCAGAAATACTGGTTGAGCGTAGCAGGCGTGGATATCATCCTGGACTTCCTTATCTTGCTGCTGCCCATGCCGGCAATCTCCTCCCTGCGCCTACCGCGGAAACAGAAGGTCAGTCTGATCCTGCCCTTCGCACTAGGGTTCATCATCTGCGCCGTCTCGCTCGCCCGACTAGCGACGGTCTACATAACAGCTCTTGAGCAAGACTTCGTTGGGTCCTGCATCTGGGCCATAATCTGGAGTACGGTCGAAGCTAATGTTGGCACCATCTGCGCCTGCCTCTTGGCGTTGAAGCCGTTGGTTGCGAAACTGTTTCCGCGACTGGTGGATCAGACTAAACTGTTTAATCACTGCATGACTCTACCCACCGTGCAGGGGATCGAGACAGGGGATGACGACGACGCCGCAACGCTAGAGGAGCCGGCTACGCCGAGCACCATAAAGAGTATGAGTGATAGTATGTTGAAGCGGATGAGCAGTATTCGGACGCTGTCTTGTGGTGAGATGCCGACGCGGCCGGCTACTGTGCCTGCTGAGATAGGAACATTGCACTTGCAGAGGCCGCTGCCGGCGCGGCAGTATGGGAATTTGCATGAGGTGTTGGGCTTTGCGGATGCACTCAGAAGCGATAACATCGTCTAATACTGGCAATGCATTGAAATGTGTACTTGTACATAGCCTACGGTATATTCGGATTCCGACCGTCGGTGTCGGTATTCCATGATCGTATGAGACATAAACGAACATAAACAGACAATGCTATGAAATGGTATCAAACTACGAGAAAGCCGACCTCACCCAAACGCCACCAAGTCTACTGCCGGACCAAATCAAAGAATCTCATCCTCATCCTCGTCATCATCCAGTAGACTCGTATCGCCACCCAAATGCATCCTCGTGCCCTCGGCATCTGGTGCGCCGATGGTTGTATCTCTCATCGTCCGCTGGAGCTGCGTGACATCCTCCTCGTCCTCCACCTCGTCAGCACCATCAACCGTCAACTCCGTCACATCAGCGCGCATGTCGGGACGCATAGTAAGTTCGGTCGTCTCAAGCACCGTCTCCTCCGCTCCACCACCGCCGCGCTCGAGTGTCATCACATCATGCATCTGCTTTAGCAGCGAGTTCTTCATCTTCGTCAGAGTATTGCGGTCTGTAGCCGCTACAGCCACCGAGGTGTCGACAGCTTCGGTCAGAAGTTCTAACACAGTGCCTAGGCGCTCAGCATCGCAACCTCCATCAGGGAGGTGCAGCTTGCCGAGCATGGAGAAGAGGACCTTCTTCTCTTCCTTGCTGACTTGGCTCGTCACCAAACGGTCAAGGATGTGCTCAGCGAGCAGGAAATGCGTCTCCCCTGCGCCAGAAGCCGAGTTGGCATTGCCAGCAGCTTCAGCAAAGCCCACGATCTTACGTGGGTCCGTCCAATCCAAGATCATCTGCCCGACAACGGATAGTGTGACCATGCTGCCTTCGGCGTCGCCGTCAGAGTTCGCGTCTGCCTCTTCGAGGAAGGCTTCTCGCAGGGTGGCGAGCTTGGCGATGACGGAGCAAGCTACTGAGACCATTCGGGCAGCGTTCTCGGCGCGGCTGTGGCAGTAGACGGGCAGGAAGTAGGTCAAGCTTTGCTTGAGGTGGGCATTGGCGGCGGTGTCGGGGTCGAAGTACGCTACGACGAGTTGCTTGAGGAGATCAGTGTCTGTGATGAGGCGGCTGAGCATAGCTTTCGACAGTGCTGTGGCGCCAGTAGATTGCACGGCTGGGTCGTCTGACTTTAGGGACTTGCCAAAAGCTTTCAGTGTCTGCTTGATGAGCGGATTCTCGGCTGGTTGCTCAGTCGCAGCCGTGACGTTCGGGTCGACGGCGGGCTCGGCGAGCAGAGAAGGGTGGGTGATGAGAATATCGGCTATGATTTGCAGCACGATAGTCTGTATAGCTGGGTGTCCTCGCGCAAAGCCATGCAAGAAGAGGGCTAGGTTCTCTTCGGCAAGGTTCTTGTTCAACAAGCAGCAGAGGCCAAGGCAGACGAAGCCGCGCTCACGGATGGGTGCTTCTTGCGACCGCACAGCAGGGACGACGAGGTTATTGAGCATCGTAACCAAATGCGCGTTCTCCTCTGTACAGTCAAGCGTCAGCCTACACACGCACGGGCGGACGGGTACCGTGTTTGAATGCGACCTACCAAGCTCACATTGTACATTTTGCAGCATGCACAGAGCAATATGCAAAACCTTCATGTTGATCATGATCTCCCTCGTTGCTTTCTCCTCTTCCCTCTCCGCATCTTCAGGCGTCATGTCCTTCTCTTTCTTGGCCTTCCTCGACGCTACCGCGATGGTATCGCTGTCGTCCACAAACTCGGTCGCTGAATGGAACGAATCTTCTGTCGTACTGTGCTGTTCTGTGCTCTCATCGTCCATGATCGTGTCATGCACTTCGGCCACAGCCTCAAGCACTACACCGCAGAACTCGCGCTCACCCTTCGCGTCTTCGCCGCATACCAGTCGCAGAACTTCGACCACAAGGCGCGTCGATTCTTCAGGCAGAGCTGGGTGCGCAAGCGCTTCACGCATAAGGCCGAACGTCTTGCGCCGACCGACTTCGTCGCTGTAGTCGAATTTGAGAGCCATGTGCAGCATCTGCTCCACCACGAACTCCCGCTGGACCCGCTCTTCCTCCGCGTCTACATCATCGCCTTCGACTGATGCTTGTACGGCTTCAAGCAACTTGCTGATCTCGCGCTCGAGCAGGAAACCGAACTTGGTGACCTCGGGCAGCTTCTCCTCGATCATGACATCCAGCAATCTCGGCCCATCGTAGCCGTCTTCTGTGCCCGAAGTGCGGCAGTAATCGTTAAATGTCCGCGCAACGAATGCAAGCTCAGGCGAGAGATCTTCCCAAAACGTGTCCGGGAAGGAGACGTAATCGACATAGTCTGGTCGACCTTCCCAGAACTCTCTCATGGCCATCAGCGCGATGCCACCTTCACCGCCAGCGGTAACGATGTCGATGCGCTCCAGAAGCTCCAGAAGCGCATCGAGCGACGGGTCTGCAGCCTGATTGCTAGCCTTTGGCTTTTGATCCTCGCCTTCTTCTTGCTCGGCTACTTGCTCAGCTGGCGACGCAGCACAGTCCTCGATCCAGCGTTCGCGGAACAAACGTGCAGTAGCCTTGCGCACATTCTCGTCCCGGTCTCGCAAACCCCACCGCAGCAGCTTCTCGCGGTGCGTAAGGCTGAGGTATCTGAAGTCGCCCAAAGCGGGCAGCAACCGGGCATAGAGCGCTCTTCTTGTCGAGCCATCTGCGTCTCTTGCTCGCTCTAGCAAGTATGGCAGAACATCCTTATTGAGAGGCAGGTTGAGCAACAGATTCCGCCGTACCTCTGCCGCTGGGTCGTTCTGCAGGATATTGAGCAGCTTCGTCAATACGCCAGAACCAACATCGTCATCGTCATCCGAGTCGTCCTTCTCTTCATCTGGGTTCACTTCGGCCGCAACTCTGCCCAGCCCGTACACAGCCTGTAGCCTGACCGGAGCTTCCTTATCATGTATCCGCTTCAACAGTGCCAGCCGCACCTGATGGAAGATGTTCTCATCCAAAGTATCCACGCTGTGTATGATATGGCTCATAATCTGCGTTGCCCGGAATCTGATCGTCTTGTCCTTTGCGGTCAGCAGCGGCAGAAGCATGTTCAGGATCTCAGTCGTCAATGCGCTAGTCGGTGTTTCCGGCGCACTCGTCGCCTCCGGATCTGCCTCGTTCGCGATCTCATTGTCCTTCTGGCTCGCGACGTGCAGGTATGTGCCCAAGAACCTGACCACCCTGTCTCCCACCGGCTCCGCCTTCCTCACAGCCAGCACTCTCAGCGCACATCTCCTGACCTCAGTGTTGAAGTCATTCGCATCGAAATCCTCGCTCTGCTTGCCCTTCTTGTAGTTGGTCGGCTCATAGCAGCACGCTTCCTGTATCTTCCTCAAGCTGATGACTGCTTTTCGATGTCCGGCCGTGCTCTTTTGCGCGTCCACAAACACGGTGCATACTGCGCGCCGTAGACTCGTATCGCCACCTTCATCTGGCACTTCTGCTACCGGCGAGCTGTTTCGGCCAGAAGACCGAGGTGTTTCTGTGCGGGTCTTCCGCGATACGGCGCTGTTGGCGGATGAGCGTCCGCCTCGGGCGACGCGACCTGGCATAGTGTTGGTAAACGTTCAGTCGGCGAGTCGTCGGGCTCATGAAGCGCTGCAAGAAAAGTACAGGACACTTTAATGTAAACAGCGCGTAAACAGAGAAGCGGGGCGGTTCCGCATGACGTATGCCTCGGTGACTTTCTCTTGCGAAACTCTGACCAGCTGCAGCAAGACGAGAAGAGGAGAAGGGAGAAGTAAAATCGGCTCACAGACAATGTTCGCACGAACCGCACTAAGAGCGGCAGGCAAGCCAGTGGCCCTCACACAACGATTCGGTTACGCGACAGCAGCAACATCCTCCCCAGCCCACTTTTCGGCCCAAGCTGTCGAGCAGACGAACGCGCACGGCATGGAGATATCGAGAGCGCAAAGGATAGCGACGGATGGCTTCGTCTCCGGTAAGCCTACACCAAACCCCAAGATCACATGATGACGGGCATTGACTGATACCATAGCCCACCAGCAATTGGCAACACCCCCCTCATCCGCATGAAAAAGCTCTCCGAACAAACCGGCTGTGAAATCCTAGGCAAAGCCGAATTTCAGAACCCCGGCGGCAGTGTAAAAGACCGCGCCGCCAAATTTCTCGTCCAAGATGCCGAAGACAGAGGTCTACTTCGCCCAAACGGGACTGTCGTCGAAGGCACAGCAGGCAACACCGGCATCGGGCTAGCGCATGTATGCAGAAGTAAAGGCCACAAGCTGGTCATCTACATGCCGAACACACAGTCGCAAGGGAAGGTCGATCTGTTGAGATTACTGGGCGCGGAAGTGTACCCCGTACCAGCCGTGGCATTCGAGAACCCGGAGAACTACAACCACCAAGCCAAGCGACATGCGGAGAGGCTAGACAACGCCATATGGACGAACCAGTTCGACAACACTGCAAACCGACAAGCGCACATTGAGACCACAGGGCCGGAGATATGGGCACAGACTCAGGGCAAGATCGACGCCTTTACCTGTGCATCAGGCACTGCAGGCACCATCGCAGGAGTCACACGATACCTAAAGACTGTATCAGAAGGCAGAGTCAAATGCTACGTCGCCGACCCCCCAGGCTCAATAATCTACACCTACGTCTCCTCCGGCGGCCAAATGACCGAGCGCAAGGGCTCCTCGATCACTGAAGGTATCGGCCAGGGTCGCATCACAGACAACTTGAAACCGGACATTGATCTCTTGGACGGCGCGCTCCACATTTCGGACGAGAAGTCTATAGAAATGGTGTACCGATGTCTGGACGAAGAGGGACTGTACTTGGGTGCTTCATCTTGCCTGAACGTCGCAGCTGCACGAGACCTGGCTGAGAAGCTCGGCCCTGGCAACACGATCGTCACCATCCTATGCGATGGTGCGTACCGGTACGCGGACAGACTGTTCAGCAGGAAATGGCTCGAGAGCAAGAACTTGGTGAATGCTGTGCCGGAGCATCTGCATAAGTACATCGTCTTGGAATAGACCGAGCTTGTAGAACCCCTAAAATGTACAATGAACCACAAGCTTCGCAGAAACACCTGATGGTTCACGTATCGATTTTGCTGCGCCAATAACGCCTCGCTAATCCTCAAAAGTCAATGTCACACTCGTGCCGCCGTTTGATACTGACCCCTGCCTCGCAACGCCAGTACCCGACGCAGATGAGGCAGTCGCCTATACTGCCAGATCCTTCTCCAGCACGGCGTTGATGAGGCCCTGGCGCCCGCTCTCGGACACCCTTGCGCCCATCACCTCGCCGATGGACTCTACCAGCCTCCGTCTAAGTGCAGCGCCCTCTGGGTGGCCGTTCTGCATACCGAGCACAGCATCGTCTTCCAGCGTGCCGAGAGCGCGCAGGATGGCGCTGACGACGTACTCCGCCTGCTCTGTCTTCGCGTCATCCTCTAGTCCCGCTTTCAGGATCGAGTCGTATGCTGCGAGGTTGGGTAGGATCAGTGTCCGGACGCCAGCAGCGCCGGCGATGAATGTCAGGCCTAGCACAGCGCCGTAGTGCGTGCCAAAGGTCTTGCTCTTGTCCAAGAGAGCGCTTAGACATGAGCGGGCGATACGTGGTTTGAGCGTTGATGATGTAGGGCCATATCGTCGTGCGATGCTGGAGAGTAGGCTGGCGGAGAAGTCGCGGAGTGCGAAGTGCGTGTCCGATTTATCGGATGTTGAGCCCAGGTTCTTGCCGATAAGGCAAGTAAGGACTGATGGCACGATCGACGGGACGTATGGTGCCATGTACAGACTTTGATTCTCCAGCAGCGCCGCGATAAGTTGCATACTCGAAGTGAGGACGAAGATGGACTTGAGGTTATGAGTCACCTTATCCGCGGTGAACTGGACGAAGTACGGTACTAATTGATGTATGCCCGTATCCGTCTTGAGTGAAGCGAAGGCCGCATTGCGGAAATCTTCATTCGTAGG
>Ga0058704_10001015_pt1 | contig 13447 bp, 20 predicted proteins | sample AgamicMgSfe_FD_71363 | JGI IMG/M metagenome (GOLD analysis project Ga0058704, IMG submission 71363) | Agave microbial communities from Guanajuato, Mexico - Mg.Sf.e | ecosystem: Host-associated > Plants > Phyllosphere > Phylloplane/Leaf | place: Guanajuato, Mexico | collected 2012-05-30
TATATACATGCTTATGCAGAGTATGACTATACCTCTTCTTTGACCGTAGTGCAATGTAGATCTCGAACCTTTATCACATGGCACGGTCAAACTCAAATCCAATGATGGACCCGGCTGAGTCTATTCCCTTGCTATTGCTCAGTTTGACAGCCGGTTCGATGTACTACATCTTCGCCCACGCGATGTGCTGATGCGACTACGAGCCTCTGTCTCTGCTCGGCATCGTCTGACTGGTGATCTGAACAGACGGCAGGCCCTCATCGAGTAACCGATCGCGAATTGGAGAGACAGGCATTGACTGGATGTAAGTGGACTTTGTTCCATATCGATATTAGGTGTATTATAGGCCTAGGCAAGTTCTATACATGATAGTACTAGCGTATGTTCATGAAGGTCATGTTGTCGTCCGAACCCCCAAAAGCATTTCGTCTAACCCAGCAATACGAAAAGCCAAAGAGCGCCGTCGCTAAATCAGAAGCAAAGATAAGATCACCCAACAACATCAACAAGAAGACCAAAAGCAAGATCAGCACTTGATCTGCCGCAGCTCTCTATACAACCAACCCCAACACCACCGCAATCAACGTCACCAACCCCAATCCGCTATACGACCGAGCAGGCAAAAGTGAAGCCGCCCCATTAGTCCTCTGCGCCATCTCCTCAACAAACTGGCTCCCACAACTCCCATCAATCATCTCCGCCGCACCCGCATACACCCCACTCAACGGCTCACTACTATTCCCCGCCCCCTCAGCGAATATAGCCATAGTCTGCTGCAAGCACTTACTACACCCCACCCTTGACCCCGTCGGCATCGACATTCCCAAGGGCAAGTAGTAGATGTAACTCCCCGTAGGCGCGGAGGCGTTGGTTACAGCGTCGGCGAAACAGTAATTTCCTGTTTGGGGGTTGGTGAGGCAGCCGGCGTGGTAGAGGGTGGGGTAGGCCAGGAAGCCGTTGTAGGCTTGGAGGACCATGGGGTTTTGGAGGGTGAGGTCGGCGCCGCAGGCGGTTGGGGAGGTGAGTTGGGTGGCCAGGGAGGACATTAGGGTGGAGCAGAGAGGGTAGGAGACGCTGCAGGAGGTGGTGAGGGTCTGGGTTAAGAGGACGGGGGTTCGTTCTGCGGCGAAGAAGGAGTTGGATGTCTGGTGGGTTGGAGAGTTAGTAAGGCATTGGTGAGGGAGAGTGGGTAGTGGGGACGTACCTGCAGGAGGAGGGAGAGAGGAAGGCATGCGTTGAATGTATCGTTGTTGAGGAAAGTGGTGAAGAAGGCTGGACAGCTTGGGGAGGTGAAGTTGTCGCCTAGGCTTGTATCGAAGGGACGCGGGAGGATGCTTTGAGCTGTAGGCGTCGCTGTGTTAAGCGTCTGGCTGTCGGTTGCTGTCGACGATGCAGAGACATGCCCACTGCTCGTCGTAGCCGAAACAATCGTTGGCAGACTTCTCGCTGTACTCGTCTCTTGCCGCGCTCGCAACTGCATTGGCCGTGCAGGAGGCTCACTCCGATCAAACACCAACTCGGTCATACCCTCCCAAGGCTCCGCAACATGTATCCCTTGTGCTCCGACTCCTTGACAACAAACCAACAGTCCAAACACTAACGCCAACAACATAGTCTGTACTGCTATCCATGACCGAGACCTTATCCTCACCGATCGACGACCATCCCATTGCTGCCTCTCCTGTTGTTGTGCCGCGCTCGTATCGCATAAACGCCGCAACCGCAAGCGCCGGCACCCAGGTCTGGGCCTGCAGAGGTTGTGGCACAAGGCGTCGCTGGGCTCATTCCAACCGGGTTCCCGCTGCCGACGATCGAGCGGTGACTGTTGGACGACAGCGGCAGGCGGGGAGCTGCAAGACGAGAATGAGCGGCGCTTTGCTGTTGTCATCGCATTGGCTGCTGCTCGTGGTGCGTGGAGCGTTGCATGACACCTGTCGTCGCTGCTGTTGTGGGCGTCCAGTGTTGTGTTGTGTGCTTTGCTCTTGCTGGTGAGGTTGTTTCGTTCGTTGTTAGTTGGGTGGGTAGCTAGGTAGATAGGTGGTTGTTTCGACTATAATCGTTTCGAGCGTCGATCACCAGTTTTACAAGTCGTTATCGAATCTAGGCAATCCCTTGCGCAACGAGCGACGGCGGAGGCCGGGTGTTGATCTCTCGAGGTGCCTGTTGGTCCTGTTGATGATGAGCAGAAGGCCGCAGAAAGATCACCGTGTAAGAGCAAAGGTAACGAGCGACAGTAGATACTAAGACGTTGATGAGCAGAAAGACATTGTACCAGTTGAAACTGAACCCAAGACAACCTCGCGGTGTAGATAGCCCTCCGGCATGTCTCATGCCGACCTATATTGCTATATCATGCTCATCCCAAAACAGTAGTGCAGCTGTAGCGAATCACACCATTGATTCACTAGTGCAAGATGCGCGCCACCAGGGCGGGTTATTGGCAAACCAAAACAGCCGTGCATTACCACGCGGTTCCGGCTGCTTTTGGTGGATAGTGGCTTGATGGAAGCTGCAGTTATTCTGCAGGTGGCTTGATGGGTAATCCCGCGGAGGGGAGTCCGGTGAAGCCCCAATCTCGTGTGTGTGTGTTGTTGTTGTTGTTTTGCTGCAGCGTATGTTGCGGAAAGCTTTGGCGAGCTGTGCATGAAGACATGCAGGCTCAGCGTGAAGACAGAAGCAGCCAGCTGAAGTATTGGCAAGGGAATGTTTAGGCATAGTGTACTCGTTTAAGGCAGCCCCCACACACCTTATCGACATCATCATCTATTCCGGTAAAATGCTGGCGTTATCCGATGCCTTTGTAGCCAAAGGCAAGCAGACTTGTATGAGTGATGCCGACCCCATCAACAACACATGAAGCAGAGCTGAACTTCGAAGATTGAATCATAGACCCACAACAACTTTTCACGAATATACTGACAGCTCTGTCGCGCCTGCTTAGTCGACGGTGAGACGACTGAGAGATGGTGAACTTCCACCGCATCTTCATATCCAGCTCGAGCAAATCAATAAAGCCACATCCGTAGGTACCGAGCCTAACCACGTATGACATTGCATGCTATTGACAAGTGGACCCCGCTGACTAGTCGATGTTGATGCGAGCTTTTCCTTCGGAGTCGAACGCTTGCCCACGTTGTTGTCCTTTTCCCGTCTTCGTTTGAAGAGAGCAAGAAGAGGCATAGTATGGCGCGCTTTGGGTGCCATAGTGCATGCCAAACCTGACGCTCTGCCGTACCAGCACTCGCCATGATTCTGGAGAAGCATGACATGGCACCCTTGAAGAGTCCCGAAGGCGGTTCAGGCACACGCTTCACCGTAGAGGAATTCCGAATAGCTGCCCAAAGTGGAATACGCGACTTCCCGTCTGCATCTTTGACCGGGTTCTGCTGTAGTTCGCATGCTTTACGCACAGCACAGCAGCGGTACCAGCGGCTCAGAATCTTTTGGACGTTTGCTTGTACCAGGGATGCCCGGACATAATCTCTCCGTTTCACGGCAATATTGGTGAGAAGCGTAGACGAGACCACGAGGTGAAAGGTAAGAATGTAGCGCCCTAACCAGCACACTACTAGCCTTCCTCCTCACAACTAATTCCATTCCAACAAAGCGTTAAACACAGGAATCGATAACGACACATATACGTAGAACGGTCTTGCGAACCTAATGCATTACTTAGCTCTTTCGTACGGTGTGTATATGCAAAGGTATCGGCCGTCAAAGGACAGAGGTAGCAGTAAACCGGAGATGCGCTACAATTTCACCGCACACCTCCGTGGAGACTTACCAATTGTGTTGGTGAGAAGGTGGGCCGTAGAATTGCCAGCCCAAGCTGTCGATGAGGAAACCTTCTTTGTAGGTGTATTGCTCGGATTACTCATCAGCTCCACGGATGTCGTCGATCGCAAAGGCAAGCTCACAGTGCTCACCCCTCGACCTGATCCTCATTGGTGAGAGACCGTTCATATGAGATTAGCATTTCGCCGTTGACTGGTCACAATAGGTCTCAGAACAGTGTTGTAGGTCCTCATATACTTCCTCAATCCTTGCCAATATTACTTTTGTCAATATGGGCCATGAGAAGCAGGTCGCGATCATTGTGGGAGCTAGTCGCGGCATTGGGCGTCAGGTTGCTATTGATCTGGCCGGGAGTGGTTATGCTGGTAAGTCCTCGCCATTAGTTCATCGCTGAGACAGCTTTCGCTGAGACAGCTTTCGCTGAGTCAACGTTGTTTGTAGTTCTGGTAGCCGCGAAATCCATGTCCGATGCTACCAAATGCGTGCCCTTCCCACCGAACCCGAACAGCCAGCGATCCACTATCAATACCGTGGCTCGCGAAATAAGTGAAGCTGGCGGCGAAGCTCTCGCGCTGCAAGTAGACGTACGTGATTTTGAGAACATCCAAGAGATGGTCAAGCGGACGATACAGACGTACGGGAGACTGGACGTGCTTGTGTATAACAGTGGAGCGATTTGGTGGGCGAGCGTGGAGAAAACGCCGATAAAGCGCTTCCAGCTCATGCAACGCGTTAATCCGGAGGGCCTGTACGGATGCGTGCAAGCGTGCCTGCCTCATCTATACCGCAACGCAGAGAAGGGAAGAGGTAGGATAATAGTAATAAGCCCACCTATATACAGTAGATTCCTGCGCGGCAAGGCTGCCTATGCAATGGGTAAGTGGGCGATGTCTGCATTGACGATGGGCTTGGCGATGGACTTTGAGCGTGAAGGAAGGTCTGAGATGGCTATCACGAGCTTGTGGCCTGCTGCGGTGAGACAGCAAGACATAAGAACCAAGCTGACTGCATGTGACTAACTGTCGCCAAGGCTATCGAGTCCGCTGCGACGCAGAACCCCCAGACTGACCGGTCGCAATTACGCATACCTACCATCTTCTCTGACGCTATACTCGCAATCTTGAGGGCGCCGCCAGTGAACGTCAACGGCCGCTGTCTTCTGGATGAAGATTTCCTTCGCGCGCATGAAGGCGTGAATGACTTCAGCACATATGCTCTCGTACCTGGGTCGACACCGCGTCGCATCATGCCCGCTGAGCTTCCGAACTTAGCAATCAAGGAGCAAACTGACGAAGGTACCAAGATGGATAGTACGTTGTTGCGGGCTACAAAGCTGTAATACACGGGTTTGGATTTGGCTCATGCATGTGGGCAACATAATCGTGGAATGTGTGTCACTGACTATTGGCCTATTGGGCCTGTCCAGAGCGGAAATTGCCGCAGAGTCCGTGAGATGTCTGGCTCGATCTTATATCAGACAAATCGACCCATCTGCACCACTATCCTTGCACTGTTAGTCCGTTGGATGCAATATGCCTCACTCTTCGATGCGTCAAGTCATCGATTCTGCTCAGCGACTGTACCATCCGCGTGTTTCCGTGAACCAAGCGTTGGAAGATTCCGTGCAAATCTGGACCCCAAGGGAACACATTCCAATGCCAACGCGCTGTCAACACGTCGCCTCGGCAAACAACACGCTACGGCTTGAGATTATGCCCTACTATTGCATGTGCCCCTGGCACGCTAACTTGCTTCTGTCACAAACATTCGCTTGCTACGTCTACACCACACTCCAGCGACAGTGACACTCGCTTATCGCACGAAGACAGAGTGCCTGTTACGACTTCATCTTGTGCTCTTCCTGCTCGCTCTCAGCCAAACCCAGAAGCTGCGCACCTTCGAACTCGACATAGCGGACACGCGGTTCTCTCTCGAGGATGCGACGCTTCGGCGACCTGGCCCTCGTGGCTGGGCTCTTCGTGGGCTTCGTCTGCGCTCAATTCACGCCCCCGCTTCCGGCAACTTCGGGAGGGACGAGCACGCTCATATCACAAACGCTCGCTGCATATACCTCATATCAACCCACAAACACATGGACCATTCCAACTTACACCGGAACCGGAGGGTGCTCACTGGGTATGGGCGCGGCTGCTGCAACCCAGACCGCCGGTGGCTACGGAGGCGTTTATCAGGACTACTGGGGAGGCTACTGGGAAGTTGCCTGCGACCAATACTTTAGCGGCACAACGTACTATGATGGTAGTCCATTTTACGAGGGGACTAATACACAAGGCATGATTGCCTGCTTCAATGGCTGTGCTAAGCGGCCTGGCTGCTCTGCGTTTGCGTTCTACGGCTCGCAGACATCATCATCGGTGGCTCCAACTGCAACCTCATGGACGGGCGGCGGACGATGCGTGTAAGACTCTATCCTAATTCTACGATCAGTTTTGCCAACCTGACCAATTTCACAGTCAATATGGGAGTGGTAATCAGGGAAACCTGATCTACAGTCCGGGTCTTACGAATTCCACCGGTCTTGGTGGTACATACACCCTTTTCGGCTCTGCATACATCCTACAGGCCAGCCCCAACCTTTTGTGTCCGGCCTATGATCAAAAATATTATACAGACGTCAGTGGCGAGGTCTACTTCATCAAATGTGGCTTCTCCAATTCAGGAGGTAACATCAACGGTGCGGTTCCAAGCGCCTCTGCCTTACAAGGTATGTTCTTTACCAAATGCTAGGTTTCTGCAAGACTGACTAGTGTTGCCCAGATCAAAGAAGCTGCCTCGCAATTTGTAACCAATACAATAGCAGCGCCTGTTCCGAAATCTCAATCCAATACGGGGGAGCCAATCAAGCTGAAAATCGCTATCCATCAGGCAATGCCAATTGCAACTTCCATATTGGCGCCGTAACGGCATCAGGTGCTACAAGCTCGTTTCTAATGGCGATCCGAACGACAATGCCTTCTTTCATGTCCACCACCGTGAGTATAAGCCGAGTACGAAGACTACCCCAAGGCGTTGCTAACTCGTTCTCCCACACTCACAGACGACTACAACGGTAAGCCGGAAATTGCATATCGCGCCTTTATTCGCTTCACTAATCAGCTCTTAGTCAACGAGCTCTTCAAGTGCTTCGTCCAGCTCGTCAATTGTCGCGACAACGACTGTAAGCCGTGATTTAAAATAACCGTTTGGAGGTCAAGAGCTGAAAATATCTTTACAGACCAGTACAACCACGTCTACGACCAAGACTTCGACTACGTCCACCACAACTTCGACTACTTCCACTACGACGTCGACTACTTCCACTAGTACTTCAAGCACGATTAGTAGCAGCACAAGTACATCCCCTAATCAAATAGGTCTAACACCTAACGACGGATCGGGTTCTTCGTCAACGTCTACGACGCAAGTCACTGCCAACCCTTAGTTCCATCGCTATGCTGACGCTCCGCCGTAGGACCACCACAAGCAGTTCAAGCTCGTCTTCGTCTAGCTCGCCTGCTGTCACGACCTCGACTGTAAGTCATACCCAACACAAGCATGCTTTGGGTCGATTACTGACTAGTTTACTAGACTACAACCTCGACGACGCAAGTTATTTGCAAGCCGGTATGGTATATAAGGACCCAAACGCTGACTGCTTGCAGGACGACGTCTTCTTCCTCTTCCTCTTCGTCTAGTTCGGCAGCTGCCACGACTACGACTGTAAGCCAACAATTGGGATGGGTATATGAAGTCTAGAGCTGATGATCTCTATCTTCCAGACGAGTACAACCACTTCTGGCTCGAGCTTGATTTCGAGCTTATCCAGCTCGAGCTCATCCAGCTCCAGCTCGCCAAATTTAAGCTCGTCGGATATGGGCTCATCCGTAAGCAGCGCTGCCGCCTATGCAGTGACCGTGACAGCGACTCAACCCGGTAGATCTCGTCAATAGACGCAGACAAGAAGGCATAACATGCTTACGCTTCGCAGGCTCGACTGTAACAGCTACTCAAACCGGTGAGCTAAGCTTCAAACCGTATATCCTGAGGCTATGTTGTACTCACGCTTCATAGGATCCACTGTGACGAATACGCAGACTCAAACTGGTAAGACCGGGTAGGAATTACTTTCATACTCCAGGAGCCTGATCAGGGTCTAGCATCGACAATCAGCGTCACGAATACGCAGACTCAAACTGGTAAGGCCTTCAGGAATGACTTGGTTAGCAACAGAAGATAACGTTAGTCCAGCATCTACTGTTAGCGTCACGAACACGCAGACTCAAACTGGTAAGACCGCATAGGCAACATTCCATGACCGCACAAAGCTGACGCCGGCTTAGCATCAACTGTTAGCGTGACGAATACGCAGACTCAGACCCAACAGACTACCGTACGTTACTTCTCCCTCGCCAACATGCAGAGTTACCTTCGCGCACATGCGTACTGACTTCTTCGGCAGGTTATCAGCACGCAGCAGACGACTGTTGTTAGCACACAACCAGGTGAGAACTCCTGTCTGGCGCTAGAGCCGCGATGACTTTCAATGCCTACTTTCTGAGCCGTGCCTAACGATCAACAGCTTCGACGGTTACGAACACGCAAACGAGCACGCAACAAACCACTGTCGTCACTACGCAGCCAGGTGAGATCTCCGGTCTGGCGCTAGAGCCGCCCTCATGACCTTTGTCTTATTCATGGCGTTTTTCTAACAGCTTATAGCCTCGACCGTTACGAATACACAGCAAACGACTGTTGTGAGCACGCAGCCGGGTAAGACCTCTTTTGGATAACCCTTAGACATCACAAGCAACTAACGCCGGTGTAGCATCTACTGTGACGAACACTCAACAGACTACGGTACGTACATGCACCAAGCGGACCTCGAGCTTGGCCAATAGCGGTTATGTGCCTTGCACTGTCGTGCAGATCGGACGCTGCACCGAAGTGAACGCTGGCGGTCACGACATGTTATTCTCCCCACTCCTCTGGGATTGACCTGCTGATGTTACGCACTTGCAGGTTGTGTCGACAATTGTTTCAAGTTACCCGGTCACCCAGACTTACACAACGGTGAGAAGGCCACTTATGACCCTATCTTATAAGAACAGATGAGCTGACCGCGCGTAACCGTTGTTCTACAGGTCTCATCGTACCCGGTTACGAGCACCGTAGTGAGCACGGCACCTGGTTCTACCGTCACTGCAACAACAGTCAGCTATGCGACAACAACTGCTGTTTCTACGCAAGTCTCGACTCAAGTCAGCACGATGTACTCGACAGTCGTGTCTACTGCCACTCAGACGTTGTACGGTACCACAACCGAACCTGCATCTACCGTCTATGGCACGACGACGCAACCGGCCTCGACCGTAACAGCATCTGGTCCAACACAGACTCAAACAGCAACGTATACCACTTCATATGTCACTTCGTATGCCGTGACGACTACCCAGGCTGGTAAGTCCCCCATATCGCCATCGCATCGACAAGACGAAATGGAGCAGAATGCACTCCTGCTCTTATACCCGATTCCGTCAGCCAGCCAGTCGAGTGCTAAAGAACGAGCTCAGAGACTGGATGATGGATTGGTATCGATGGGAGTGCATTGCTAATGCTCGTCTAGGCTCAACCGTGGTTTCTACAGTGGTTTCGACGGTAGTGTCATCCTATGTCTCCACTGCGGCGGCGACAGCGACAGCGACCCAGAGCGTCTCCGCCGGCTCCTCATCGGCTTCCAGTTCTCCTAGTTCGAGCAGCCCGAGCAGTTCAGTTAGCTCCAGCTCTTCGGTCAGCATCTCGTCCTCGGCATCATCTAGCGTTCCATACACGGCTTCCGTCTCTTCGGTTACCTCCTCAACAATATCTTCATCTAGCAGCTCGTCTGTTCCAGCTTCCTCAACAAGCTTAAGTGTGAGCGGCGCTGCTTCTAGCTCGACGCCCGCTTCTTCATCTTCAGCCCCGAGTTCGCTCTCATTTTCGAGCTCTTTTAGCAGTACCTCTAGCTCCGCTGCAGCGGCCATAAATTCGGCCTCGAGCTCGCTCTCACTTTCGAGCACTGTTAGCAGTACTTTCAGCTCCGCTGCTGCAGCGGCAACAACTTTGAGCTTGGCCTGCAACTCTACGCAGCAATCGTACCAGTACACCGATCCGCAAACCGGCTCCATGTACACAGTACAATGTAACACCACCTACTCTGGCGGCGTGTACCAAACCTCGCAACAGCCCAAAATGGCTTCCTGTATCTCGCAGTGTTCGGCCGATACTCAGTGCGAGGGTGTGGGCTACGACTCCTTGACTGGTACTTGTTATGAATACAGCAGTGAAGCGCAGGGTAGCGGCACGTACTCACAAAACGTGCAGTTCGCTTCGCTGCAAAAGCGGGCGGTTGTCCAGAACGGTGTCACATACACGTACCAGATCACGACAACTTACACGACATCTTCGCCAAGTTCATCCATGGCAAGCTCATCGGTCTCTTCGAGCGGCAGCTCTTCTGCGGTAGCGCTTATCTCGTCCTCCACTATTGCCGCCGCCGCCGCTCTCAGCTCTACAGGCTCCAGCGCGGCAGCTGGAACAAGCGCATCTTCAACGCTCCAGTCAAGCGGCAGCAGTCTCTTTTCGTCGCCTTCTTCGACCGCAGTCCAGAGTAGCACATCCTCCGGCCTCTCAACCACCTCCGGCGCCCTGAGCTCGAGCACATCGCCTGTCGCTTCAAGTACCAGCACCGCCGCTGGCGCCTCGAGCACGTCTTCCGCAGCGCTGGGCACATCTTCAAGTTCGTCAAGCACTTCGACAACGACATCATCTAGCTTACCACCACCTGCAATCACGACGACGACTACAATTTTTACCTCAAGTAGCTTGAGCTCTTCTGTTTCATCTTGCCCAATACCTACAACAATTATGGTGACCGCCACTCCAGCCCCTGCTACTACAGTGACTGTAACTGCAACTAACCACTAGATACTAACGAATAATCCGCGGAAGCGATTGCAGCGTTGGCAGGGTAGGAAAGACTGGCTGTGAAAGGCTTGGGTCAGCTTTGCGCATGTACTTTAACATTCACGAGCAGGTTCTGTATGGTTAACGTTGATGTATACGAGTAATTGACTAGCTTTTTCCGAGTTGCAGAGCATTGGCTGTGCAAGTGTATATCTCGGGAGTCTATCCGTGAGGAAGCGGGAGTAAAAGGAATACACCAAGCCAATCGACATGGACGTCCCAAGTTGAGCGGAACTCAGGATCTTCTGGTACTCTTCTCACGGCTGACGGGCTTTCAATATAGTTTCGAGCAACGTTGGGTGAGCTACTGTAAAGTCTGGCAGCGTACTGACAGTACATTCGCTGGGCTCGAGATGGTCGCACCAAGATTGTGGAACGTCCACGCAGAGGGAACTGGCAAGTGTACCTAGATGCTCGATTAAGAACCAACCTTTAGGATCAACCTCAAAATTGCTGATAGTGTCGGATTTAGACGCATTACACAATGTATCTCGGACGGAACTTTGAGGTATCTCGCTCTCGAATACGGTACCTTTTATATAGTGCGTTTATACAGTTCACGAAACCTTTGTTCAAGTGCTGTACAAGCCTCAAGATCGCTGAACAAGTACAAAACTGCACAACACAGGGTAGGCATTGGAAGCTTTGGTAGCCCACACCAACGGCCTCGAGATCGCTCGGAGACGGGCGATTGTGGAGGTCGACTTGTCCCATTCCCGATGGTGAACCTTGGTCTTCGTTCTATCGCGAGATGTGAGGTTAGCTAGGCAAAAGGTCGGAGATTTCGTGTTGCGGTATATAGCTCAATGAAGTGGTAGGTACGTGGCTCCGCTTCACGAGAATGGGATGAACTTGACCAAATTCGATGATCAGTCTCAAATACATGGGGCTCGAGTCAGCCTCCTCGTACCGGTGCAAGAAAACGTCCCGTTAAGTTCACACTTCGACTCTCCCTGTCAAAGACTTTTTCTGATAAGAAAGCGATAAGGCTATGGTGTCTTGGTCAAAGTGTTGTGATCTCCGAATGCATCCAGTGCAGATAGAGGCAAGTCGTCTATATAGCAATCAACCCTCCACTCGATTCCATGGCTTTTGCATCTACCTCAGATCGGTAACGTTCAACGCAGCACATACTGGCATATGCCAAAGCACGATAGTGGATGCTATATACTGTGCGTTCGATGCGAAAGCGAAGTAACGGGACACTACTGGCTGCGGTCTGTGTTCCATCCATCATTAACTACGAATCCTTCCAAATGGCCGGCACAGACTATCCATTTCATTTGCGAATACGACAGACACCCAGCTCTAGAAGAGCACAGCAGTGACATTATCAATCGGCTGCCAACTCCCACCCGACAACCCCTGCTGAATACTCCGAGGATACAACGACCCACCACCCCCGTAATAAACCTCATTCAACCCACCATCTCCGACTCTGCACTCGAGTCCGTTACTCCCGGCGGAAACGATCGTGCATTGTATACTAAGGCCTGAGAGACCTTGGCCAGTGGAGACGATGGCGGTGTTATTGCTCAAGTCCTGATTGCCGGGGGTTGCAAGTACGACACCGATTCCACTCCCACTAAGTGCGAGATTACAGTTATGATCGACAGTGAAGTTGGCAGGCGTACCACAGTCAGCGTTTCCGCCGCAAAAGGACCACGGCTCGAAGCCGAATTCGATGCTATCGCCGTTGATATAGGCATATACGTCGCCTTGTGCAGCACCCTTATTGGCAATGGAAGGGACCGCGTTGGCTTTGACGCGGAAATTGGTAGATGTAGCTGTGGCCAAGGTTTCCACGGTCGTTGTCGTGGTGTAGGTGGTGGTGAAATCGATCTGGAGCACGCACCCTACCGGGTTAGATGAGTTACTCACTGGTCCGGTCGTGGTAGGGGTAACAAATGAACTCAAGGCGACGACTGTGTATGTGTTGGCGACGGTTACCAATTGAGTGATGATGGTGCTTGTGTGTGTTGTAAAGGCTGTTGTGGAAGCGGAGGAGCTAGGGACCTGCAGGGTTGAAGGACATGAGCGATTGTGTGATCCATTACGTTATACGGACGGGAAGACTCACGAGAACGGTGGTGATGGTACTTCTGGTGGCGATAGCGGTCCTTGTTACCGTCTGCGTTGATGTTGGGATAGATAGGCAGCTGCAAGCCGAGGACAGAGCAGCGCCGGTATAAAAGTGGAGAACGGATGGCTTGGCGATGGTGGATGATGCTGCTACTGCAGCTCGCTTGGTGACAGCAGCAGCTGTAGTCGTTGCCATGCAACTCATGTCGAGTGGGAAGACGGTGGTAGTGCCCGTGCGGACTGTGCTCGTCCTTGTCAACACGAGTGAAATGAAGCTGGCAATGCTCGTCGGGGTGGATGTTTGGAAGCTGGGAGCCAAGCGTTAGTCCTGCTTTTATCGGAGTGAACGAGGAATAAAGAGGAAATGGTTTACCGGGTGCTGGTAGAAGTCGACGTGCTCCAAGAACCCGGTTATTTAGTATAGGCATGGACGCTGCAGGATAAGAGGCACGGCTGCCACTCACGTCAAAACTATGTGCGTTGACGTTGCTGCAGTAATCGTAACAGTCCCACTGGTCAAGTTTGTAGTCGAGATCGCAACACTGCAACAATATATGTGAGACACTTC
>Ga0058704_10001016_pt1 | contig 13442 bp, 14 predicted proteins | sample AgamicMgSfe_FD_71363 | JGI IMG/M metagenome (GOLD analysis project Ga0058704, IMG submission 71363) | Agave microbial communities from Guanajuato, Mexico - Mg.Sf.e | ecosystem: Host-associated > Plants > Phyllosphere > Phylloplane/Leaf | place: Guanajuato, Mexico | collected 2012-05-30
GCTGCCGTGTTGCCTCACCACGCTCTTCCCGCGCTACGCGCATGACGTTCCTTCATCGCAACCGACGTAGTACCTCGCAAATCAATCTCAGGTACCCATACTCCGGTGTCTGTCCTCCGCGCCATATCAAGCTTACTTCGGCCGCGGTCCGAACGGCAGAGAGTAGCCATTCTTGGCGTCGCAGCGCTCGACGTGCGACGGCAAGGTCGGCGAGCAGTTGGTCGAGCTGTCTGCGCAAGTGTGCGGCTTGCGCTTCCGCTGCTATGGCTCTGTTCAACGCCTCGTCTCGCTGCATGTACGTTTGAGCCGCCTGTAGATCAGCGGATGCTCCCACGCTGGCTGGACTGTCTTGCAGTTTCTGGTTTTGGTCCGATGATTTCACGCCGCGTGGCAGTGTCCCGGTACCGATCGCTCGCCATACATCAGTCGATGGGCGAGGGCGCTGGTGTTGGGGTTGGTCTTCATAGTCAGCGTCTCTATCGGAGAGGCTGTGCCTCCGCTTTCTGCCGGTGGCATTGGCGGTGTTGCTGTTGGAGGCTGGACTCTGCGGTGAAGATGGCAGACAGAAGCCGTTGTTGTCACTGGTTCTGCTCCCGATCGGCGGGACAGGGATGCCCTTGGGTCGTGTCTCAGCGTCTGGTATGCGAAGCTCTACCACACGTCCTTCGCCAGCCTCCGAATCAGCAGGAAGGCCTGTTGCTGCTGGTGTCGGAGAGCAGGAGCCGCAGCGGCACTGTTGACGGCTGCAGACCATGGTGCTCTGGAAGATGGAGGAAGTAGCAGACAGATGAGCGATGAGAGCCATCAGGGGAGCAGAGCATTATGAGTATCCGACGCCTGCATGTTTCGTCGCTCCATTCCAGAGGCTCATGAACACGCAGTGGTCTGAGACATTTGGTGAAGGCCATGTTGAGCAGATCCAGTATGGGTCGCTTTGTTCGCAGCGCTTCTGGGCTACTACTTACATACACCAACACTCGAAGCCTTAGGCAGGTATAGGAAGTTGTATTTGCTTTCCGGCGGTACCCTTATATCTGACTTCAGACTGACCTTTCCACGGGCGGGCACATCACCGAAAGACAGGTTCGCTACCGAATTGCTCCACAGAACACCACAGAGTACCTTACCGCATGACATCCACACCGATGCGCCGTTCAACTTATCATCGCCGTCCATACACCTCCTCCCTCCTCCGCCTGATGTACGCGAACTCCGGCGCATTGTAAATGCACCATGCCCAATATGCACTCGCCACCGTTACGAAGCCGCCGAGCAGCCAGTTGCGCCTCCGCACCGCCCGACGAGCGCCGGCGAGCTGGGCATTTGCCCTCACACGTCGTTCACGCTCAGTGAATGCCTCAGCCTCGTAGTTAGCAGCCGCCTGGATCATGTTGTCACGATCCACAGCCATGAGCACGGTCTGCGCTTCAGCGGCGTGCGCTCGGTCACGCTCAGCATCACGCTCATCGGTCAGGCCGTCTCGCTCGGCAAGGAATGCATTTCGATCTGCGACAGCTTCATCGCGTTCCTCTGCCATGGCGTTCCTGAGGTTTGTTGCATCGTCCCGATCGACCATAATCTCTTCTCGTACGGTGTTAGCTTGGTCCCGCTCGGTCCTCAGAGTGTTGTTCTCATCTCTCAAAGCATCACGTTCGGCGAACAAAGCGTCGATGCGCTCTTGAGCTGCGGCCATGCCCTCTTGGTAAGCGGCGGTCTCATCCTGATCTCTGTCGACGTCCTGCTCTGACTCCGCATCACGGCGACGTTTACGGGTTGCACTGTCAGATTCTGGGATGCTCGCTGGATCCAGCGAGTGTGGAGGAGGTCTGTGGTCGAGGTCATTGTTACGTTCAGGAGGCTCTCGATCTGCAGGTGGCTCCCCGTTGCCGTCATCATCTACTCGCTGCGATGGATCGAGGGCTGCAACTCCGTTCGGCTCATCTCTGTTGACGTGCGGAGATTTTTCTGCCTCCGGGATATCGAGTATGGCTGCATCATCCTGGCCCTGTTGGTTGTTGTCGGGCACGGCGGTAGGCTGATCGTCGTCAGGTCCGCCGTCGTTGTTCATCAGGCCGTCGCCGCTCATTAGGCCGTTGCTGTTCATCGGGACGTCGTTGTTGATTGGGGTGTCGTTCTGCACTAGCACGTCGTCGTTGATTGGGATGTCGTTGTTCATCAGACCGTCGTCGTTCGTTGGGATGTCGTTGTCCATCGAGACATCGTTAATCGTTGGGTTGTTGTTATTCATCGAGACGTTGTTGCTCGGCAGGATGTTGTTGCTCGGCGGGACGTTGTTGCTCGGCGGCGGTGGTACTGGCGGAACGTGATTGTTCGGTGGGGCTTTGTTTGGCGGCGGCGGTACTGGTAGCGGTACTGGCGGAACGTGGTTTGGTACCACGGCGGCTGGTGCTCTCACTCGAACTCTTCTGGTGCGTGCTGGCAATGGGCCTTGGAAGCCTCTGCCTTTGTACCGAAGGCGTCCGTCACCTGAGCAGCTGGCACAACGACTCCGTCGACGATGTACCATGAGAAGAGTGTGCTGGGAGAAGTGCTACGAAACAGAAAGAACGGCGAGCATCAGGGTACCTATATGCCTGGTCGTGTGGGCTCTATGGACGCATGTTTCACTCTCAAAAGACCCCCAATCAGCCGAGACTGACCCTGATGTCTTGCACATGAGCTCTGAAATATCTGAGAAGCGCTGCTTTGTCTACTGCGACATTACAGTGAGCGAGAGCCGTGACGCTGGGCCTCGAGTGCGGGCTGATCCCAGATGGAATCATCACGCTATCGGGTTGGTACCGAAATACACATGTTGCTGAACTTGGTACGCCATTACGCCAATTAAATCACACCGGCACTGTCTATACAACAACACCGAAGCCCCTTCCAAAAGCCCAGCCGAAAAGAGGTCAACGCTTCCGCACCAAACGCAATGACCTCCCAGAGGAGGCAGCAAGCTACTGCGTCCTGCATCTACCGCCAAACCCATGCCAAAACGCCGACCATGTGCATATTGCTATACTGCCAAAGCATTTGCCCTCACCAGGAATGCCGGCAAGTAACCCGCATCTCAGCAGTCCGGTGGCAGCCCTAAGTTTTCACATTGTCTCTTCCGGATGTGTTGATTATCCGGCGAGTTGCGCCAGCACCAGCCTCCAAACAGCACCATCAAGAGCACACCAACCCCGAACGCGACTTGCCATCTGCCTACCGTTCTCTCCACACCCCTGGTCTCAATCCTGGCAGTCTCGGCGTCCGCCCTAGCCTTCTCCGCTACTGCCCGCTCATGTTGCTCGTTCAGCTCAGCGATCCGGTTGCGGACACGCACGCGGTCGATGCAGGCGGTGAGGTCGTTGACCTGCTCCACCAGGTGAGCACGCTCAGTGCGGAGATTCTCAACTCTGGTCTGCAGTATGTTGGCTCGGTTGTTTGATTCAGCGGAAGAGGAGGCGACGGAGCCACGCTCTCGAGCTCCGCGGTTGTCAAGCGTTCGGCGATGGTGAGCTGCGAGGTCTGCCGCTCGCTGCTGCTGATCTTGGCGTGGTGGTGGTTGGTCTAGCAGTGGCGTCCCCATAACCTGAATGGTCTGAGCTGGCGAAGCGGACTGGATGAATGGGTCCATCTCGACTGGTGATGCCGGTGCCGGTGCAGGAGAAGTGGAAGCTCGTGTTGCTGATGCAGGCGCAGGTGCTGGAGTGGGCGTAACCGGGTCGAAACTGTTGAGCTCTGTGTCGACTTGCAACACGAGCTTGGTTGGAGCACCCGGAGTTGGAAGGCTGTATTGATTGCCTGCTGGTGTCTCGATGATGACCTGTGGAGAAGCTGCCCTTTCAAAGCGGTCCAGAGGAAGGGAGGGCGACGGAGTTGAGTGTCTGGATGAGTTGCTTACTACAAACTCCGCGTCTGCTTCGGGTGCAGCCGCCGCGACTTGCTGTTGAGAGTTTGGAGGCGTGAGCAGCTGCAAGTTCGCATTCACAGGTGGTACAAGTCCTGCAGGTCGGGGCGTTCTCGTACCGTTCCTGGGTGTGCCGGTCGGTGGGTCAGGAGGCGATGGCCAAGTTGGAGGATGAGGTTGTGGGTTGCGGTGGAGACGCTTGTCTGTCGGGCAGCGGTACGGGTACTGGAACATCGGTTGCTCTTCTTTCAAGGTGAGCTTTTCTGTATGCCTGATACTATATCGAAGCTCTGTGGAAGGGAACGATGTGATGTGGTTTTCCAGAGCACTGCATGTTCCCCAGGCGAGGGTGCTGCATACCTTTGTGAGCCTAGCAAATGTGTTTCAGAGGGTTGAGAGATGAATTCCATTGTGTTTGACGCCTGAATGGTTGAGTTGGGTGAGTTGGGTGAGTCGGTCTTACATTCACCTGAGACCTTTGACACAAAAGGTCGCAGAAACAGGTCGACACATGGTTGCGCCCCATTGTTCGTTGTCCGTTCAACCTCAATTCACACAAGTGTCAACCTGAAGAGCACAGTGGCGAGCAGGATCGGTCGATGAGCCCTATACATCGAGGTGAAGAAGTTCTTCGACTGCCATTCGAGGAAAAGAGGGGACGTCTGCTCCAGTACCACAACTCGTTCAGTCATCCTGCACCTTTTTGCCCAATTGCTAGCGATAAGAATGCAAAAACCTAGGCAATATGCTAATATGTCACCATGGGGGAGCCCCATCCACCGGCACTGAGAACATGTCGTGAGACGTGGTCCTCAGATGCGACTGCCCTCGAGGAGCGGCTTGTGTACTTATTAGTGGCACGTTCTCCACGGAAACAGATGGTTGTCGAGGTACACAGAGCAGTGCAATGCAGTCCGTGACATTGATACGATGCTGGGAGGTAGTTCCGAGGGCTATTCGTCATGGCTTCACGCTCGCATATTAGTTGGCAATGGATAGTCAAACGCTCGGGTATATACAATGCCGTTGTTGTCGAGCTCGTGATCTCTAGCCGAGAGCGGTGGAGATGAGCTATTTGCTCAGTTTGCGTTGACGTCTACAGATGCCATCAATGGTACGTACGGCCACTGGTCGCAGGAAAGAGAAGACCTTGTCATTACAACTTACTACCGTAGTGTCAACAAGCATTCAAGAAGACCACAAACCAACAGAGCCAAGTTGAGTACTAGCAAAACAGGGAGAATTGATTTGCAAGACCCGCTCCAGTCTTCCTGAGACGTCTTGCTATTGTTGCAGCGGGTAGCGAACGTCGGGACCCTGTGTGCCCCTATCTAATTCTGCGTCCACCTTACAGCGACGGGACTGATACGCGAGCTCATTGTCGTAGCTCAGCGGTGTTCGTGGAGCTCCCACCTACAGGTTCTTCCGAACGTACTCAACGGGACCATCATACTCAAACCTAGCCCGCATCGCGTACCACCCAAAACTAAGCAGTACGATGGTTCCAAACATCAGAGACGCCCAGTTCATCTCCGCCAAAGTTGGGTCGGGTACGGCTGGGAAGAAACAGAAGACCAGTGCGACTAGCAAGTAACTGAATGCAGCCGCATTGATCGCAAGGCCGTATCGCCCCAGCGAGAATTTGGTGCTGAGAGGCTGTTAGCACAGATTTGTGTTCCAAGTCACGCGCCCTGTCTACCTTGGGAAAACACCACCATCGAAACGTCTGTAGATGATACAGCCAATGACTACTGCGTAGGACGTCATTAGTCCGGCGCCGCCGATAGATGTGAAGATGTTGAAGGCGGCGGTGGAGCCGATGACGATCTTGAACAGGAGGAAATTAGCCACCTGTGCCTCAGACATCGGTTATACCCTTCATTTGCTTACAAGTGAAAGTACGATTGCGAAGATCAGCGTGACGACGACCGCATTACGGGGGAGACCGTCGTCCGTCACTCTAGCCAGGAACCCATGGTACGGGAGACCTATTTAGGTCAGCGTGCTACACTTGATTCCAGCGGACGGGCGGCATACCCTTATCTCTTGCAAAAGCCCAAAGTTGCCGAGATGAGGTCATTACGCAATTGACTTGCAACCAGAATAACTTTGGGTGCTCTCAGTATTCTGTATCGTAGTGCGGGCCGTCATACGTACGCAGATTGACATGAGGACAAGCAGCACGATTGTCGCGGCTTTTGAACCGGTTATGCGATACATCACCGCTACCCAAGGTTGTCCGCCGTACACCATCAGCGAGTCGTCGATGGGACCGACATTGAAGATGAAGGTGATCAAGGCTATGAGACCAACAACGTAGTTGATGGCACATCCAGCGACCATAGCACCTGCCACGAATCAGAGGCGGACTTTGCGTGGACGCCTGAGGGGGACATGATCCACTTACGAGGCAACACATAGCTAGCGTCCTGGAGTTCCTCCGCGAGATGAACCTGCAGCGAGACAGATCAGAGAATGTCCCTTTTCTCCCGCTTGTATGCATCTTTTACCGCTGAGTCGCCTCCAATGAATGTTGCGACGGGACCGATTATGCCAACGAGGGTGGCTACGCCCGGACTTGCCCAACCGCTTTGGTTCTGGAAATCGAAGAACGTTTCGTGTGCGTCTGAATGCAAGGTCAATCTCGAGACTGTAACGTCCACGGTCCGTCTTTTCGCGTTGTGACGTACCGGCGCCTGGGCCCATGACCCAGAGCTAAAGTAGGTTGATTAGCAACTCTTTCCTATCGTTTGCAGTAGGACATCCCTTACTATTATGATGAATGCAACGAATCCAAAGCAATTCGTTGCTACAGCAAGGCCCTCAGCTATGGTAAGTTTCTGCACAACGAAGACACTCAGAGCGATTGCCGCGCAGGCTGAGCCTATAGTGATGAGGGATGCTTGCCAGCCTTGGCTCACATAGCTCGGTCCTCGACACAACGATATCAGCGCTAGAATCTGCTGGGAGAATATGTAAGCGTTGCCGGGTAGAAAGACTTGCCAGCCTATCAAAGCAAGCCAACCGACGATGTAAGATAGCGGCTGCTGAACACTCCGAGGCGCTATTTCGGAGACCCAGTCTGCGATTGATAAGCTTTGTGCGGTATACAATAGCAGGATGTGAAGAATAGCGTACGATATTGTCCGCCGCTGGTCGGAGCCATGGAAGCGACTTCCGCAAGGCTTAGGACGCCAAGGAACATGCCGACAATCACGATGATGCTCATCCAAATTGCGCCAGCAGGACCGCCGTTTGCGAGCCCGAAGGTACTTGCGATGATTGCGTACTCCCACGTACTGCCCAGTATGACTACATAGCCAGCGATGGAGACTACGTGACGTCAGGTTCGCCGTCGCGATCGTGGTAAAGGCCCTCGCAGGCTATACGTACAATATCTGAAGCGACGCTTGAGGTCTTGCTGTTTTCCAAGCCTGTACATGTCTTTGGGAATGTTATTGAGCACATTGCCCGATGTAGAGGCTTCGGAATCACATGGGGTAAGACTCACCTCGTTGGTCGCTCTTCGCATCGTATTTCTCGCCATAAGCAGACTGGTTGGTGAAGCCATCGTCCTCTTCGATGGGCTGATCTTGGACTATCGAGTCCTTGGGGTAATCTTTGGGGTAGTCTTCAAGCTGAATGTCGTTCATGGTGGACTGTCACAGGACGAGGTGACTTGAATGGAAGAATAAAGAAGATGGGGCCAGACTGAAAGGCAACATCGAGCTGCTCCCCAGAAGGAGGTGTTTATGTGCCTCCATTTGCGGCACAGTTGCGATAGATTTGGCGAGGAACCCGACTCTGCTGCCGAGATAAAGTGCCACCATGCATGGGTGGGTGCCCCTTGTCTTGCTAGACATATAGCGGTCTGCAGGTTGATTAAAGACTTCTGAGGTCCGGAGGTCCAGAGGTCCAGAGATCGTTCCCCAAGCATTGAGCTTAGCGTGGTGGGGCGGCTTGACCGTGCCGTCCAGATTGGAGACCTTCTGCTTCCTGCGTAGTACGACCGCCTCTTTTCCAGGTTGCTAACATGCGTGGTCAGTGCACAACTTTGGTAACGGGGAGCTGCGGACTCAATGATGCGACCTTGCGTGAGGAACGTGCTGATCGACATAGCGTGCAATATCGTCTACTTCTAACCGAGGACTTGCACTTTTTGCGCAAAGGTCCAGAAGCGACTCAAGTCGACTGTATCGGGTCATCATCGTTTTGAGTCTGTCGACCATTACGGCGACTGCAGGCTGGTGGCACAGCAACATGGGTTACTGTTCTACTTGGACGGATTGACTTGGGATAAGAACATGGCCTGCCATAGATTTTCGTAGTATGTCGGCCTGCGCTGCACTCTGTGATTAGACGTTGCGGACATGGCATCACTACTGAGAACAGGTGGCTTCGGTACGCCAACGACTAACGACAATCGACCATGGCTCTGGACGGTGAGCATAATGGCTTGCGTCTACAGTGTCCTGATACTAGCAGCACGGTTGATAACCAAGCTGGAGCTCCTGGCAACCGAGGACGTACTCATTGCAGTTGCCTACGTACTTCAAGGTCAACAAATCTGGCGCATACGCGAAGCTGATCGATGTATAGCTCTTTGGCGCAATACATTGGGGTCTCTTCGATCGAGCGACTTACGTTGGACTCGGGAAGAACGCACAGCGACCCAAAAATACTGGCGAGGAGTCAGAGGTTAGGCAGGCAACTTCTTTGCTCACAGTTGATGATGCTAAAGCTCGAACAGCTGTTTCTATCGTCCCAAGTGGTACTGCTTTGTGCGTTGTATATCGCTAAGCTCTCAACCCTTTGGTTCGCCCGCCGAATCTTTGCCGGTACAAATGCGACCAACGCACGAGTGTTTCGAATCGCTGCAGGCCTGACTGTCGTATGCGGCATCGCATCAATTACAGCCCTGACGGCTGGTTGCAACTTTCACGACGCCCTCGAAACATCCCGAGGTCGGTGCGCAAGAATTGTATGCATCGTTTTTAACCTAGAGGTCATGTTACGAATTGCTGACGAACTACGCGATGCTACAGGGATCTCGTTGGACCTCCATCATGGTCTTGGATGCAGTCACCGAGCTCAGCATTGTTGCGCTGCCAATATACTACGTGTCCCGCAATACTGTGAAGCTGTCGAGCAAGATCACAGTAGGGCTTCTCTTTGGACTCCGCCTACCTTGCGTCGCACTCATGGTCGGGCTGGCCACTAGCTACAAAAGGCTTGTCGAAAATGCTGCGGGTGGTGCGATGATGGCTTCGATGATGTCGCCAACAGCGGTGTGGTCTGAAGTCCTCCTGGGCTACGCATTGAGTTCAGCGTCCTTCCCCTGCATTCGCTCTTTCCTCACAGCGTTCCTGGCCAAGTACCGAATCGACGCATCGACAATAGGCAGGTCCTATGACAAAGGAAGCCATGGCGGCGCAACTCAACAAAGTGCCAGGCAGCACAACGCAAGAGTAACATCTGCGATTACTTCAAGACCAGGTCGATATGTACCAGGCGAAGCGGCGAGTATACACAGCGATGCATCACAGCGGATGATGATCGAAAGGAGCGTTGAGATCGAGCTGAGAGTAGAGACGGCGTCGGAGACGGGAGCAAAAGGCCCGGCGAAATATGAGCCTGGCGCAGACTTTTGACGGGCGATCAGTCGCAATCCAGTGTTGTGAGACCGATGGAATATGTGTACACGCTACGTGGCTCTGCAAAGTTTACATTGCTGTATGTTCTAAGTAGTGTAAGCTCATGTCTAGGGATCTTATCTTCGAAAGTATCACGTGAATGGTCTCGATCCCCTGGGAACAGTCGATGTATACCACCCACAGCCTTCCACCTGCTATAGGAACGGACACGTATATACCAGCGTGTCGTGAAGTCGGGAGCGCACTGTCTGGACGTTAGCGACAGATAGATGGAATGATTCAAGTTGTCATTCAAACGTGGCAACCGTATGGGCAGCTTCAGGTCGCGGCGGGTCGAAGACGCCGACAACGCTGATGATCGTGAGGTCCATGATCCAGCCCTCCATCTCCACCCGCGGTGTCTTCAGCCTGGCAGGTGTATTGCAGTCCCTCTAGCAGAGCGTCAGCACACGCTCGACGTTATGCGAGAATTTGTTTTGCATGTTCGAAAGGACATTGCGGGCGTCTTGATCGATGTCTTGTTCCGAATCGTCCATAAGATTTAGGTACGAGGTACATTTCGGCAGCGGACCGTCTGCACCGCCGTTGACGATGATCAAACCAGCATCAGTACGGAGCATCGCTGACGGTGATCAAGTCGGCCCCAGTCCATGGCTCCATGAACTCGTATGTTGGAGGAAGGCGTCCGTCCGACGATTTGAAGCCATCGAAGAGAAACCTGCGGCGCGAACGTCACGGATGAACGTCTCGAGCAGGCCATCTAGTGCAGCATCCGATGGGTGGCTGCTGTTCGGTCTTTTCGCAAGGTGCGTCAGCTTGGTGACATTTCAGTGGTATTGCTATCATACAAGCGGTGCAGACACCATCCGGCCTAGCCCTCTATAGCGATATCGATGCCTTGGTGTGTCGACGGTGAGTCGCCGATGGTGCCATCGCTGTTTGTGTGCTTGTCGTAATGATGCGTGAAGTCGTACTCTATGCTGGACACTTTCTGCGATGTATTCAGTGAGTGATACCTAGCCTTACTCATTGTAGTTCACTGTCACGACCTACTAAGAGGAAGTCCTTCAATCTCTGCTCATCTTTGTTCAGCTCCTGGATGAGTCCGAAGAACTTGTCCGTTTCCAAGACCGTCCACGGATCGCTCTTCCGCACGCGGTCTAGGTTCTTAACCGACCTCGCATCGACGTATTTTAAGAAAATGTCTCTCCGTACACTTGCGTAAGTGTCGAGGATGTCTTCACTAGCTTTGCCTTCATAGTACCCAATCAAGCAATCCGCTAGTCCGTCTACATCGACACAGGCAGTCATGCAGCCATACCCTCCCATCGGATTACATACATGAGCTGCATCGGCCGCGAGAATTATGCGGCCAACTTTGAAAGTGTCCGCGCAGCGGTTATGGATGTTGTAGATGTTCGTCTGCTCAATGCGGTATTGGTCCGGATCAGGGTGGCCGGGTAACATGGCTTTGAGATGCCACGGTCTTCGAGCGAGGTACTCCTCATCGGTCAACCCAACTAGTGGATCGCCGTAAGTGACACGCCAGAGCCCGCCATGTCCTCGGCGAGCTATGAGGCCCCAATGATCAGGGTCGATGCAGTAATTACCTCCGTCCCAACCATGCTTTTCGAAGCCTTCGTAGAAGACGTTCTGTACTACGAACTTGCAGTCCCATGTTGTGCCAGGCCATTCCTTGCCGAACAGGCTCCGTCTAACTGCACTTGCTGCGCCGTCACATCCAATTACGTAGTCTGCCTCTATCCGCTCTGCCCTCTTCTCCTCGTCTTCCTTGCCAATTTCAACATCCACCCACGCTTTCTTCCTCTCCTCATCTTGCCCAGTCCCAGCTACACGGTGATTGAACCTTACATCGATCAAACCCTTCCCTTTCTCCGGATCCATGCAATGCTTGTACATGATCTGTATCATCTGCCCCAACTGCAGCACCGTCATCTTGTCCTCCTCATCCTGGACCACGCTCATATCAATCTCGATCAGCTTTTCGCCATCTGCTACTCTCCGCCAACATATCGCTGGGAATTTCGGAATAGAGGCGGCACGGAAGTCTGGTAGTAAGCCTGCTCGGCGGAAGACTCGTGTGGCTGGTACGCCGTACTGCGTCGCTCGAAGGCGGGTGTCGAGCCATGGCCAGGCTTCAAGGACGATGGAAGGGATATTGTGCTGCGCGAGAAGGAGAGCGAGGAGGAGACCGCTGGGGCCGGCACCTACGATGAGGATCTTCTCGAACGGTGGTCGCTTTTCGCCCATTTGTTCGAAAGTCGATAAGGCATAACTCGAAAATACACTTACTCGGGTTTTTGCACACTTATATTTGCGATGGATGCCGACTGCCCATGGGATGACATCTTGGAGGACGGCGTGGGGCTGGCAGACACTCGGCCCGGGAAGTCGGCTGATGTTGGACGAGACGAAGGTTCAAAGGACTAGGCAGATGTGAGGATTCGCCTCTGCCTTTGATAATGAGGATCGTCGTGTGGTAATCAGTAAGGAGAAAGGCGATGTCTCAAGACTTGGTCATGCTAAGGGATTACGCAACAGGGTTATCTTAGGGTTCTTACTGCGGTAAAACCAATATCAGACGCGTACCATGCGCGTCCGTCCACAGTATCAGCGATCGGAGTGGTGAGTATCTCAATTGCTACGACGTGCAGCTTGCGGTAAATCGTCGAGCTCTTGACGCACTCTGCCCTTGCACTGGTTGCTTGCCCACGGTGGTATACCGATGATACGAGATGGCAGAAGTAACTAGTAACAGTCCTCCTTCTCCCGAAAGCGTGATCACCAAGACAGCTTGCGAGACGGCTACAGATCCTCTGCATACACAGGCCAAGGTCGCCTGCAGAGCTCAGCAGCTCCTCGCCAATTCTGAGCACAATACTAGCGAGCAAGCGTTCGAGTTCGTTGATCTCTCACCAGAGCTGCGCAACGTCGTCTACTCGCATATCTCGACGACAGTGGAGGAGCGTAGCTACCATGAGCACCTGCGCTGGGTAGCAGGTCCCTTCTGTTCAGCAAACGCGAGGCTAGTTAGCCACCAGTTCAAGCGCGAGTACAAGGAAGAAATGCTCTATCACGCGAAGCTCTACATCGTAGTCAGGTGGCCAAGTCTTAGTAGCTCATTCTTTTTCATGCCGCCTATACCAAACTTGTCCCACCCTCTCCTTCGTCGCTTGACGCTCGAGTTTCGAATTAAATACAATTACTGGGAGGACATGGAATTTCGACGTAAGCTGAACATCCCGAGCGTACCAATGCCCACTCCGAACGGAGCTGACACGCTGCCGTAGAAGCTGTCCATTACATACGGCCTAAGATGGAGAGAGAGCCGTGACTTGCCTGCGCTTAGAAGCGTGCAGTTAGATCTCAGCGGCGACTTAGCCGACTACGAAGCTCAGGTTGCCAAAGGATCTTTCGAGCCCTCGGACTCCTTCGAAACGTCCTTTCTCGACCGTGAAGACGGTCGGTCAGTCATGGTGACAAAGTCACTACTGCTCAAGACCTCACTTTACACCGTCGACTATGCCCTGTCCCAAGACGACGAGTATCACAACAACTGGCTGCAATGCTCCTTCCACAACCATATCACTTACCGGGCGCAACCTTCACAGAGCTTCCATAGCTGGTTCGGCCTGGATCTAAGCACCGAGACTGCGGGTAAGTTCGACTTCGAGGAGTTGACACGGTCATACCTGGACGGATACTCTCTCGATCAGGAAGATGATGATCCCGGTAGACCGGGTTACTACGGTCCTCCTGAGTAACATTGAGTATCAACCTCCAACGCCTTCGCTGCAGTGACATGTGCGTGGACAAACTCGTGATGGGCAGTCAAGATATAGCACCAGATCGTAGGGTGAGAGACAGTC
>Ga0058704_10001017_pt1 | contig 13437 bp, 13 predicted proteins | sample AgamicMgSfe_FD_71363 | JGI IMG/M metagenome (GOLD analysis project Ga0058704, IMG submission 71363) | Agave microbial communities from Guanajuato, Mexico - Mg.Sf.e | ecosystem: Host-associated > Plants > Phyllosphere > Phylloplane/Leaf | place: Guanajuato, Mexico | collected 2012-05-30
CCCCCCGCCCAACCAGTCTACGTCCTCCGAGGCCACACCGCCCCGATCCACGCCGTCCACTTCTTCCGACACAACCTCCGGCTCCTAACCGGTGACGCCGAAGGCTGGGTCATCCTCTGGGATATCCCCGTCAGACGTCCCCTCGCGCTATGGCACGCACACCGGGACGCCGCCGTCTTGGGGGTGGGGAGCTGGGGGGAGGATAGGGTTATCACGTGGGTACCTGACATCTATTTCAGTACAAGTAGCCCTGGACTGATTCTGATGATCTGGCGACAGACACGGTCGGGATAATCAACTGCTCGTCTGGCATCTCCCCCTGGATAAGGAAGCGACGTTCTCCTCCCTCTTACCCATTGAGGACACCGACAGTACAACATGCCAACGAAAAGACCCCAGCCTCCTGCACACCCTTCCCGTCAACGCATTAAACTTCTGCTCTTTCGCGTCATGTCCGCTCCCACCACCCCTCGCCACCAACATCGAAAACACAGGTCTCCTCATCGCCGTCCCGGGACTCCAAGACGGCCACATCAACCTCACCTCCCTCCCGAGCGAAGCACGTTTCGCCACGATCCCCGGTCCAAAGGACATCCATACTGGCATGGTAATGGCCCTGCGGCTCCATCACCCCTCAAGCGGTGAACAAAGCCCTCTCTCCGTCCTCGCGGGCTACGAAAGCGGACACGTTTGTATCTGGACCCAGTCCCCAACCGCCACCACCACCACCGACCCCTCCTCGATCCCAAACCAATGGTCCACGACTTACATCGCCCGTCCCCACACCCAACCCATCCTCTCCCTCGCCCTCGCCCCCCAGCACCAAAATGCCTTCTACACCTCCTCCGCCGACGCCCTCGTGACCCGGCACCCCTTATTACCCTCAGCCTCCTTATCATCATCCGGCATCAGCCCCATCGCTGGAGCAGGAGCGATGAAAGTCATCCAAACCAAACACGCGGGCCAACAATCCCTCACCGTCCGCTCGGATGAGAAGTTCTTCGCGACGGCGGGCTGGGATGGGCGAGTGAGGGTGTACAGCGCGAAGACGATGCGGGAGGTGGCGGTGTTGAAATGGCATTCTGAGGGGTGTTATGCGGTTGATTTTGGGGTTGTGAGTGATGACGATCGGGATGGAGGTGAAGATGGGAATGGGGATGGTGATGAGGATGGTGTGGCGGTGATGGGACGAAGAAGAGCAGGGGGAAGAGGCACTACGGTCGCGCAGCGACGGGTGGCGAAGGCGCGAGCGACGCATTGGCTTGCGGTGGGGAGTAAGGATGGGAAGGTTTCGTTGTGGGATATCTACTGAACCATCCAAGACCACTCAGAACATGGATGATATGAAAAGTGGCATCACACGAGCTCGTCCTACCCCAAATTAAACTCCGAAGCACCACTCATAGCCCTCATCTTCGCATGCATCTTCCTGCGCGCATCCTGCTCGTCCGTCGCAGCCGGCACATCCATTCCTTCATCCTCCTCACCACCTCCCCGCGAAGACCTCTTCGCCCCCGCCGTCGCCGCTCTCCTACGATCCACTTTCGTCTTATCGCCCACACCCTTCCCAGGTCTCTGCCCGGGCACCCGGATACTCCCCGGTTTATCCCTCAGCGCGAAAGCTTTCGCCAAATGCCCCAAATGTAGCTGTTGGAGGTCGAACACGGCGCGCTCGGCGGCGACGTGCGTGGCGTAGGCGCGGATGTGGGATTGGAAGGCCCGGCGCGCTTGTTCGAGGTGGCGGGGGTGGTCGGCGGCCCAGCGCTCGACGGCAATTTGCCAATCTGTGGCGCGCTGTTCCCAGTCGTTGTTCGTCACTACGCCGGTGGAGGCGGAGAAAGATTTTTGGAGGAGCTCGTCGGCGTCGTGGCGGGTGAGGTTGCGGGGTTTGCCTTCCTTTAAGATCTCGACGTAGCCTTCTTCGCACCCGGGCATGAGGAAGATCATGGCGCGGCCGTCTTTGCCTGCGCGCGCGGTCCGGCCCACACGGTGGAGGTGGTCGTCTTTGCTGAAGGGGGCGTCGTATTCGATGACCAGGTCGACATTGGGGAGGTCGAGGCCGCGGGAGGCGACGTCGGTGCAGACGAGGATGGCTGGTTGGGTGGAGGTTGAGAAGGCTTTGAGGGCGGAGGTTCGCGTGGCCTGTTGGAGCGAGCCGTGCAGCCGGAAAAGCTGGACGTCGTTCTCTGCGTTGCCGATGGACGTCGCGGGGCCTTGTGTACGAGTCTCGGAAATGGTGTTACCTTGCGGGATTTTGCCGGTCGTATTCAACTTCGCTACTGGCACAACCCTCGACTGGGATGGATTCTTCTTCTCATTTGGCTTTTCACCCGCCCCAGCATCAGCCCGAGTGAGGACCTCGAAGTGGAAGTCAACGCTATCCGCACAGCTCATGAAGACGATGCATTTCATCACGCTACCTTTGCGCTTGAAAGTCTGTCGGAGTACCGCGACGAGCGTGACCAGTCTCTGTTTCGCCGGCACGACGGCATAGCTCTGCTTTAGTTGAGCAGGAGCAGAGAACGCTTGCTCTATCTCTGCGCCGTCCACTTCTGTGCCTGTGATGGTTTCGGATGGATCGGCAGAGATCGAAACTGCATCTTTCAGCGCGATTGAGCGCAGCTGGTCCACGTTCGCTTTGATCGTCGCGGAACACAACACGGTTGTCCTTCTCTCAGGTAGACCTGGCGTGGGCTTGTCTTGTGCTTTACGGCTGCGGAGATTGAGTACGCTTACGATCTTCTGTATGTCTTGCTCAAAGCCCAGTTCCATCAATCTATCACCCTCATCGAGCACCAGCCAGCGCACTCTGCTCACGTCCAGAACCTCGGTGTTGTTGAGATGGTCTGCGAGCCTCCCGGGAGTGGCAACCAGTATGTTCAGACCTTTCCTGAGGCGGGCTTTCTCCGACTTCTTCTTTTCGCCTCCGATGACCGTTCCACCCACGATCCAGTGGCAGCACGACAACAGACTCTCCAGCACGTTACTGATCTGTTTGCTCAGCTCTCGTGTCGGCGCCAAGATCATGGCGAAGAGCCCGCTCTCACGCGAAAGTTCCTGGCCGGCTTCTTTCATTTGCTTTGAAATCTGAGCAATGTGCTGTACAACAGGTAGAAGATATGCAAGAGTCTTTCCCGAACCCGTCTGGGCTTGGATGAAAGCATCTGAATTCGTCGCACAGAGCTGCTGAAGGGCTTTGCGCTGGATAGCAGTTGGTGCCTTGATACTCAATTTCCTGAGCAAGTGACTAGCGAGAGTACTGGATAGACCGAGACTGGTAAACGTGGCGAGTTCATCGTTGAGAGGGGCGTTGGACGGTTCCACTGGGCTTTCGTCCTCTACTGGCGCAGCTTCCGGTCGAGGTTTCGCCGCTGGATTGAACGTGAACAACGACGATATGACCTCACCCGTGGTGGACTTTGGCAATTGATCAGATGCTCTAGGTCCCACTCTCGCTGGTCTATTCGAATTCCATTGGCCGCTGTGTCTGAACTCTCCATGCTCGCTCGTTTTCGCTCGCTTGTGCGGTGGACCATTGGGTACAATCAACTCTTCCTCCTCGCTCTGTACTTCGCCAAATGCTGGTAACGAGCGACCTGCGCCACTTGCGGCCCTCTCCTGAGCTTTCGCTCGTCCATAAGCTGCCGACTTTCTCGCCGTCAAACGATCTTTCCAACTGCCACCTTTGAACGTCCTGACTGGCGCGAATGCATCCGTCGACAGGTCGAAGTTGAGTAGCATGCCATCGTCAGCCATGGTTCCTGACGAGGGTTATACAATGCGCTCCAGCTCCAGGCACAACGATGGCGAGAATGAGGTTTATCGGGAAAAACTGCGGAGGGACAACCCCCTTCGGGTCAAGTGCAAATAACCCCACGTTCCCACCAGAGGTTGGATATTATTAAGCTTTTAGGGCCCAACGGTCAATATCGGCGGTGGTAAACATTGTTGTCCTGAGATGCTCAGCGACAACAGCTTTCCAACTTTCCTCCTTCTGTGACAACACAATGGCAGTTCTGTACGTTCCGGCAGCCTGAGTCGACTATGGCTGCCGACGTTTTCACCAATTGTTGAACTCTTCGACCGCATCCGCAGCCGGCAACCACGCGGACGACGTCGGTTCGTGTCTGAAGAGCCAGGATGTTTAGCACTTTGGTGGCACGTCTGGCACGCGCTCAGCATCGCTTGCAGCCTTCGTCGAGCCTGTGTTACCTTGGTCATAGGCATGCCTTGACTAGAGCTCTCCACGTCTTCCGCGACGTACCATCGATGCGAGCGCGCCGGCGTGAGCTCACGCTGAACAGCCGCACGATTGGTCTGGTGCCGACGATGGGCGCGTTGCACCAAGGACACATCTCTCTCGCTCGCCATGCAGCCGCCGAGAATGATGAGGTCTTCGTGACCATCTATGTCAACCCCACCCAATTCGGCGTCAACGAAGACTTGGACAGCTATCCCAAGACTTGGGACAGCGACATCAACATGCTGAATGAGCTGGACAAGAAGCTGGAAGCAGAGGGGAAGGGCAGGATTACGACAGTGTTTGCGCCTACTACAAAGGTCATGTACCCAACCCTTCCGCCTGACTCCACGCTTCCAGGCACAGGCTCGTTTGTCACCATCACGCCTCTGGCGAGTCTTCTCGAGGGCAAGAGTCGTCCGGTGTTCTTTCGCGGTGTGGCCACGGTCTGCATGAAGCTCTTCAACATCGTCGAGCCCGAGCGCGTCTACTTCGGCCAGAAGGACGTGCAGCAGACTGTCATTATCAAACGTATGGTCAAGGACTTCCACCTCAACACCGAAGTGCGCATCATCCCGACTGAGCGTGGAGAGGACGGCTTGGCGATGAGCAGTCGGAACGTTTACCTGGGTGAGCGCAGACGCAAGGTTGGAATCGTGCTGTCACAGGCGTTGCGGGCGGCCGAAACTGCGCACAAGATGGGGAAGCGGAGCCGAGATGATATGTTGGCCCTAGCTTGGGATGTTGCGAAGAGGATGAGTATGGAGCAGGATGAACTGACCGAGACGGAAAGAGCGCGTTTTGAGGTCGATTACATTTCGCTGGCGGATCCGGATACCCTGGAAGAAGTGGAGACAGTGGATGAGAGCAGAGGCGCGGTGCTGAGCGGTGCTATCAAGATGCTCCCACTCGAACGCATGAACGAAGGCGAGAGGTTTGGTCTTGGAGAGGACAAAGTGCCCGTCCGGTTGATTGACAACATCATCCTGCAACCTTCGACAAACTAAGGATTATCATCACCGTCACTAAGCATCAACCTTGGTGACCTCCTGACGCGCTTCCGGCTGTTCGGCCACCTTCAAGCCCGTCTCCAGGTCCGTGGTCGAATTGCCTCTGCCAGCGGCTCGTACCAGCTCAGGATTTTCCGCTTTGAGCTTCGCGAAATTCCGCTCGGCGTCCCAGGTCCACGGTGAATCCGCCGCGAACAGCAGATCCATCTCCTCCAGCGTCCGTTGGTTGGACTCTGGATAGAGCGCCCACACCATGGGAATGGTGATGACGTTGCAGGCACCGAAGATGTAAAGCGTCTTCTCGCCGATCGCGTTGAACATGATTGGACATAACAGCGTCAACCAGCCGTTTCCGATCGACCAGCCGACGACGCCCCAGGCGTTCCCTTTGGCTCTCACCTCCAGCGGGAAAATCTCAGCGGGCTTGGTGCAATCAGCTGTGGACTTGATGGGTCAGGAAGAGCCGCAACTTACGTAGAGCCACGGGACGGTAAGCCAAGTCGCACCGAAGACGAACGTGAACAGATACACGAACGCGGCGGCGGCGATGCCATACGACCCGGCGGCGCCTTGGTCACCAGCAGTGGTGGCGTCCAGGCCGAGCCGAGACATGCCGCCCGCGAGGAACATAGCAATACCTTGGCCTACCGAACCCCAATACAACGTCCATCTCCGTCCAATGCGGTCCAGTGTGAACACACAGATCAAGGTCGAGAACATGTAGAAGATGTTGTTCAGGCCAGAAATCCACTGACTCTTCTGCGATCCAAAGCCAGCGATGCGGAAGATGGTGGGCGCGTAGATGGTCACTCCCGCAATGCCCACCCACTCCTGCATCACCTGCAGCCAGATCACCAATTGCACCCGGCGAGCGGTATGTAACTTGCCCGATCCGAGCCCGAACAGCATGGAGAAGTAGCTATTCCGACTGGCCGTCTTGCGCTCGTGTCGGACGATGTTCTGGATGTCGTGGAACTCCGCATCCGCTCTCAGCGCGTCCTCTCCAGTCTCGCCGCGCAAACGACCTAGGATGTATCGTGCCTCCTCGTCCCGGCCGACTTTGCACAGGTAGCGTGGGCTCTCAGGCATCGTCCACACTACCGCGAAGAGCACGAGCAACGGGAGGATCTGGAATGCAATGGGAAATCTTGGTAGCGCGTTAGTAGTCGGCTGGGTCATGTGGACAGCAGGCTTCCTTACCTCCATCTAACGGCGCTATCGCCTCCGTCGATGAAGCTGAGGCCGAATTCCAGCCAATACGCCACCACGACTCCAAAGATGTTGAGGGTGAATTCGATCGCGATGAATTGCCCGCGCGACGTATGCTCTGCCGTCTCCGTGGCCCAGACCGGGACGATGGCGTTCAGAATCCCGGTGCCGACCCCGTTCACCAGACGGGCCCACAGCATCCAATCACTACTCTGCGCAGAACACTGCAGCGTCGCGCCCAAGACCGCCCACACCGCCCCGAACGCGATCGTCCTCACCCGCCCGATCTTATCTCCCACCCAGCCTCCCAACAGACAACCCGCCAGCGTGCCAAGGTAGTAGATACTCACGATCCCGCCCTGGAGGAGGGAATCTGTCACCACCGGGTCGCCGGCCTCGTTGACGTACCCGAAGCCCATCAGGTCGATGTAGTCTTTCGCGTTGTTCACGCCGCCCATCATGCCTTGATCGTACCCTAGGGAAGATATCCGTCAGCGATCACTAGATTTGATATTCCTGAGTGACCAGGGGTATACGGGGATTGTGAGGAGGATATTCACCAAAGAAGAAGATACTCAGAGCCGCCACGCAGTTGATGGCGAAGAGTAAACGCTGCTTTTCGAGGCGAGCGGCGACGCGCCATTGGCCTGATTTCTGGTTCATGGTTTGTTGTGCTCTGCAGCGTTGGGGGAGAAGAGAAAGACGGTGAAAGGGTAGAAGTGAGGAGGGGAAGTTGACTTGGTGACACGAGGAGACGGTGGGGGGTCTGCAATGTTGATCAGTTCACAACCCACAGTGGTTTTCGCTTTATCATTTACATACAGCCTCTCATGAGGACAAAAGGGCCTCGATGCTACTGTATCTGACTTCCAGACTGTATGTGTATGGTCTGTTGTCTCCGAGACCGGCAACAATTATGCCGAAGATAAAGTCTACTACCTTAGGTACGCTTCTTCCTCCCATCTAAAGTCACAGGTGTCTCGAGCCAACTCCACCATGTATTTCTCCAATGCCACATGACATGCTTCTTGACTAAGGTAGCGAAGTATCTCGAAAATACTACTTCGAAGGGACAACCATAGCAGCTTTTTCCCTCTCTCGCTGAAGAAGGTGGACATGTGCATCCGCATAGAAACTACGGAGTCGCACATCTCCTGTAATTCCGCATGGTATCACATTCAATTGTAATAATTCAAGTGTTTGACACAAACGGAATTGCATATTCTTCGATCAACAGTGGCCTGCCTACGTAGGTACCTACCCGAGCAACTCCACATCCAACCCAATCGCCCTCATGAACAAATTCACATCCCCGAGCCTCCGCGCCGCCATCTCGTCCGGCAGCGTCTTGCTCACCCCCACCGTCTCCATGACCCGATCCTTCACCCCCAACACCAACCGCTGCTGCTGGTCCGGGCTGGCGCCCACGCCCATGGCGGCGAGGAACTGCCAGACGTGCACGTCCTCGGAGGAGGAGGCGCGGACGTCGGTGTCCGTGGGGAAGAGGTAGGGGAGGACGGGCTCGAGGGTGTCGAAGAGGCGGCTGTAGAGGTCGGACCATTGGTGCCAGTCGTCGGTGGCGGTGTTGTTGTTGTCGGGTTGGGTGGTGGAAGAGGAGGAGAGGGTTTGTTTGACGAGCTCGGCGCGGGAGACGAGCATGGTCAGCATGGAGACGCCGATTTTGGTGCGGATGATGGAGGGGACGTGCACGCGGTCGAGGACGAGGCCGAGGAGGCCGATGATGATGGTCAAGGGCGCTTCGTTGACGTAGCTGAAGAGCGGGGGCATGACGGCGTGCCCGAAGAGGTCGACTTCTTCTTTGACGCGGGCGGGGAGAGGGGCACTGGGGTCTGGCGAAGGGTAGGCGTCGCGGATCACGTCGAGGATGTCGAGGTGGATGACGATGAGCGTGAGCATGGTCAGGCGTTGTTGGTCGTCGAGGTGGCGGAAGACGCGCGGGATCGCTTTTTTGCCTTTGGAGTGGGAGAGGATTTGGATGAAGGGATGCGGTGAGGTTGGGCTGCGATGTGTTAGCATAGCGGAACGATGTGACACGAGCTTGTGATACGCACTTTGGCTGGATCGGCTCCATGACCTTGAGCGACTCCCACAACTGCTGATTGAGCGACTGCATCTCGCTTCGCCACTTCATGTGACCTTCAATCTCGTCGGGCGGGCTGTCCTCGTTCGGCGGTGGTGGAAGGTTCCTCTCGTGGTCCTCCAGCTTCATCAACGTCGTATACATCTTCTCAATGTCTCGCAATGCTCCCTTGCGATCGAAGATGGCCGCCTTTGCAGTCGTCCTCATCCTCGCCTCCGAGTCGTGTCGTTTGAGGTTCAGCAGCGGCCTGGGCGTTTTTGAGTTGCTGAAGGCGATCTTGCCGAGTGAGCCTTCCACGACCAGATGCTTGTTCTTCGGTCTCGCTTTCGCCGCTTCCACTGCACGAGCGACCTGCTGTTCCATCCGCTGCACATGGTTGTCGCCGCCTCGCGGGTGGTGTCGGCTGCGTCCATAGCCGTATCTGCTGCCGGTTTGAAAGAGGTAGGTTTGAGCGAACTGGTTCAATGGCTGACCAGGACCGCTGCGTGGCGGACCTCTGATCTGGGCGAAGACTTGATAGTAGAAATCCTCGGCGAGCTGCTCCTCGCTGCCCAATTCGTTGTCAATGCCTCCAGTGGCGGTCAGAAGCTGCTGCAGCTGAATGCGGGTGATGAAATTCTTATCTTGCGGAGTCATCAGACCGTTGTTCTTGCTCAGCAAGAAAATCTTGTGGTTGCGTTTCGCCCGGTTGGCCTCTTCCGCCAGATAAGCCTCTCGCTCTTCTGGAGGCATCTGCATCATCTGCTGGGCTTGAGTGATGGGTGGACCGTGGTACGAAGGTCCGCGGTTGTGCGACATCTGTTCGAGCGGCTGACGGTGCGGTTGCACTGCAGGAGCACCCATTGGCATGTGCGGAGGCTGTCGGGGTTGCCTAGGCTGCGGAGGCTGGCCTTGAAAGTTTTGTGGTGGCGGCTGAGGGGAGTACTGCCGTTGCAGGATCTGTGGTGCGCGGAGGCCATAGTCTGGCGCTGGCTGCTGTGGTGGCGGATCTTGGGACATTTGCTGAGGTCGCTGCAGGATCTGGGTCGGTCTTGATGGCTCCTGCAGAGACGCAGCTGGCGCCGGTGGGCCCACCCCTAGCATATCCCGCAAACCCTGACTCTGTCTTTCGACATCTTGAGTCGCGGGTGGTGGAGTTGGCTTCGCCTGGGCGCGCATCATCGCCTCGACTTCCCCCAAACTCATCATTTTCCTGGCTGTCGAGCTGTCTTGCCTGGTGACTTGCTCCACAGGCCTTTTCGCCGCCGGCTTCCCCCAGATCGATGCATCTGCCTCCAGCTTCGGGATGTACTCCGGCTGTTTGTACGCCTCGTAACCAGTCCGCGCAGGCTTGGCCGCCTGAGCGAATTGCATGGGCTGTCGGGCGTGGTGCAACGCTTGCTCTTCGATGAGAGTGTCCCTCACCTTCGCAGTTTCGCCGGCGAAATCAAAGTCTCTGCCCACCCCCTGACGCGTGACAGGCTCGTCATCGCCGAAAGTGTCATCGTTGAAAGTGTCTCCCGACTCTTGCAGCTGTCGTCCCAAGCCGTCGTATGTGTCCTCAAAGTTCAGCATCTCGTTCTCCCCGCCATCCTTGCTCAAGCCTGCGAACGGGTCATGGCTCTCAAACATGCCTCTCGAGGCCGACTGCTGGGCCCTGTCACCGGGGAGCGTGGCATCGAACCCGAAGAAGCTCATGTTGGCCTCAATCGAGCGGGATGTGCTCAGCCAGACGGTTGGTGGGAATCGCTGGTTTGGCGCGAGGCTTTGACCTGTCCGGTGGGACTACCAGAGGCAAGGTAGTACGGTAAGTCGCTGTGTTATCTCGTAGATTGTGGAGTTTCTTCGATACCTGTAATGCAGTATGTGCTTGTAGCTTTTGACGACAATTGTGAACTGGATGTGACCGCCCCCACAGTGGATTATTAGTAAGCGGTCCGCCTTGTCAAGATTCAGGTTCCATTGACATGGGTCGATCTGAATCTAGACGAACATTTACAGTACAGTCTGTACAGATATACGAAACACGAAGCGTGCAAATGAAGCGCTGTGTTAACGAAAGGATATGGCGATGATGGACTGTTTCCCACAAACATCGAGATGAATTCCATGCTCCGAGAGAGAGAGAGAGAGTACGTGTATAGCATACAGATATACTTCTATTCCGAGACCATAGTAATAATTGGACTGAACCCTGTGAAGATGGATGGCGACTTGCAGTGGTGAAAGATTGAGGTGGTGAAAGACTGTACTGTCGCCCCCTGCCCTTGCTTGATCTCACCCGCTCCAACACGAGTCCATTACTCCAGTAATCTCCACAACTACTTGTCTCTTCACTTCTCGTCACTCCCTTGGTGTTCACGTTGCTTTGAGCCGAAAAAAGTAAAGAGTGTCGGGAGAGCCACTTGCCAGCTCAACCGTTACGTTGCCAGTACAGTACAGTACAGGGCTGTGCTCTCACCCTCGCTTTCCTCTCCCAAACGCACCACCCTTTCGACTTCCACACCCACGCACGAGCCCCAGAGCACCCGGTCGCAGACATGGCGGGCTCGACGCGCTACCTGCGCTACATCGCCATCGCCTTCGTCGTCATCCTCGTCATCTTCTTCATCTCGTCCACCACCACCACCGTCGTCCCGGGCGCCGATCGCTTCCAGTCCGCTACCGACCTGCTCAAGGGCCAAGGGAGTCTGTGGAAGGGCTCATCGTCCTCCAGCTCATCGTCGTCATCCGGCGCGGCGGTCGTGGATGAGAAGCTCGGAAACAAGGCGAGTCCGAGTTCGATCAGCGATGCGCTGAACTCGGCCCTGCCCCAACATACCCAGGCCTCGTCCGCGCCGGCCCACCAGAGCTCCTCGCCCAACCCGTATGCGAACGGCGGTAAGACGAGCCTCCCATCGGAGAAAGCGTCGGGGGAGCGCATGAACGCCACCTTTGTCACGCTGGCCCGCAACAGCGACGTGTGGGAGATTTCGCGCAGTATCCGGCAGGTGGAGGACCGCTTCAACCGCAAGTACAACTACGACTGGGTCTTCCTCAACGACGCCGAGTTCGACGACACGTTCAAGAAGGTCACGTCGGCGCTCACGTCGGGCCGGACGCGGTACGGCAAGATCGGGAGCGAACACTGGGGGTTCCCGGACTTCATCGACCAGGAGAGGGCGCGCAAGGTGCGCGAGGACATGCACGAGCGCAAGATCATCTACGGCGACAGCGTCTCCTACCGCCACATGTGCCGCTACGAGTCGGGCTTCTTCTTCCAGCACGAGCTGATGCAGGAGTACGAGTGGTACTGGCGCGTGGAGCCCTCGATCGAGCTCTTCTGCGACATCAACTACGACCCCTTCAAGTTCATGGCCGAGCACAAGAAGAAGTACAGCTTCGTGCTCTCCCTCTACGAGTACGTCGAGACGATCCCGACGCTCTGGGACAGCGTCAAGGGCTTCATGAAGCAACACCCGGAGCACATCGTGGCAGGCAACAGCATGGAATTCCTGTCGGACGACGGCGGCAACTCCTACAACCACTGCCACTTCTGGTCGAATTTCGAAATCGGCAACCTCGACTGGCTGCGCAGCCCGGCGTACGTCGACTACTTCAACCACCTCGACCGCGACGGCGGCTTCTTCTACGAGCGCTGGGGCGACGCGCCCGTGCACTCCATCGCCGCGGGTCTGATGCTCAAGAAGGAGGAGATCCACTTCTTCAACGACATCGCCTACTACCACGTCCCCTTCACCCACTGCCCGACGGGCGAACAGACCCGGCTGGATCTCAAGTGCCACTGCAACCCCAAGGACAACTTTGACTGGAATGGCTATTCATGTCGGTCTCCCTCTCCCCACTCACTCATCTTTCCATCCCCATCCCCCCACTCACTCATCTTTCCATCCCCATCCCATCTCGGTGGACTGACTCTGATGTGCTCCAGGTACCAAACGCTTCTACGAAATGCACAAGATGCCCATGCCCGAGGGCTACGAAAAGGAACAGTGACTGGCGGGCCGGTACGCCGAGGCCCTGCAGCCGCACCTAACCCCGGTTAACATCGCCTTCGCCCTCGTCGTCTCTCTCGCGCTACTGGCGGGCCTCGTCCGGCTCCTGATCAGACTTCCTTTCTTCAACCGATGTTGGGGTTTCCGATTCGGGCGGAGATTGTGCTGATCGGGGGTCGGGAGGGGCGCGGAGGGCGGTGTTGGGTTCGTGCTGGTTTACGTTTCACGTCTGGATGGTTTTAGGAGTAGGAGTTTCTTTGTTGAGTTGAGGTTTGGTTCACCGGGGCATACTGGGGCCTGCGTGCCATTGACTCCGTGAATGTTGCGTTACCCTTTTGTTTCGTAGAGACTGTTTTACCATAGAATCTTATCATTTTATTATTGCTTGATGGATTCTTACTGCGATATAGGTAGCTGCGGGTCTCGGGCAATGAGCCCTAGCATCACGCCGGGAGCGCGAGCGCCAAAACGCCTGGGACACATGTTAACGTCGTAGGTAGTGGCCAAAGTAAGCGTACTACCGGAGCATCTTCCCCATTCTGCTATCGTGGACTTGCCAAACTCTCTCTCCCAGGAAGATCGAGTGGTGGGCTGCTTGGCCGGCCTTTCGTCCTTCTTCCTTTCTTCCGGCTGGGATGTATTTTCTTCTCCGCGAAGAGCAAGGGGGAGAAAACATCTTGTCTTCTTCTTCTTCCTTGTCGCGCAATCGGAACTGTTCGAGGGCCCTTGGTTGTTCGGAGACCGGAAGGCTTTGGTTAGGGCTCAGCCCTAGGTGTTCACCGCAGCAGTAGCAGCGCTGGGGGGCTATGGAACAGAGACGCGTGCCGCACTGGATTTTGGTGGGTGATGAGGAGGTGATGGGGATGCGGCAGCAGCACGACAGCACCACCACCACCACCACCA
>Ga0058704_10001018_pt1 | contig 13425 bp, 20 predicted proteins | sample AgamicMgSfe_FD_71363 | JGI IMG/M metagenome (GOLD analysis project Ga0058704, IMG submission 71363) | Agave microbial communities from Guanajuato, Mexico - Mg.Sf.e | ecosystem: Host-associated > Plants > Phyllosphere > Phylloplane/Leaf | place: Guanajuato, Mexico | collected 2012-05-30
CGACTAGATTGGCGCGAGCGCGAGCTCAAGAAACGCGAAACGGCCTTGGTGATAGTAGTGGAACAGGCTGCTGGCGGCAACATGTGTATAAGTAGATGTATGATCGCTGGCGATTCTGGCTGGTCTGCTGGAAAGACTGGGCGGTGTAAGTGTTCTAGCACACCTGCAATCGAGAAGACTCTCAGCTTGTCACGTCTGTATGCATCTGTTCACCTTCACCCGAAAGCGAAACCTGTCCGTTCTACGTGCGAAACGACTCATTCAAGGTACACTTGCAATTTGGCTTCCGGGCGCGCTTATCAGAGGCTACTCTCCAACTCCAAACCTTTTTCCTTCTTTCAAAGCACCATGAATTTGTTGAAGTACCAGGTCCAGGTACGAGCACCTGGCAGGCGGGTGGCAGGCACGCCTCGTACCCTCAAATCACGACGGAGACTTGACTCTGCTGAGATGCAGCGCTCCAACAGTGTCTTTCTCCGAAAACCAAGCTAACGCGCGATATACGGACGAGACTCGCAATGACTCGTCGGAGCGCAGAGAAGCTTAGAGTAAAATTTATCCCATGGGCCTGGGGAAACCGTCAAGCTCATGCGAAAGCTACGTCGATGGAATTGCCCATGACTTGAGGGGCAGGTGATGACGGATGCTGGAGATTGAGCATACATAACGAGTGCGATCGCGAGAGGGTATGCCAAATAAGATTGAAGAGGGCTGGGTGTGGAAACGCGTGCCATGCTATTGTGAGAGAAGTGGAGCTGTGATCCATGGTGCGCTTCAGCCTTGGCGTCGTGAATTGAGGCATATTTCAGAAGCTGCCCAACAATTTCGAACCACTCACATGGTTTTTGTTTACCCTATAGTATTCTGCAGATAGCACAGAATACATTGAGTGGGCGACCACAACCATAAGGCGGGAAGCAACGAGGCTTTACTGAGACGCAGCGGTCCAGCGGCCTGTCGCATTGAATAGCGCCTCCAAAACTGCATTCGGACATGATCTTCAACCAATAGTCTTGTGCCAGTGCGGAGATGCTGAGACTGAAGCAGGTGCTTTCTAATAATTTTTCACACCTGAAAGCTGGGTTGAATGCTACGTGGTGCGCTCGCGTGTGCCACTGGAAACGTGTCAACGGATGCTGAAGCTTGGGCATACATAGCGTTCGGCAGGAGAGGACGAGTAATCGCGTGATCCGATCGCTTCCGCTATTCTCGAGTGGCCAAGTAGATCGACCATCACCCGTAGGAATGCCCGTCGCTAATGCTTCGTTCTCGAAAGAAGACTATCTTCTCGGTTGGCATCGGAACGGGCGCTCTACGCATTCGTGGTGACGCATCAGAATCCTGTCATGGCGGTCAGCCCCGAGTCCATGTCAAAAGCATATGGTCTACGGAGAAGGGAGGCGTGAATGCAGCGATCAGTAAGTAATGTAGTCTCAACAAGATTGGTTCTGCCCCGTCTTGAAACATATTTGGACATTTGATATCATCAGAAGGCATAGTGGGGGGTGCATGATCAGAGCAGCAAGACTTACGAGGCGCACGCTGCCGCATGGCGTGTAACGCTAACGAGTCTGCGTTCTTCTCTTGAACTACATGGACACCATGAGCTTTCACTTCCATCCCAGTCTGCTCAGCCAGCCAGTCTGTGCCTCCAGTGTAGTCTGCTCGTTCATACCGGGAGATGCAGGTGCGGCCTTCATCAGTTCTGGCTTCGGCTTCAATTCGAAGATCCATGTCGTACCAAAGTGATGCCGTCGCTCGTTGACCACTTCCAACCCAGTCTGGTCCGCAGCTCCCTGCACCAGCGCGCCAATGTCGCGGTTGAACCAGCAGCCGTGCAGCTCAGCGTGCTTCTCAGCGGAGTTGTCAAGAACGTTGTTCATCCAAGGCATATAGCTCCGGCCATGCTCCAGTAGCAGAATGCGCGCCTCGGGATTGGAAGTATCGAGGTGCTTGACCATATTCTTGAGCAATGCAGTGGGAGTGGGTGTGCTGCACAGACCCATAGTCTGAATGATGGTATCGTATTGCTTGCCATCCGGTGCAAGGGGCATGCTGTCCAAGGCGGAGCCGGCCATGAAGCGGACATTGAGAGATGGCTTCAGCTCTCTCATTTCGTGCTGGCTGCCAAAGAGCGCTGCCCACTTCTTCTTGCACACCTCGACCATCTGCGGACTCAGGTCGATGAAGGTCAAGCTGTTAACTTTGCCCCCTTTATGCCCATTGTCTCCCTTGCCAATATCGTAGTAGCCCAGGTTCCTACCTGTGCCGCAGCTCACCTCCAGCACGTGCCCCGTACACTTCTCAGCCAGCTTCTTGCGCATGCCGTTGACGCCCATGAGCAGCTCAGACAGCCCGACCTCGCTATCAAAGCTGTCTGCGGTATAGTCATACCGTTCCGCAACATCCTTCTGCTGCGCCAAATCCGCGATTTGAGGGTTATGGCAGGGTTTGCTAGCCGCGATGTAAAGCTGTATGCAGTAGAAGCCCAAGCCGGCGCCGAAGATTGAAGACAATACCCATGGCAGCGCTCGCGACTTTGCGAAGGCTCCTTGATCGGCTCTTGGTGCAGTCTCGGCAATAGGCTGAGAAGGGTCGATGGGTTGCGGAGGGTAGTTGCGTTGCGAAGGGTAGTTGCGTTGAACGCGGCTTGCTCGGGCTGTTGACGCCTGGCGGAGAGCGGTGACTACATGTCGAGGGACAGCAGCGCGTGGCATCGGTCGTTACCAATGTCTGCTATCTACGTCGCTGCTGATACTGCTCGTGGTGAGATGCTGAACCGGAGAAAGTGGCTGTCGATGAAAAGGGCTCAATTGCGGGCAAGCAATGACCGTCGGCGGCCAGCGACTTCGGACCCACCCAGAAAAAGACCAGCCCGTCTCCATCGCACAAATCTTGAGCCATCAATATGCGCCACGCCCTTGTAAGTACAAACATTCCCTCCCAGTAGAGACTCGATCGAGCATTTGGTTCCTCCTGTACGACTAGTCGCATCGTTTGGCATTCACGTTTTCCATATACGCAAGCTTTACGCCGTATCACAATGCCTTCTGCTTCCGCGAGCATACCATCTTCCGTTATCATCATAGGCTCAGGCGTTTTCGGATTGAGCACAGCATATGCTTTGGCGAAACGGGATGAATTCAAGAACAGCAAGATCACGTTGCTTGAGCGCCTGGACTTCCCGGCTCCGGACGCCGCAAGCATAGATTCTTCCCGCATCATTCGACCCGACTACGCAGATGCCGCGTATGCATCTCTCATGGTGGAAGCACACAAGCACTGGCGTGGAGAATTCGGTGCAGAAGGCCGCTATGCCGAGGCCGGTCTATGCCTTGTGACTGACGAGGGCGATGAGGGCCACGTGGGTGGCGAAGGCGCGGCTAAGGACTATATGATGAGGGCTATGCAGAACGTGACGAACAAACTGGGGCTGAAGCTAGGAAGAAGAGAAGACGGTGGCCAAGTTGAGCCTCTATTAAGTGCAGTGGACGTTAGCAGAGCTATGTCGACCTTTGGTGGCGATTGCGGATCGGCGGGCTATGTGAACTGGACGTCTGGCTGGGCAGATGCTGAAGGTGGAATGCGATATATGCGAAAGCTGGTAGCTGAAACTGGCCGTGTCGAGTTCAAGACAGCCGAAGTGAAGCATCTACGATACGGCGACGGCAAGGTGCAAAGCGTCGAGCTGATATCAGGAGAGCAACTGAAAGCCGACCTTGTCGTTCTCGCTGCAGGCGCCTGGTCACCCAAGCTCGTCGATCTTCGTGGCGTATGCAGTGCCACGGGCCAAATCCTAGCTTACATCGATCTCTCGCAGGAGGAGCAGGACCGTCTTGGTGTGAACCCGACAATCTTGTGCGAGAACAGCGGCATGTTCATCATTACGCCCCGAGATCGCGTTCTCAAGGTTGCCCGACATGGATACGGCTACGCCAACCCCTGCAGCATACCGCACCCTGAGCGACCTGATTCCGGCGAGAAGATCACAGTCAGCTTGCCTCGAACGAAGCAAGATGATCCTAACGTCAACATTGCGCCCGAAGCGAAAGAAGCGTGCCGTAGATTTCTTGCCAAGGTGATCCCAGACCTCGCCGACCGGCCATGGACCCAGACGAGGATCTGCTGGTACACTGATACTCCGAACGGAGACTGGCTGATTGACTACCATCCTAAATACAGCAACCTATTCCTGGCAACGGGTGGAAGTGGACATGCGTACAAGTTCCTTCCCATCGTTGGAGACAGGGTTGTGGATGCGGTGTTGGGCCAGGACAGAGATCAGTTGGGCGCGGAGCTGAGGCAGAAGTGGCGCTGGCCGAAACAGCAGCACAAGGACCAGCATGTATGGACGGATGATTGGAGAGGAGGAGTGAAGGGATTGATTTTGGATGAGGAGCTTGCGAGGGATCACGGCGCGGCACGGCAGACGAAGCTGTAGATTGTTGGTAAATGTATCAATACTATATCATACCGTATCGAGATGCCACTTGATAAAACACATGCTGCGCGCCGTCGTATACCCTTCGGCAGACAGGCTTGGAGTCGTTGAAAGCAACGTCCGTCTTCGAGCACACACATTGCTTGTGTCAGGCTGCCGATGAATGCACCTGTATACGTAAAGCGACGGCTTCGTAGGATCTGACAGTCCATTCGAACGAACGTCGCAGGCGAGGCCTCCGACGTCCTGCACAAGCCTGTCTGCTATTGTTAAGGAATGCGATGCCATCAAGAGCCCCGTGGTGAGCGAGCATCTCCTGCAGAAATAGAGCGGCTCAGTCAAGACAGTTCGCTTGCCCCAGCAGAGACGCTGATTATGTGCTCAGCGCATGGCACGCGGCTGCTCGGAGATGGGTGGCGCAATCTCATCACCAGACAACTGCAGACGCCCATCGATGCCTTCTGTATGGCCGCAGTTGACATTGCTCAAGGCATTATATACCTCTTGACGCTGCAACCTTGTCATCCACCGCTCCGCTCCCGTTGGAGAGTCTGTCCACGCTTCGGCATTGAAGAGATGACGCACGATGTTTGGAAGCCTATTGGTAATCAAGTATGGCAGGAGTTTGTAGCGCATGACCAAGAGTTGCTGCGTTGGCTCGAGAAACAGTGCCAATACCACCTGCCGCGATGCCTGAGGCGAAGCCGAACGGCAGCTTCCGACTTCGTTCTGGGTGCCAGCACTGCAAGGCTGAACATATGCTCCTCACGTACACACCCCGACAATCTCGCCCCAACCCTGAACCAGTTCATACCAAGAATCTTTGAGTCAGGAGACGCCGAGAGAAGCGAGTGCAGAATCGGAGATGACCACGTTCTATGAGTGTACCGTCGTAGGGCAACCGACAAGGGCACGGTGCGCTCGACCCATGCGCTGTACATTTACCTGGCAAACATCATATGTGGCGTGATAAGCAGCTGATGGTCATATTGCTGGATTGGTGCACTACCTAACCATGACACATCTTCTATATCATCGTCCGTCGCCTCTCTCTGCCTCTGCCAGCTACCGATGCTGATCCGCAGAGATATTTTCAGAAAAATGAAAGTCATCAGTCTTTCCCAGTCCATCCCGGTCCAGGGAGACTATGAAACTCGGTGCCATTGGAGGCGTGCACTCTAGTAATGTGCTGAAACAATCTTTTGAGAGAAAAAGCCTTCGCGCTCAAGGCTGTCGACGTCGAATGAACTCCGGGAACTCCTCGCCATGCATGCCAAAGCAATTAATCATGAAGGACAAGGCAAGCTTTGTCACTCCGCTCCGCCAGCGGCAAGGCCAGCACGAGAGGGAGAGCAAGCATTGCCATCTTGGTTGAGGTCGGCATCAAACCTCTCGAAGCATTGTTGGTACAAGCTGACTCGTGGTAGTGTTACACGATGCCGTTGGTGGTGATGGTGATCGCCTCAGGTCTTGCGGAAGTCCGATAGCACCGGGTAGATCAATTCGAAAGCGCTATAGATCTCCTCGCGCACTAAACAGAAGGTTAGAACCCATCTATGCCCCGAATATGGCTTATACCCTACGGTTTACTTACCCTTCGCGCCGGTAAGTACGATCTTGCCGGAAACCTATTCGGGAATTAGCTCAGCACATCGACATGGTCTTTGTAATGGCCTACAAAGATCAGCAATACGATCTTAGGTTTCCTGTAGAGAAGGTGGTCAGTGCTCCGGCACCCGAATTACATTCAGTTGAATGGCTCACATCATGCGGTAGATCAAACCCGGGAAGAGCTCAGGCTCGTACGAGCTGAACATATGGTGGCGACTGGCCAAGCCCTCAAGGCGGATTGGGAACTTGATATCGCAGGAGCCGACGATGTTCTGGATCTTGAAGTCGGTGACTAGGAGAGGGAGTCAGCACAGTGCACACGAGTCACGACTTTACGCATCGCCGCTCACATTTGGCATTGAACCCGAGCTTCTGTATTATTCGAGCATATTTCCGACTTGCCAGCTTGCTGTCGTCCTCGGACTTTGCACCCGTCACCACCATCTTGCCCGAGGCGAAGATCAGTGCCGTGGTCTTGGGCTCACGAATGCGCATGATGACAGCCGCGAATCGCTTCGGGTTGTACTCAGCGTTCCTGGCGTGAAGAGCGATCGTCTTGAGATCTAGGCGACAGTCCAGATTCACAGTTGCTACTATGTTCCTAATTAATGGCTACAGTCAATACTCATGCTCAGCAACACACAGCGCAGAGGCAACACTCACTGCAACGTCGGGACAATGCCACTGACACCCTGTCCAGCACCTGGCGTTGCTGCCGGAGTCGCGGGAGTCACCCCGTTGCCAGCCTGTGCGGCGGCATTGCCTCCTTGCGCTTGACCGTTGACCATGCCGTTCCTGCCTTGTTGGGTCTGTCCATCTTTTTCAGATGAAGGTGGGGTCAGATGACCGGCACCGCCCGGGTACGACAGCGTAGATGCGGTGAAGTCTCGAGCCTGCGCGGCTGTGGCCGGGTGGGTCATGTATGCGGTCTCCATGATGACGAGAGTGGTACTGCGCTCTGGCTGGAGTTGCTCGGAGTGCGCTCGGGTGTGGTTGACCGCGAACTAAGCGGGTTGACGGTGTGAAGATCGCGGGTACTTATGACTGCGCGAGTGTTTGGTGTCGGAAAACGTGTGTCCGTACCAGTGTCGAGAAGTAACAAGTGAATGTCTCTCGAGCGTGGTGCCGCAGAGCGTACGTAATGCGACGATGACGAGTCGCGAGGTGATTGGAGTGAAGACGCTTGACCGGCAACGAGCCTTCGAGTATTAGAGAAAGCGCTCAACTGATTAAAGTAATGTTGATGGCGCAGAGTGAGGTGGTAAGATAGGTAGGTCGGTTCAGCGTTTGCGACCGTCCGTGCGACACCTCCGCCTGCTCTTGAGAGAATGACACGCGCAAACGGCCAGGAACAGCCGATGCACCAGGAAAGTGAGTTCTGCGACTTCCAACTTCTTGAATACGTAGCTCTATGGAGATTTGCACGAATGTGCGAGGTATGGCGGAGAGGATCGTGCCAGGAGTTTCGGAAACAGCGATCGGCCAGAGAAGGACCCCAAATTCTGAAAGTGTTGGCGATGGCCGGGCACGCGGATTTTATAGGCAAATGTCGGTAGGGCTGCCTCAGGCAAGACCTGCAAAATCTGTCCACGAATCTGCACTAGCGTGCACTAGCGGCTTCTTCCACTACCGCCTCCGCTCTTTGATTGGCTCGCATGAGCCTGCGCAAACTGGTGACGTTGGCCCTCATCAAGGCCAGCTGTCAAGAGTCCGCACCTTTCTACACCATCGGCAACGTGAACATACTGAAAGTTGCCCTGCTGGATGAGGCAACGGCGGTACAGCAGTATGCTACAGCGCGACATCATAGAAAGACATTCACACGAACGTTGCGAAGAGAGGAGAGCACGGGATCATCACGCGTGAAAAAGGGGCTTCGTGGCTGGTGAGTCATTCTGCGGGCAGAGCTTTCAGCGTTTGCTTGGGTCCACCGATGAGCAGACCAACCAGCACTCACTGTTCAGCATCACAGTCAAGAGCTGGAAATAAGCGGAAGAAGAGCACGAGACTGTGGCAACTGCCAGAGAGGATGTGGATAGTTTGGGAATGCTGGTGTATCATGTGTGATTGCTGGGCTCCGGAGCTTGTTGCACAACGGCAATTTAAAGCCAGCCCGAGACTTTCAGTAGCGGCGAGCGGCCAGAATGGCTGCCTTGCGGGACAGAGTTGGTCGCTGCAGAAGCAGACAGCCGCAGTACGTACATGTGTGATATTGCATAACATGTGATCTGGAACGGTAGTTGCGTCACGGTGGAGGAAAAGAGGATAACAATGGATTTTTCGGAGCTAGAACGCAGCCGGCAGCGGATTCAACATGGTAAGTGCCAATTTCACCGTTATACTGTTCTTCGTATGCCTATGTGCCTTTCAAAGATGCGACGAGGAATCAGTCTGCGCCGCAACGCACGCTTACCATCAATCTGGATTTCAGAGGACATCTAAGGACATTCAAGGACGACCTTGCGACTCCATAAAGTGCAATATCCGTGATGATGACATGCGAGAGTAGTAACTTGAGAAGCTGAGGCAAGGCGGACTGCAGCCGGGCTGACGACTAACGACGCGACCAGTTTCAGTAAGAGGACCGCAGGCAAGAGTATTACTTTTGCACAACACTACGTTACTGAGTCTGTGCCCAATGCCATAGACGCTCTACACTCTAGCCTTCATCTACAATCTTCCGACCACCATAGAATGGGACAAGCAAAGGCAGACGCAGTGTCCGACAAGGTGCTCAGGATGGGCGTATGGTTCAAGCTCGATACGTCAGCACAGCCATACTACAGGAGCATACGGCATGAGTTTCCTAGCCGTGCAGTGCAACTCTCGTCGACTGAAAGTCGATCCATTGACTGGAGGACGATGTCCGCGAGGTCTCAACGATACTGCTAAGTACTCATTGGTGACAGGCGAGCAGACGATCATATATCCTGGGAACGGTTGCAGAAGACTAGGGCGGAAGTTAGAACTAGTAAAATGAATGACTGTAAGGTGGTGTTGCATGATGGCAAAGGACGTTGATGACACACGGTGTAGCCGATGCAGATGCTTGACAGGGTAAGAGCAAACGGGCTTGCGAATTTCTTGCAAACGAGACACCTGGAAGACGTTTGCATCGTCATATGACTCATTGCGGGTACGGTAGCCGGCCGTTGCTCATCACGAATCATAGTCCAAAGTTTTCTTACCGTTGTCCAGATCAAAGCTGTGGTCATCTGCCGCTGCTACATGGTGTATCGACCCAACCCAAGCCTGCTATTCATCGCGCTGCCCATCATGGTTCTTGCCGGAGACGCACTCAATCGACAAGCGGAAGCAGCGATTGAACCGAGCGCGGAGGATGGAACAGGAACCGCCACGACTTTCCGACTTCTCGACCTTCCGCCCGAGCTCAGGCTGCGCATCTACGAACATGTTGTAATACGGGAAGGCCCGGTCTGTATCACGCCGTCTTCGTACAGCACGTATGGATGGGAAGATTGGTACAGCGCAGCTGCCGTCACCTGTCGAAACCCACCGCCCTTGACATGTACCTCGAAAGCGATTCGAGAGGATTCGCTCAAGCTGTACTACCGCATGAACGACTTTATCGGCGGATGTTGTGTCAAGGTCAGCAACGGCAGGTACACCGAGCTTGGGTTGTTGAAGCAGTGGCTGCGGCGCATTGGTGCGAAGAACCGCGGCAACATTCGCAGCCTCGCCGTGATCGATGCGAAAGAGGTGGTCAAAGGTGATCACGGCTGCATGGGAAATCATGCGAGGCAACCATTTGGCCTTCTGGAATTTGGTGCGAAGATCGAGGCAGTTTCGGGAAAGCGTGGGATGCATAGGGTGGTGTTTGTGGAGGCGGAGGAAGAGGTGCAAGAATAACAGGAGCAAGTCAATGCCGAGGAGCCTCCTCTTTGTTACTGTTGAATCGTTGTCTCGAGCTATCCGAATTGACGTAGCTGCGTGTGCATTGCAGTCATTCGAGAGGTGCTTCTTCCAATATGTCAGCGCTCTTCCCAACTTGATTTACTTACGTCACCGCTCAAGTCCTTTTCATTCGCGGCAAATGTTTGCTCACATCCACTCCACTCACTAGTCATTGAACCGCTCCAAAGAAGCAAACCAGCGCTGGGACGACGGCGAGAAGAAGCTTCGCCTGCAGCCCGGGCTTACAAAGACGTGCAGAACCCTTCGCAAGACGGGTCTGCCCGTTTAGTATCAGCTCAACACCTTCGAAGCGACCTGCTGCTACCGTAGCCAGGTCGAACCGTTTATTCAGTGGCTTGTTGCGATGCGTCTGCACAACTGCTAGCTGCTGCGTAATTTGTACGTCTCCGGACCGTACGCGGTTCCGGACCTCGGCCTACTGCTCGAGAATAACACGACATTTCGTCTGCTGCGAGCTGAGATCTGCATGGAGCAGGTGGCGGAAGGCGAGAGCTTGCGCGGTCGACTCAAGTTCCGTGCACTGGAGCAGTTGGCCGCCGAGTAAGCGTATTGAATGCGGGAGCTGTGAAGATAGCTCGTCGCTGAGGATATGGATGCACTTGTTGGCTATGCCCATGCTCGTTGGTAGTGCTACGAGCGGAGGTAGACGTATGCCATCGAGCTCGGTAGCGCAATCCAGAACTCGCTGTCCTGTCACATGCCGAACCATTGTCGAAGGATTACTGTTTGTCAACACTTGCTCACCTGGTTGCGTACCTTCCGCTTCCGTCATCCGTATCAGTGGCGTTGCGGTAACACTGCCCCACTTTTCGCGAATCTCGATGCTGTCAACCTCTTCGTCAATCCTTCGTCTTCCTCTCAATGAATTTGAACAATACTCACAATGAGCGAAGACATCTCCCATACTATTGAGGGCGAGCCGGCAGACAAGATGAGCGTAAGTAGACTGGAGCCTTCATGATTGGACCCCTCCGCTAACCTGTATCTACAGGCATAGACAAACACGGTGTTTCGCCTGCTCGACCTGCCGCCTGAGCTGCAACTCTACATCTACGAGCTTGCTGTAACTTATGATCGACCGGTCCAGATCAACTTTCCATGCTCAGCGGGTTCTCAGTCGGCCAACAGCGGTTACAACGAAGACGCCAATAATGTAGCTTGGACGACATGGCTAGCTGAAGGGCGGTATCAGCGCTTACAGCCACCGCTATCGCAGACACGTAGGGTTGCCCGACACGATATCCTGAAGATATACTACGCTCACAACGTCTTTGAAGCCGGTTATTGCAATGACGAAAGGCGAGAGGCAGCATGCACCTGGCTCAGGGTGATCGGTCCTGACAACCGACGACAGATGATGAACTTCTTCGTGAGTGACACATCAAATGATCTCGACGAAGATTGTCCCGAGGAGCTGGCTGCACTGAGCACTGAAGTGGCGGCACCCGGAGGCGTGGTCTCGAGAGTAGCAGTGGAGAAGGGCGTGCGCCATCGTGTAACGTTCCCTGCTGCAGACAGTGACAGCGCGGAGACGGAGGTGGCTGGTGGAGCATGAAAGTCCTGAGCTTGCGGTCTCTGTCGTCGCTGCAAGCTACACTGGTATGCACCCCAGCCGAATGTTGGTGGGCGTTCGATCAGGGGTTCATGGCTGCGGGATGGTTCGCGAGGGTGCAAGTAACGGAAACTACACCTCAATGTCAACGTCTCAAATAGAATGCACTGCCTAGCGATGAGTGGGCTTTTGATCTCATGATAACATTCAACTCTCAACTCGTCCAATGCCGGTACTCTTCCTAGTCACAATCCTGCCGTGGTCGTGCCTTCCTCTTTCTTTTCCCGCTATTTGCACAACAACACGGCCCCACTCCGCGCAGCCTTAGCCTTGCTGCGTTTGACTCACCGCGCTGTCAAGATCCCTAAGTGTCAATTTGACTGAAAGACCCGTATCAACCTCCATCATGGCAGAAGAAGCCATTGACGCCGAGAAGATAGAGAACACCAATGTAGACATCTCCGTTTCGTCATCCCCAACGATCATCAGCTGACGCACTGCCAGGCTTCTCCGACGACGAATCGATGCCGCTTGCTCGAGCTGCCTGTCAAAATGCAACTCTACATCTACGAACTCGCCGTAACCAAGCCAAAGCCCTTGTAAATTGACAGGCCTAATGACTGGGCCTCGTCGAACAACACGGAGATCAATGACTTGTGGGACTGGGTCCGCGCAGAAAGATGGGATGCTAAAATTGCCAAGGACCGTAAGGAGGAGCCGGCACTCGCGCGTACGTGCAAGATCATCCGCATCGATGATTTGAATGCCTTCTATCGGTGCAACACGTTCCTAGCCGGGGAGGATCTCGACGAGTTGCGGGAGTGGCCGGAGAAGATGGGTCCAGAGTGCCGAAAGCAGTTGAGGAGCCTGTATGTCGTCAATCAGATCGAGGAGTGGACGTGCAAGAGTCATGATGAGTACCTGGAGCTCTGCGAGGTGTTGCAGGACTATGTGTTGGAGGGAATGGCGGAGTTGGGGGGTGCGGTGTTCACGACGGTGACAGGCAAAGACCTTCGTCACTGTGTCACCTTCTCGTCAGAAGGTGCGGGTGATGAGGGTTAGGAGGACGTCGACAGCAGTGACGCTGAGGATGAGGATGAGGTTGCCGGAAGGGGATAGTGCAGAAAGGTATGAGCGTGCTAAGGAGGTAGAGGGAGAAGTGAGGAAGCGTAGTTGATCCCTACCAAAATACTTGTGTGTAGCTGTCGCAACATGCAATCAACGGGCGGCGTGGTGAGAAGCAGCAATCAAGTGTCTTCCCGAATCATGATCCGCTTCCTGTACGGGAGCGAGCAGTGGCGCAAGAAGTTGCATTCATACTGGTATTCTCCTAAGCAAAGACACCCGCCACCAGCTAAGCTTCGAAGCCAAAAGGAGCCAGCCGGGAGGCGAGATGGCATGTCATCATCTGGATACGAAGGTCCGCTCAGGGGCGCCAGTCGGCTGAGGGTGGATCAGCAAATATGAATTGTCATGAGCGCGCTGCGAATAAGCGCGGTGGAGAGAGAGAGAGAGTGGCTGTGGAACTGGACAGGATGCGTAGCAGGCGTACAGATGGTTCAATATGTACGCTCTCTCGCACAAGGCCACCACATTCGCATCAGAACCACGCAGTCTACACGGCAAGTCCCCAGACCCCGTGATCTGTCCTATACCACCTCCACTTCACTCCTTAGGATCCCTCCTCCACCCCCTCTTCTCCATCTCCGCCTGATAATGCTCCTCGCTCTCCAACTCAATGGGCAGCGGTTGCGTAATAGGCAGCATCGGTATGCCCAACTTCTCGCAGTAGGCGAGTCGGGCGGCGGTGTCGGGGCGCTTTTTGTTGATGGAGTAGATTTTTATGCGGTGGCAGGAGGAGGTTACGTGCATGTCCCAATTCCTG
>Ga0058704_10001020_pt1 | contig 13423 bp, 14 predicted proteins | sample AgamicMgSfe_FD_71363 | JGI IMG/M metagenome (GOLD analysis project Ga0058704, IMG submission 71363) | Agave microbial communities from Guanajuato, Mexico - Mg.Sf.e | ecosystem: Host-associated > Plants > Phyllosphere > Phylloplane/Leaf | place: Guanajuato, Mexico | collected 2012-05-30
ACTCTACAGGACGTCCATACAAGCAGCTTTATCATGCTCGATGATGGTTGTGGTGTTTCGAGACGATCGCGCAACTCCGAGCGTTTTGGCCATGCGATTCGTAAGCGAGTGGCCGGAAGCGGGAAGAAGCGGCTATTTTCAGCGTTGCGCCTAGTGAATCTTTGCTCCACTCAGGCCGTGCTTCTTGTGTTCTATTCTTCCTTTTGCTTCAGGGACGCCGTTTGTCACGTTTTCCTGTGTAGTCACTGTACAGACCTGCTGTGTTTCTTCTTCGTCACTTTCTGCATCTCAACTACTACACACTCGCTTTGCCTGTACCTACACTTTTTAACACCTTCATTGTCAATCTTCAGGCGCAAAGCACATATAAGCGCCCCTTTTCAATCGCCACTCGCACGAATCCTCGGGAGCACAAATTAGCTGGGTCTTCCAATCAATCACAGGCACCGGTTCTCGCCTCGCTGTGCCTCAGTCCCATCGTCGCACAGATTGATCGTCTGCTGCTGCTGGCTTATATACCGAGCCTTCTCGCCGTGATGCTCGCCCTCTTCGCCTTCGGCAGCTTCGCGACCATCAAGGCGGAACGGATACCCGAAGGCATCATGCCTAAGAGACAAGTGGTTGGGACGGGCGCATCTACCACAACCACGGCGGATAGCACGACCGCGGACAGCACAACGGCGGATCCTACGTCAGCAACGTCAGCGGTATTAGCGGCAACGTCAAGTACAGATGCAGCATCAACAACCGCTGCCACGCCGACTTCAGCGACGAGCCAAGCGACAAGTCAGGCCACAAGTCAGGCCACAAGCCAGGCCACGACGAATTCGGTAGCTTCTACGACGGCTGCAGCGCCGACGAGTGATACGACTGCAGCACCGTCCTCAAGTGACACCTCAGCAGCGCAAGAAAGCAGTACCACAGCCGCCGCGGTAGTAGCAGCAAGCTCCACGACAGTACCGACTACTGTACCTGTAACTACGACCGACGCTCAAGGGTCAACTGTTACTTCGAGCATCGAGACGAGCGTTGCATCACAAGTTGTATCATCATCACAAGAAGCACAGAGCTCAACGACGATCAAGACCACTGAAGCCGTCACCACAACCAACGCGAAAGGGTCCACCATTACTTCAAGCATTAAGACGAGCATCGTATCACAAGAAGCGCCGAGCTCGACTGAGTTACCAACAACAATAGCCATTACCACGACCAACTCCGATGGCTCAACTGTCACCTCTCAAGTAGCCACATCCACCCTCGCACCTGCTTCCACGACATCCGGCATTGTAAAGACGGAGACGGGCAAGTCCAGCAACATTGTAGTGATCGGCTCATCGACTATTGACCGCTCCACCCTGTCATCGGCCATTACCATCACGTCAGCTTTGGTCGCTGAAGAGACACTACCGTCGACATACACCTCATACTGGACCGAAAACGGCACACCCACCAGCTCGGTGATTACTACCGATCGTACATTCGCCAGTACCACGGGGTACGCCACAGCGACCATCTCGCCATCACTCAGCAACGGCGGCGGAAGTGGAAGCAATCTCTCCCATACAAGTAGGAACATCGTTGGTGGTGTGGTTGGTGGTATCGGTGGTGCTATCTTGATCGGCGGCATCGCACTGGTATGCTGGAGATTATGGGGTAAGAAGAAGCGGGAGCAGCTACCGCAAGACGACTTCCTCGACTCCCGCGATGACAGCATCAGGCGAGAGAAGGGTGCGTCTACCCGGCCGTTCTCACAGAGCAATCTGGATCAATACCACAACCCGAACGGTGCTGTGAACACCGCTAGCAACTTCTAAGCCGCAGTAATGAATCGCGTGGCATGGCGTGGCGTGGTGACTGCATTTCAGCGTAATGATGGGACACGGAAGGGTATAGGCGTCTTCTTGTATCCGACAGGGTGCGATTGCTGGTTAGGAAAGAGACTGGATTAGGCGTTTCGGGGCGCAGAGCGACACGACGGATACGATACACTGCATATTGTAGCATTGCATAGCATGTTAATAGAGCGCATATGTGTACCTTCTTACTGTAGCCTGCTTGACGGCATCGTCATTCAATATTCACACCATGGAACATTGCATGCACTAACGGCATCCCGAAAACCAAGAAAGGAGCTGAGGCATCACTGGCCACATACTGAATCACCTATATCCCCCTTCAATCGCTACCGAACACACCTCACTCACGGTTATGAAGAACTGCTTGAGCCTCCGAGTACGCCTATAACTTTTAGACAAAGCACAATGACCTCGATAAGGCACGTCCTTTTTTGCGCATCTACGACCTGCATCATGGCTTTGCATGCTGTATCGGGATAACGTGAGCTCCCTCACTTGCGTGATATTTATACGCCTGTAGAATTGGCAAGGATTCAGTGAAGAGTTAGGACGCAAGTCGGAAAGGGTGATAAAGTTAAGTTGCAGTGCCACAGTCAGGACTGCAACGTAAGAATGATGCTACTGTGGTACATCTGACCATGACGTCTGACATTTGAATAATGTTCGGTGCGCCATTTGGAACCGCACCGAGTCTGTGCAGATACGCGAGAGACACACACTATTCATGGAAGCATCAACTGCATAGCGGTAGGTAGCACAAACACTGGCTCGCTTTCACCGCGAGTCGATGGTGCGTCATCTGCACCTTCGGCCGCGAAGCTCACCTCGAGGCTGAGGCCCAAGCATTCCCGTCAGCGGACGCAACCCATGCCCGACGACAGTTCGTCTCGTTTCCAGCATACGCAAAAACCTCCTTAACTTCTGCCACGCTACACAGACTGACATCCACCTTCTCGACCACACTGCCATCGCTCTGGTGAGTGGCCTTGAGAAAGAACAACTCCATCATGGGCCCCTCCGAAACCTCCTTCGACACCCGGGTTCCCGATCGCATCGCTTGCGCGAAGTCCCGTGCACCGGCCTCCCAGGTCGAGGTGAGCTGTCGTGTATCGTGGTCTCCAGACCATATATCCTTCTTGAAGAAGAGCTCGGCGCTCAGCGCCTCGACGAAGTGTGCCTGGGTGGCAAACGCGTAGCGAAGCTCCGAAGAGGAGACGCCCCGCTCGTGGCAGACGACTAAAGTCCACCTGCCCTCCTGCAGCTGCTCTAGCTTTGGACGGCGCCCTGGTTGGTCGTAGGCGGCGGTCAGTAAGCCTGGAAGAGGATTGACGCGGTATTCGTCCCAAGTCTTCGTCAGCGCCATCACAGAGCATGGATTGGAATGTTACGAACATCGATGGCTAACTGCTTGCCGATCCCCGTCGCTATGGCAGATGCGTCCCAGCCCTTGAAGTCCCCTAGGCGGGTCCTGATCATTCTGATCAGTACGGCGGGTATGGAGGCTGCAATGCGCTCCAGTGACAGCAGAGCATCACTTAACGGCACATTCAGCGTCGCTGGTTGCGCCCTAACGTCCAACGCGGATGCTGTCTTCAACCAAGCAAGGCCGCCATTTGCGAGACGCGCAGCAGTCGAGTGGGACTTGTCCACTGTCATGTAGATGATCTGAGTCAGGGGGAGTCTGCTCTGGTAGCCGCTCGGGATGTACTCCGTGAGCCCGTACTGAAGCTTGCCGGGTATCGAGGAGTCATTGAGCAGATCGAACGCCCGGGAATACAGATGCGCATGCGTCAGCTCTTTGACGTCGGAGAGCATGTTGATCAACGGATCAAGCGTCACGCCGAAGGTCTTGAAGAGTCCTGATGGGTACTGGATCTGGTGCGGCTCCATGTGCATCACGATCTCGCCGAAGTCCGAGAAGACCTTCACGTCGTCACCGCGTGCCGTTACGCCTAGATGCAGACGGTCGAACGCTTTATTGTGGCGAGCCTTGTAGATGTTGTGGATCAAGTTGGTGTCGGTAAAGTCGGGCAGGAGCAGTGTCATGTGCGATTTGGAACCACACTTCGTCAGGGTACAGCAAATGTCGAATATCTCGGACGCAGAGAGGTCGGGAAACGGTGTGAGGTCGATGATCGTGCTACTCTGCAATGCATAGCAAATCAATGCCTTGCCAGACGGTTGGTTGAGTAGGCTTGGGTGAGCCGACAACTCTGCTAGCACAGTTCCAGCGAAATCTGGGAACTGGTCTGCCCGAGACGTCCAGGACTCATCAGATGGATCGCTCTGCATGGCTAGTGCAATCAGCGCTGAGATCTTCTGCTCTTCAAAGGAAGGTGTCGCCGGCAGCTGTGGTACATCGACATCTTCGTTATGCTCGCGGCCGGGCATCATGCCGAATCTTGCATCTGGCCGCAGGCTCTGCAATGCCGCTACCTCGATCAAGGGTAGACCATCAGTCTCGGCCAACAGGCCCATGGTGTTGCTCCGGACCAGCTCGTTCTCGTTATAGTGGAACTTGACGTAGGTGCGAGCGTCGAGGATGTTGCAGCCGTTGGTGTCCAGCTGAACAGCACCATCGACGTCGTAGTTCCTGCTGCAGGCCTTGAGTATCGCGTAGCGAGGCTTACCCGGGACTGTAATGTCGAAGACTGAGACACCGTCGTCGACGTCTAGACCATACTTCCAGTAGGAGTACTTGTCGCCCGACTCCACCTTCTCGCCCTTGGTTTGCACATCGCCAACCGTCGTGTCAACGTTGCTGACTTTGGCATCAACGCTACCGTCCTCAGCTTCTTCGTCAACCTCTACTCAGTCGTGGGTAACATGATCCACCCTAAGTGACATGAGACCAACCCTGGCGCTGTAGCACTCCTCTTGGTGGTATGATATCCCAAGAGCCAGGCATGTAGCGATGAACGGAAACCCCGTTTCACGAAGCTCCTCGCTTCCCTTACCAGCATCACCGAGCTCTTTGAACAACTGCCACCCGAGCATGTCAGCGCTCTGATGGGTTCAGTAGAGAATGGGGGCAGGCCAGCGAGCGGAAGCCGGCATGAGCATCAACGCACCTCCTCGGCGCGAAAGAGCTCTCGCCTGAGGCCAGCTGCGTTCGAATCGGCGCCGAGGATCTTGAATGTGTGCAGACATTGGCGTACCACCGTGCGACCGAGTATCCAGCGGTTAGCAACTGCGCCGACGATGCGATACCGTCCTGCGACCTTCGCGATGGCGAAGAAGTAGTGGCGCTCCAGCATGATCGATGCAAGGTACAAGTCGACTGTGAAGACCTTGGTATCGGGACGAAGTTGCTAGGATTTCGTGCAGTAAGAGCCTTTTGTGTGAGGAAGGATGGAGGAAGCACAGACAAACGCGACATTGACTCACAACTTGCAAACAGAAATCTCTGCCTTGACCGGTGAAGAGCCCAATCATTATTGCGTCATCCGAGGGACTGATGTGCAAACGGCATCCCAGCTATGCAAACGAGTACTCGCGCACCTGCTGTCGCAATACAAGTACGACGGGGCTCGCAATCTGAACCATTGGCGAAGGGCTTGAGCGCGCCATAAGGCAACTGAAGACCCCAGGTAAGCTCTCATAATTGCTTCCAGGTGACCAAAAGGTTGGCTCGTCTTCGACGCCGCGCCCTGAAGGCTCCAGCTTGTATCGAGACCGGGTCGCCGCAACAAACACACTACTTTTCACTCTGGATGCGGATCCAGTAACCACACGCTGGAGATGTTGTGGTATTGAGTCCTTACTAATCTTGAAACGAGTAAGGCGTGCCTGACGCTCCGAACGTTACGTCTATCAATGCTCGCCTTTCCAAAACTTCTTCATTACGCGAGTACCTACGAGAAGACATCCTCGTCCTTCATATGGCGCATGAGAAAGGGTCATGTAATTCGGTGAGCCAAGTGTACTCTGACGTATTGCGCCGGAGGATCATGCGACGTGAAGATCCAGACGAGCAGATTGCCGCTACCGTGTAAACTGTCGAGGTTCCATCCAGCACCTGGTATGCACCACCAGGCTGACGAAGACTCTACGTACTCGACCGTGTCCGTACGCGGTTTAGGCGGTCACTAAAACGCGATTGTGCACACTGTCTGACATGCGCCGAGAAAGCGTTCAGCCATTGCTACCCATCATGGCGACCCTTCTGCTGTATGGACTGGGACTGCGCTCACGGTTCGGTCCACCACCTCCCTTGCCGGGCCCGGACCCGCCATAGTCGCCATTCGCACCGTCTCGCCTTCCGACAGGGTGAGAATCACGTGAACGGTATCTGCGTCGAGGGCCCTCGCTATGCCTAACACGCTCGCTATTGCCACCTTGGCTGGCTGATGGAGATCGGCGCTTCCGAGGAGGACTTCGAGATCTTCGGCGAGCCCCAGACGGTCCATCACTCGCATCTGACGAGTTTGCGGAGCTTCCTCGTCGTTCCTTTTCGCTGTCCCTGTTGGTATGGCGCGATGGCGGAGACCGTGATCGTGAAGATCTAGTCGAGATCGTGGAGACAGAGTCGGAACTCGAAGAGACAGACCGAGCCCGTTTCGTTGGAGGCGATGAGTCTCTCCTTTGAACATCATCTAGACTGCGTTTCCGTGGCCGCTCACTTTCGGTCACGACACGCTTGGGCGCTTCGGTAATCTTTGGCGCCAGCTTGGGGTTTTGAAGCTGCTGCGATCGTGAGGGGCGCGAAACATATGGTCTGTCTTGCTGTGATCCCGTGCATTCGTAGCTGTAGTGACCTGCAATACGATTAGTCGAACCGTCGCTTTCCGCATCGATATGATGGTTCTTTACCTTTCTTGAGACACTTTTGGCACAAGGTAGTTGCAGTAGCCTTCGAGGGGCCACCAGATCGGTATCGGTTCATCGTCATGTTACTAGTGAGAACCGGCTGTGCTAAATTTGATTGTCTTGATCACGGCGGCCGTCTTTTGGCGTACGAAGAAGACGTCAAGGTGTTTTCTTGAGGATGAGGTTGGACCAACAGTTGACCTGAGGCTCATAGGGTTTCGGGTTCCGGCACGATCTGGGCTTCTTGGGCCGGAAGGAAGCGCCCGCAGCCGCCGCACTAGCGGGGCTGCCACTTTCTCTCTGTGGAACGCTGTGCGAACACCGCTATTACGACATCAACAGCAATACTGAGCCCAAACCAGCTTGCGCACCACGAGCGCAAGCGAGAGACTACGGCAGCTGTTTCTAGTGCGAAAAGAGCACAGCAGCGACATCACTTACACCTGCTCACCGCAATCTCACACCCCCGACCGCGAATACCACACCGACCGGTGAAATTCACACTCAGCGAGAGAAACGGCTCGATGTGCACTCAGCACGATGTCCACAGCCTCGGCCACGGAGTTGACAATTTTCCTTGAGCCGCCAGTTTCCTGAGAGCACTTCGGTAGACCTTCAGTCAATCAATCACTCACCGTTCGGCGACAGCCTCGCGTTCGTCGACTCAGGAAACAGCGGCTCTGGGAGACGTCACTCCTTTACTTGCTTGCTTGGAGCGTGCGACAATTTGAGATTATCGGACACTTGGCACCATGGCATCAACACCGGCTGGCGCAAGGATGGACAAGCCATCATTTGCAAAGGTATGCTGGCACAACCATGGGTTCATCGCCAACACGCAATTACTGACAATCCGCAGATCGCCGCCGCCGGACTTAAGCCTCCAGGTGGACCACAGACTCAGAGAAACAAATCAGATAATATTCAGAAACACACAATTACTTCTGCCCCGCGAGACGTCATTCAGCGTGTCGATCCCTCAACCGAACCAAATCCAACGCCGCTTTCAGTACAGCCGAAGAAGCTCGTACAGCTGGGCGAAATGCCTGCCAAAGAGTTCGAGGCGGATGGTATAGCGGGTCCCGAAGTGCATGTACACGGTGTAGACGGCACTTCTCAGCAAGCACATGGCCCGATAGCCGCGAGTGGTTTGCTCGCACCTGCTGCGTCCGAGGATTCAAACACTCAGGTGTCTTCGAGTAGTGGCTCTGCTAAGCCGCCGAGTCTTGACGGCAAGAGTGTCGCGTCTGGCACCACTTTCGCACTGGATGAGAAGGAGTCGTTACGTCCTGACGACAGCGCGAGCGTCAAAGCAGCGGATGACGAAGATGTATTCTCGCCACCCAGCTCTGGCATCCCAGGATCTCGCATGGGCTCTGACGACGGTGTGCGAGCTTTCCGCGACCAGCTTCGGGAGATCTCCTCGATGGAGCCAACACGGTGCGACATGGCACCGCAAAGCTTCCGGCCGCCAATCAACCCGCAGCAGGGCGTCTTGTATGTGCCTCCAACCGGACTTGGAGTCGATTTAGTTCCAACATCTACGCGAGGTGCCGAAGGCAAGGAGGGCATCATCGACTGCATGCCTGATCCAAAGCTTCTGGAGGCGCTAGAGAGTCCGCGCGACCGTATCTGGGTACTCAAGCTTGAGCAGGACATCTCCGACTTCGTTAAGGACCCAAAAGAAGCTTCACTCAACTTGCCACAGTGCAATGCTTATCACAGGATGCTTGCTCATAAGATCGCCGACTACTACACGCTTGGTCACATCGTAGACGACTCGGCCTCTGCGGTTCGCCTTTACAAGACGCCAGAATTCCGCCTTCCACCTCCCCTAACCGGGATCATTACTCCATCCACCGCTGCCAGCACGCCGCCACCAACAGCACCGCAGATGAAGATCTTGCGCCGCGGCATCGATACTGGTCCTGTACTCGCCAATGGCTCAAACATCCCATCGAAGGGTACATCCGAGAACGGCGACGATGACAAACCGAAGCTGCCTGCATCGCGCGAGGAGAGAGAGGCCAGGTACGAGGCAGCACGTCTACGTATCATGGGCTCCGCAAAGCCGTCCGAGTTCTCTCCGGACCAGTTCACGCCCAAAGACGACTCACGTTCGAGCTCTGCCGCAGGTAAGAAGTCGAAGAAGAAGCAGCGGCCGGACGATGACGATGGCTTCGAGGCTCGTTCTGCGTACAGTGCTTATTACACTCCGCCGTACAGCTCGAATGGCTACAATTCAACATCTTACGGGTTTCCTGCCTTCAGTGAGCCTTCTCACGGTCAGTCCAGCACGCCCAGCAACTTCGACGGCCAAGGGGCTACGCGTGGATATCAACCTTACTCTGCGCAGTCTCCTGCCGGTGCGCCTTGGGCTACTCAAGGCTATCCGACGAACGGTGCTCAGCCTTGGGGCCAGCCACAGCAGCAAGGCTATGACCTCTCAGCGAACTTCCAGCAAGCAATGTCATTCCAGAGCCCAGTCATGCCGTCTCAAGCGTCCAACATGCCTGCTGGCTACGAGTCTGGCTACCAACAGCAGTACTATGGAGCGCAGCAGCCGTGGCTACAGCAAGGTTACCAGCCGCAAACGCAAAATCCATCTGGTCAGGCCAACAACACATTTTATCAAGGCTATCAACAGCGCCCGCAGTCTTCCTCTAGTCAAGCGCACGACGGTCAACCATATCTGTTCGGACAGCTGCCAAGCGCGACTTTGGGTCGGCCGCCAAGCAAGCTGGAGCATCCTCTGCCTGGCAGCTACAAGGGCAAGCACTTCAATCCGCAGAGTCAGGCTTTCGTACCGGGTCAGCAGAATGGCACACTATTCCGTTCGTTCAGCCCGCAAGATGTCGTCGCTGGTAGTTCTGGGCTCGGTGGTGGCAGTGCTTTTGGCGTGCCGAGCCCTCTTCAGCGCCAGCCTTCTGCTCAGTCCCACGCATCGGGTTACGCATCGCCTCGTCATACTTCCGGAACCTCGAACGCACCGCATGCGCAGCAACAGACTCAGCCTATGATGCATCCTCTCCCGCAGCCAGTCTTCCCACGTCAGCCGTCGCCAAGCTTGCCACTACCGCCAAAGCCAGGCTCAACGCCGCAGAAGCTTGTTCAGCAGCAGCAGCAGCATCAGCAGCAAGCTGCGCCGTCCCCTGGCTCGAACGCCATGCATGCCACAAACGGTACGAATCAAAGCAGTATCGCCAAGTGGGGTACGCCAGCCTCGCTGCCTGCGAAGCCACCGCCGCCTGCTGAGCCCTTTGATCCGACGAGGTTTCCGCAGCTGCAGAGACAGCCTTCGTACAATGCTGCGGCTGCGGCGCGTGTGCCGAGTGGTGGAATGCCGAGCTTTGGGTCGATACCGCCGATGGCTGGGGGTTTGGGCGTAAGCGGTGTAGGGGGGCAGAGGCAGTAGGGGTGGCGAGGAGTTGGAGATTGCGAATGGAAAGGTGGGAGGGTGAGGCTTGATGAGGACGATTAGGTAGCAGCTGCGTTAAACGTTCAACTGACTTCCCCATGACTGCCGTGAGATGCAATTGTAGCGATATCACATTGTAAATGAGATTTTCCTTGGTGTCGCTCTGCTGGTATGCTGGTGGCATCCATGACCAACTACCGGGACTTGCTCTGGGGAGAGAGACCAAGGAAGCGTCTCGGTACTGAGCCTATGGTATTTATATTCATCACCATTGCCAGATTCACCAACAAGACTGACCTGCGAATGACTTTGCTGGGCTGACTGAGGCTCTCTGCCTAGATCACGTGTGCTCGAACCACTCGCATCGCACAGGGCGTCCCAGCGCTATGGTCGACAGCTAAGTACTCCTGACTTAACAGGCTAGAAGAGTTCTTGGCAAACCACGGTCGCGACCGCGGTTTGCCAAGGCTTGTACAACAACACCTGTCCGCGATGGTCACTGGATACTACCTGTATACACCTTTGCCGCCCTCCGCTGCTCCGCTACGCATACAGCGATGATGGTCAGTGCTGTCGGCATCCTACCACCCCTGCCATCGCGTGTGGGGCTGAAGGCCTTCCGCTCGTGGTCGCGAGCTCACTGTTGACTATGGGATCCTCCATTGTTGTTGGCATCCCTGCACCTTTGCAGTATATATAGACCTCTGTCGCCCCGGACAGGAACTCCATCCTCTTTCTCTGCATCGCCTCCTTGATTACTGTAGAAGCGCTCTCCACTGCGCAGAATTCAGCGTTCTCAGAAGACATGGCCATCATCCCAACCATCACAGTGGCCGTCATCGCCAACGGCACTATTGCCTGCGAGTACCACGATCAAGCATCTGTGGCTCAACCGAATACTGTGACGAGATGGATCGCGTCAACGGCCAACACTTCCTTTGCCGTCAGGATCGATGCCATGGCTGGTATACAGCTGAAAGGAGATCGTGTCGTTACCTCCATCTACTTCAACGATGAGCCTCATTCAAGGCAGCTCATCACAGCTGGACAACCCGCAAATGGCAACGACCAAAGCCGCCCTATCCGCCTCCCACCTGCACTCAGAGCAGGTAGCATCAAGATCGTCGCCCACCATGCCGTATTGGCAAATCCCGAGAAAGGTCCTTTGAGCCGGCCTCGCGATGTCGATCTGGTTGGAACAGAAATTTTCCGCTACATGCCCATAGAGGACCTGCGGGTAATGGGCATCGTGCCTCGCGCCAATTCTGTGCAAGCTCAGGCTCGGGTAAGTCTCGAGAACTCCAGAAGTAGCCTCATAGAGCCATGATCAGCTACTCTAGCACAGTCTAGATAAATTTGGCATCACTGTCGTGAAAAACTTCTTTGACATCTTCGCGACAGGCGCCGATGCAGCCATCGTTAATGCTACAGAGAGCAATACAACAGCAGGGAGGGCAGCAAGAGGTACTGGGAGGTGTGGCGATGCAGCGGAGACAAGGCCAGCAAGCTCAGAGCGGACAAGCGCGCAACGACCAGGCCCAGCCGCAACAGCAGCTAGGACTTCATCAAGCCAAGCGTGGTTCAGTTGAGCAGAACGTGCTTGAAGCAACCAGACCTCCGAAGCGCCGGGCCACGAGCTCACAGGGCAGTCATCCAGCAGTGTCTGGACCAGACTGCTAAGGGGCTCTTGCGGTCTGCTAGGTGACCACGGATAAAGGCTCTAGTTGGCTGGTATGGAGGGAGGTGACTGTGGGAGTATGAGTCACATTACTGAAGCAAAAGCCTGTATTTTACTGTTCGTATGTGAGCTCTGCTAGTTGACGCGAATCACACTGATCCAATGTGATGCTCATAGCGGACGACATGAACTTAATGGCAAAATAAGCGGGAGTACGTGGCCACAAAAGGACGTTCGCCGCATGGAGAGGCCAGGCATGTGCTTCTCTCCACCCCTACCGACCGGTTACGGACGGCACTACCCATCGGTAAACCCGTCATCGATAGGCTCCTCCTTGATCTGGTCCGCCTTGATCTGGTCCGCCTTGACATAAGCATGGCCTTCCGTACTTGACCGATTGTTATATGTGAGGTCGGTCCCCAAGTCACTATGTCGCCGCTTCTGCAAGACGTCAGCGAAGTCTCGATCCGTTGATCTATCACCCAAAGTATTGAGCATTACCTTCTTCATCCCTGTCATGGCATTCGGACTGATGATCCGAGCATACTCAGCGACACTGATGCCGCAACGTGAACCACGCGCCTTATGCGACGGCGAACCCTCTGAAGTTTGCGGAAGCAGCGTCGTACTCGGAATTCCGAGCATAGCCTCCAAGCTCTTCTTTGATCTGTATTTGAAATGATATGTGCCGGCACACTTGCCCTCTGTATGGAGGCACTGAAGAGTCCATGCAGGCATATCCGGTGCGCCCAAGCTTGCACTGTGCGGCAACGCCGTACTTTTCAGTGCGTCTTCTGGGAGAGCCCGGTGCTCCATGAACTCGCTTTGTGCATCGGCGGTGGCAGTGTTGTTAGTCTGCTCCACGATTTGCGCATGGCGCACAATCACACTGATGCTGCCGATATCGTCCGGGCTTGCAGTGTCCACTATACCAAGGACGTCGTCTTGGTCTGATTCAGCGGAGACCCTCGAGACCGAGAATCGCATTGGCTGCAATGTACCTTGCACAGTCTCGCCCTTATTGTTTGCCTGCCATGGTTTACCAGTAGCAAGTTGTTCAGCTCCGAGCAAGGACATCGTCACGTAATGACCATCGACAAAAATATCGAAAGCCAGAACATCGCCTTTCATCTTCGTTTGTGTGTCAGAAGACACAGTGACCCGAACTGCGAACGAAGTGTTGCTGGTCGACTCAACATAGCTTGTGATACGACCGGGCTCGTTCATGTGGTCTGCATCGTTGTACTCTGTCAGCGCTGTCCCGCTCACAACAATGGCAACTTCGACATCGGGGAAGTCTGGTAAGATGGCCATGCTGGTGTTGATGTTCCGGAGAACAGCAGGTGGCAAGACGAAGCATGGAGGTAGAAGAAGGAAACCCTGATGATATCCTTGATCCTGCGGCCTAGCTTTCAGACACAGTTGCAGTGGTATACCGAGACAATGCGAACAACACAATCAAACGTTGCCGGAAGTGAGCCTGCAAGCTGCATACAATGCCGTCTTCAGCAATCATCGGTCAATGTTTGTACGCTGACACTCTTCTGCAGCTTGCATTGTTCATGCCGGATCAGTAGGTTCGACTGTTTGCTGGCCGTCCCTGGATCAGTGCATCTTCGACTGTCCTAGCAGCCCTCCTGACAGCTGACTGTCACGACT
>Ga0058704_10001021_pt1 | contig 13419 bp, 10 predicted proteins | sample AgamicMgSfe_FD_71363 | JGI IMG/M metagenome (GOLD analysis project Ga0058704, IMG submission 71363) | Agave microbial communities from Guanajuato, Mexico - Mg.Sf.e | ecosystem: Host-associated > Plants > Phyllosphere > Phylloplane/Leaf | place: Guanajuato, Mexico | collected 2012-05-30
TCTCATTGTGACCGAGAACCGCTCGTCACTCTCAACCTTCTCCCTCGCGAGGGTCTGTGCGGTCGTGGCGCTACGTTTTCGCTCCTCCTCCAGCTCTTTCCTTAGCTGCTCCGCTGAGTTTTCCGCCTGCTTCTTCTCCTTCGCCTGTTTCGCGACGTCCTCGTTGAGCTTCACCTGACATCGGTCGATTTCCTGCTTGAGAGCCTTGACCACAGTGGAGAGCTTGGTGCTTTCATCTTCTTTGTCCTTCATCGTCTGCTGCAAGGCATGTTCACCCTGCATAGCACGCTTCCTGCTCTCTCGCAAAGCCTCCTCGACAGCTTCGATTTTGGACTCTACGCCCTCAAGGCGGGAAGACTGCTTGCGTTGAGTCTCCAACTCGGAGCGCAACCTGGACAGCTCTGCCGTGTGCATCGACTCCAAGGAGGATATGTTCGCTCGGTGTGTGGCTTTTAAGCTTTCTAGCACTCCCTCGTGCGTCTTCCGTAGCTTCTCCGCAATCGCACGCTCTCTTGCCGCATCGGATTCCGCATCAGGCTTTGGCGCGATCTTCGCACCTTTGCTCAGCCTCTCATTGCGTGCAACGAGCTCGGCAATCTCATCAGTAAGATCCTTGATTTCCTGCGCCATTGAGTCGCGCGCGGTACTTTCCCGTAGTAGGTTTTGAATGATTTCCATCTCCCGCAAGGTCTGCTGCTGCTCAGTGACGGAAGCCCCTGGCGCCGTCATTGGTCGACCTTGTACGACTGCCGACTGTGTTCTCGAGTGACCCCTCGCTAATCTTGGACGACTATGCATCTCATTGTCTGACACCGCCTGAGGCTTCAGTGCGGGCGTGAAGGAGGAGTTCACTGAGCGAATCTCGAGTTTGGGCGGCGAATGGCGGTGCTCATTTAGCTCGATGGGTGGCAGAAGCTTGGCCATGCCGTCTCCGCTATCTGTTTCGGACTCGGATTCCTCGGGTATCATGTCGCGTCGTACAGGTCTTGCAGCACTTCCCGAGCTCTTGGTAGACTCGCTGGTTGGAGACTTGACGTCCCTGGCATTCGACGGTCTCGAGGTCTTGGTTTTGATTGCGCTCTCGGAACCTGTTCGTGCTGACATCGAGGGGCGCTTCGGTGGGACTGAAGTGCCTCCGCTGCCCAACGTAGTCCGCCTCGCTCTGTCGGCTCCCACGTCGGGCTTGGTCGTCCGTGGAGCGAGCGTGCCGGTCGTTGGCACCCTAGAGGGTCGCTTGTTCTCATCCCCAGCATGCGACGCGACAGTGTCGACATTGCTACCTGCCGCCTTTCGCGCAGATGCAGTCACGGGCCGTGTCGGGGGTTTATTGATGGTATTGCCGGTCGTGCGCGAGGCCAAGGTGCTCGGTCTGCTGCTCGCGATTGACGCCGTCGGTGTTTGGACATTGCTACTCAGCCTTGACGAAGTCGAGGGAGCCTTCCTCGTGCTCTCGGTGGAAGGCGGTTTTCCGGCGTGTCTTGTTGACGACTCTGCACCTGTCTTTCCGTCCATCGTCGGTCGGTTCTACGCGTCTGCCTCGAATCACAACACGCATCGCATTGCTTAGGTCACTGTCATCGGTATACCGACCAAGGTGTACCCTTTTGTGTAGCAGGTGAGGTGGTATATCCTCGTACAGCACCAAGACAGGCTCCGCGCTTCCTTGTTTGTTGTCCGTGTTGATCCGCATGCGCAACGTCGATCAGGGAAACCTCGGCATTGACTCGTGCCCTACCATTGTACAGATGTACCTAGGTACCTACTAGGTACATACCTAGGTAATGATGTACTTTCTTTTCCAAGATAAAGTGCCGTACCTACATGTATCCTACGGAGTGCTTGGAAACGCCGGCGAAGTGGATACGTACCAGACACTGGGAATAGGAAGAGGACATTGTTCAGCTACATGCAGTCGATCTAGTCTAGACGTCAATTGGCAGTCTGCCAAGAGGTTAGGGAGTTATCGTTCTCCAGATGAGTAACACTTATATACTCTTGCCCCCCTAGGGACATGAGAAGATCCCAAATCAATGGAAGCGGGCGCTTTCTGTACGCCGTACAATCATCTTACCCTTCAACAATGCCCACGCCCAGATGGCATCCACGACGAGGATGTCGAAAAAGCTGAAGACAAGGCTGCCGCCGAACACTATCGAGTGATACTTCCAAGCATCATCTGGCGTCATCCCAAGCACGGTCACGACGATAGCCCATGGGAGTACTCAACCCACATTGCTAACCAGAGACTAGTAAAAGTACCATCTGGGTCTGGTAGCGAGCAGAATCGTGGCAAGTTGCGTGGACAGGGCGTAGAAGATGGCAGAGGTCGATCGTTCGCCACATCTTCTCCGTGATGCGGGACACGGCCTGTGGCAAACTGTGCAATTCAGAGATGGTGATTGCAAGAGGACGTGATACCACATGTCGGAGGAGAAGCTGTAGCCCGCGCATGCTCAGGGGCTCGTCCACTGTCCGCTGGAGAGTGGCAACATAGGACTTGTGCTCAGGCAGGGCCATAACTGCATACGCGCCATCCTTGGCAGCCTTCTCACCGTCCGTTGGGCAGGGTACTGTCTCGGTGACCGAATGCTTCGGCCGTTCGAGAGGCTTCGACGGTCGTGGTAGGCGACATGCCTGGCTAGTCACCGTAGGCTGAGGCCTGCTTTCAGAGAGTATTGCGTCGGCCGATGTAAGGGCGCGATTGCTTCGTATGATGCCGACCGCAGGTTTCCGGCAATCGCACTCAGGACGCTCACCTCGTATGCTTGTCTGCCGTGAAGCCGTGACTGCTAGGTGTGAGCCTTGGATCTGCGGTGGCGACGAGGTTGTATTGCTGCTTGGTAAATAACTGGCAATGTGACGGAACCCTACCAACCTAGGTAGTCAGGTGAAGTGTCATCCCCAAGTAATAACGTGTCCTGCATCGTTACATGAGGTTCCATCTATATCTCAGATACCTGGGCAGTACGAAGTACATGTAGGTCTTACTCTGGAGTCTGGTGGGATGATCATGAAGGCACCTTTTACCACGACTTCTGGCAAATCAAGGCTCAAGCAAAACAGAGAGCCTGAGGCGGGACTTCCTGCTGTTGATTACCATCACCCCGAGGCATCTTATGTTTTTACAGGACATTCAAGACCGAACACAAGCAATGGCCGATGTGCGCTCTATGCTGCGCGCTGAACGTGCCAGCCGACGCATTACACACCCCAATGCTTCGTACACTAGCGACGGCAAGCTGCTCTGTAACCTTTGCGAGACCATGGTCAAATCAGAGGCTGCCTGGCAAGGTCACCTGCACTCGACAGGCCATACGCTACGATTGAGCAGAGCGCAAGAAGCGGCTGCGGCTCGACGAACCGATGTTTCAAGCAAGAAGAGGAAGGCTGCGACCCTGGAAAGCCCAGAGGCAGACGAAAGGAAGAGGGCGAAACCTGGCGAGGGGGAAGCCGAAGTGCATGATGTGAGCGGAGGGGAGGCCCTGCCGTTGGACGACGTAGCAAAGGAAGCGCCGGCTGGACCGAAGGCGAACGGCAGCAGTACACGGGCTTCCCCCGGTGTCGGACCGTCGGTGCCGGTTGACGAAAGTGAACTGGCGGCATTCGAGCGCGATCTGGCCAGCTTGGAGGCGTCAGATATCCCCACGACCGCACTCAACGCCGATGCGACCATCTCTGCGGCGCCAATGACAGCAAAAGAGCTGGCGAAGCAGGCGCGAGAGGAGCAGAGCGCGCAGCGTGGCAAGCGGGATGTAGAGATTGAGGCCGAGCGGGAGGATGCTGCGCGGTTGTTGGAAGACGAGTTTGAGGAGATGGAGGGTCTGGAGGAAAGGGTGAGGAAGTTGAGGGAACGAAGGGAGGCGTTGCGTAAAGGCAGCAATGCGGCGAGCGAACGTGCCGATGCTGTTATAGCTGGGGCGGAGGCTTTGGGTGATGGAGAAACAGTGGAAGATGGAGACGATGAGGAGGTAGACGACGACTTCGACGAATGGGGCTTCCGTGGGAGCTGATCTCGATACGGATACGCCATGTTCGTGAGCGCACGTCTTGGACGATCTCACGGCTCAGCCGGCCGACCACCCATCGACCCGCTCCCAACGGCCAACAGCGATACCCCCGTGTTCATGCACAGCACCGATACCTTTCTTTCATACCTCCCTCGCTTTCCTGAACGTAAGGAGCTCGTACGCCGAACAACAACCATCTTGATATATGACCGAGAACTTCATCCCAGCAACCAACCCATCATCCAATTTGCTTGTCCTATTGTATGGTGCAAGGTATTATGCAGCATTGACAATCATCGCCACACCAGCATGGTAGCTTGAAAGGAGGTTTTGCGACAGGCCCTTTTGCCAATGACGACGACGCGGATGTCGACGATGTCGCGGAAGCGGTCGATGGAGGCATGTTCGATGTATGCGTAGTAGATTGATATGTCGATGGCCTATCTTTTCCCAAGAGGCGTTAGAACGTGCGTGTCTGCCAGGATGTACCTACACTCACGCGAGGAACCTCAGCAGTAAGAGTTATATGATGGCTGTCTGAGCACTAATTGTTCTGTATGGATGGATCTGGGTTAACGTGTATGGATGTGTTACGGAGGCGCATGTGAATATGTACGGAAGTGAGCATGTGCACTGCTGCGTCACCTCCGCGAATCCGGTTTGAAGGTGGCGCGGCTTGATCGGGAGGTGAGGGTGGCGCCGCGGGCGTACGCACCTGCAGAACGTACGGTATACACCATACAGGAGGTACCTGGCCTTCTTGTCGACAAACATCACCTTTTTGATCCCTCTACCAAACCCCATCCGAGTGAAGAATCCTACACAGAACAGCTTTTCGCAGCTCAGAAGCAGTGAGGCATCCTTGACGACAACGATCTCAACTAGCCGCTTACCAAGCCCAGAAGATCATCACGACGAATCCGGGTAGAGGTAACCTCTTGAAGGCACCGTAAAAGCCCAGTAAGCCTATAAACACATCACAATGCTCGCCGTGGATGACCCGCTGACGGCTCAGGCCAGCAGACGTCGACACCAACCCGCCCGAACAAGATGTGCCAACACACCTCGACCGCACCCATTCTTGCGGCCAAGCCGCTCAAGATCCAAAAACCCAAGCCAGGACCAGGTTGCATTGACATCCCTTGTGGTGCGTTGTCTCTGACGGAGCCGGCCCCCCCAATCTCTCTCCCCAATGTGCTGACAACTACATTCAAGGCCCCAACTGGTACGTCTCCAGCGACGAGCGATCTTGAGACTCTCTACTAACCGTATGAACCTCACAGCGACTGCGAGTTCTGCTGCATTCCATGCTGCGTACGTCTACCCCTATTCCGGGTGAGATCCGTTGCAAGGGAAAGGCCAGGCTGTTCAGTCCCTGGTCCACCTAATATGGCTTGCCACTACCAGGGGACAAGCAACATTTGGTCCTCTAGCGCGGCAGATCTCTACTTCTCGCATACCCGAGTCTAACGCGCTGACTATATCTCAGGTGATGTGATTCAGTGATCGCACGCTGCACCCAAGGTGGTCATGGTGGATGGACAAAAGCAGTCGGGTGGAGATGGACGAACGAGCGGCATGAAATAGAACCTTAGCAAGCGATAACCTCTTGAATTCACACTATCTACGCCTTCGTTGCCAACATAAGATGTACACCTGCGCAAGTGGCTCGATCGATGGGATATGTTGTCAGTCACGTGCAACGCGAGGCTCGACAGCCGCCGCCTGTAGCGGTAGGCTTGACGTCTTCCTTGCCCAGTAGCGTTGCAAGATTGAAATGCACTTTTTGGGCACCCTCACGAGTTTTACGGCCGCCTTCCCGATAGCCTTAAACGTGCTCGTGGTATAGTGACGGCGCTGGCGAGGTGCAGCGAGTCTTTGAGTGGCGTATGTTGTTGCCGATCCGAGATTGCCTTCGGTCAGCGGCCGTGGAGATGCTGAGTGGACGTGATCGAAGGCCTTGATATCGGTATCGGCTCCTGCGCCTCTCAAGCTGTCCGACACGATCGAAGCACTGCTTTCCTCATCTGGAAGAATAAAGGATGAAGCTGGTGGAGGTCCGCTCGTTTCAGCTTCGTGACGCTGCTCGGTGGTCAGGGACGCCCGCCCAACCATGATGAACGCTACCACGGCCGATCAACTCACTGGCCAGCCTGTGAGCACACGTCAAATGCTCGAATGGATTTGCGGACTTGCCCTTGCGAATAGCATGCCGCTGCCAAGAAATGACTCGATCCTCAAACTCCAGTACAGCGCCATTTCTGCAGAGAGCACCACGCAAGCTGATCTTGTCTGGATCACTGGAGTCATCTAGACTCACACGCATCAGCATCCCAAGTCGATTGCTAATGAGCGCTAGACCTGTTTCCAAGTCATGCCGGGACGCTCTTGCGCCGGCGTGGGGGCAGCGTTCGCGTCGCCAAACGGATTGTCGTCATCATCGTTCTCACCTGCGTCGTCCTCTTCTTCCGCAAAGGCGCTGGCAAACGATGGTTTGGGGGGCATAGCCAGCCCAGCAGGAGCGGGGCGCGGAGGCTTCGAAGGGGGTGTTGCTTCGGCCAGCTTCAAACCTGCCAGTTGCGCGGCTGTGTCCGAGCTGACGTTGCGAGTGTGCTTCGGCGCCGAAACATCTGCATTCTCCCAAGCATCGCTGTCGCTATCATCTTCAATACTCCGGTCCATGATCTCGTAAGCGGTCAAAGCTCTGACAAGTTCATCGTTAGCATTCACCAAGCTCCCAATCCACTCGTCAGACTCAACCTGCTGGATGTAGAGCAGGATCTGCCTTCTTAACGTTTTGCAAATCTCGAACCGGTTCACGACCTCTGGATTCTCCGACACACGCTCCGTCTCCCGGTTGATAAGCTGAAGGCCGTTGAGGAGGTTGGTCGAAGCGATGGAGGACCTTGCAATGCAGTTGGTCATGGTCTCCTTTTCCCTGGCAAGGTTGAAAGACTTGCTGGATCCAAGCTTGCTCTTGCTCTTCAATTTGGAAGAGAAGCTTGAAGAGGTCGATGTGAGCGTAACGGGCCGGTGGGAACTGCTCGAGGTTGTCGGGGCCTGCAAGTTGAAGGGCGTACGGCTGTGACCCGCGGAGGAGGATGCCGCGGGTGGCTCACTTTCCGATTCGAGTGGGTCCGACTGCTGAAGAACCCTCTGCCGGGCAGCTGCCGGACGTGAAGTCTTGGGAAGTTCTTTATACAGGTTTGCAATGCCTTGGAGTCCCGGCGTGTCCTTGTACCCATTCGCCCATTGCACAAAGAGCACTTGACACTTTTGGCGCACCTGCGGGTCTACAGCCTCGTCCCGAGCCATCAGGCGCAAGCGCTCGAGCAACGGCTCATCAGCGAAGGCACGTTGAAACCGAGAACCAGCGTTCTCGATCAAGCCGTCAAGAATGACCAGTGCTCGAATCTGACGGTGCGAGCTTCCATATTTTCTGTCCCGTGTCAGTCGTCATGGTGCACAAGGGGAAGTCTCAACAGCGCTGGGAAGTACTTGCAGCTTCTTCCGGATAGCTCTCGCCGCCTCGGCTGGCCCGGACTGCTGGATGCGAACAACTTCGACCAGGTCGATGATGCCGCCTACATCATCTTCGTCGTACTGTTCACTCGTCAAGCGATCTATCTGAACAGTGACCGCAGAGTACGGTTTCTTCTGTTGAAAGCACCAACAGGTCAGCTTCGATCACGGTACATGCCAATAGGAGCGGAGATAATAGGTAGAATGTTTCTGTCTGCCTCCGATCGCTTGAATCGCTACAGCGAAGAGACCCAGTCTTCATGCCAAGTAGCAGATGGCCAGACTGGTCACCCTCATGAGGACAAAGGCAATGTTAGTACGACAACGGCGGGCCTCAGGTCGACGTACCGATCCGCTGAACATGCTGCTGCAAGCGGCGTGGTCCGCCGAGCACCAGACGAGTCACTGATGACTTGGGTTGACGGCAAGCAGATGTCGGAGGCTCCGGTAGAGGTACTGTCGGCGGCTTGCCTCTTTGACTTGTGTTTCATAGGCTAACGCCGGTGCTGGCAAGGAAGGGGGCAGGTCTACCAGCGATTTTATTTGAATGGAAATGCACCTTGAGGGCCAGTGTTGTTATATAGTGCAATGGTCACATGCGCCCAAAACTGTCCCCGGTCTGCATGCCGAGGCCTACGTGATTTGATGCCTCAGGTGCCGAGCGGATCCTCCCACTTTGGACTTCACCTCCTCCCAGTCGTCTCTTCCTATCGCCTGTCTCACCCACAAGGTTCTAGCTCAGCGAGGCGCCGTGTCTCAGTCGTCTGATCAGTGCCTATAGCTGCCCGTTCAACACGGAAGCTCCATCATGGCAGGCTTCACCCCGATCAACGCGCCCGTTCAACAGGTGGCGTCCACAGCCATAACATTCAACCTGCCGATCTCCATGAAGGGATCTCACGCGCCGGATCTTCAGCAGAGAAGTGTATCATCGAGGTCCTCGAGCCTTGATATTTCACGTATCGCTGCCAGCCAAGCGCCACGGGAAGTCAAGTCCAGGAAACGAGCCAGCCAAGGCAAGCAACGGGTAGGTACGACTAGCAATGATGGAGTATCAAGGCGTCGGAAGAGTAGCGTGCTATCGAATAGTATGTCCGTCATCAAACCAGTCACGGACAGGCCTACAGAGACCGGCAAAGCGTCCCGAGCTAAGAGGACTGTGAACGACACCAAGCATCAGGTCAAGTCAAAGCTTGCTAGACAAGCAATTCAGCTTGACACAGTCGTTCAAAGTGACCAGACTGTCACTGGTGCCTCCGTGCCCGTGTATGCTCTACCGACCACTATGGACTCCGTACAGTCAAGGAGTCTACTAACTTCGGTGGAGACATTCAAGCACGCGCCTCACCAAGGGCACGCTGTCTACAACGCACCGAGCATCAGCGATGACATGGAAGGTGTCACATTTGCGCAGCCTTGGTTGACCAATGTCGAGATCAAGCATGAGTGGGAAAGCAGAGAAAATCATACTTTCATCGAGCACGGAGATGACTTCGACGAGACCATGGACGAGCTACTACTGGAGGCTGAAACGCAGCTGCCTGCACTACCCGGCCTCTTTGCTTCTCCCGGTATTGCGAACCATAATTCTACCGTGCACCAGCCAAATGGACAATCGCAGCCCCAAACTCCGCCTCCAACAGACGAGAACTTCCTCGCTACTTCATCATCCGACAACGAGGACTTCGTCGCAGTAGGTGAACAGGCTGAAGCCACAGCACCACCCCGCGACCGAAGACTAAACTGGCGTCACGTCGCTCTGAACGAAGCCTACGATAGCGCCCTTCTCTCCTCCAGCGAGCGCCAGCTCCTGTCTTCCCTTGACAACCCAACGAACAGTCCCAAACCCCTCGTGCGTCAACCTTTCCCACCTCGCATTCCGGATCGCTCGCCCGTCTTCGGCGCCACGAATAAGACGGTTCTGCGGACCTGCTTCCGTGTCGGCGAAGCGCTGAACGTAGGCTGCCGCGCGGCCCGCGCGAACCAAGCGGTGCTGCTGGAGCTGTTTGCTCGCGTCGTTGAATCATGGAGCGGCGCGGCACCAACATCTCCGAAGAAACAGCATTTCGTCTTTCACGACTTGTATCACCACAACCCCCCGTACCTGGAGGGAACATTAGATCTATCTATGTGCCGGAGCTCGCTGTGGGAAAGTGACTCCAAGCCTTTCCTGACACCAGAAAAGGGCAGTCAAAGGATGTGTCGGGTTGTTGGCAGCATGAGGAGAGAGGATGGGAAATGGAAGTTGAACGTATGCAGTCTCTGGGAGGCAGGGTGGGAGGATGTGGAGGCTGTGGCCGGTATCTATGGGAAGGATCAGCAGGGCGGCGAGTTCTTTGGGTGAAAAGGATAAGTGGAAGCGTGATGGTGTTCCAGCAGTGGCGATGCAAAAGCTGATACTGTCGTGCGGTAGGGATGTAGGACTCGATCTACTTGGAGGATCTGTGTCCTTTTCATACATAGATAGCTCTAGATGGATGCTATCAAGCCTCGTAGATAGTGTGCAAACGAGCGATCTCGTAAAGGGCATGTCGTGTCGTCGTCACGCATATTCCCCCTGAGCAGAACAGCCTAATCGTCCCGTATTGACAACATCAAGCCTTTCCCGCAGAACACCGCGCTAAGGTTGGACCAGACCCTGCCTAAATCAGATAGTCGTTACTCGATACTCATCTTCATGAGCCCATCGTTCGTATCCACCATCCCTTGCAGCCCCAGCTTCCGGCCCTGACTTGCCAGCCCGCCGACCGCAGCGCCAGAAGACGCGCTGCCACGACTTCCACTTCCACTTCCGTTGTTGCCACTGCCGCATCCACCCACACCCGGACCACTTGGATCCAGCGCCTGTGACTTCTCCCTTCTCTCCGGTGGCAGACCCCATTGACCGCCGCCGCATCCACCCTCTCGGTGCGAAGGTGATTGCGTCAGCACCGGCGAGTTTTGCGTCGAAGTCATGCCGGGCGAAACGGCACGCCGTTTGATCGTTGCAATGTCAAAGTCGTCCTCGCGCCGGCGTTTGAACTTTTTGAGGTGCACGTCATCGTTCATGCCTGCCGCTGTCACCCCTACGGGTGCTGTAGAGCTGCTGGAGTTGTTAATGAGTGTATTCGCAGAATTAAATGCGTCGCTGGCGTCTGACGCGGTCGACATTGCACGCGGACGGCGCCAGGTGGTGTCGCTACTGCTGGTGCCGACGGGGGAGTCCATGTTTATGTCGGACGTGATACTGCTCTGCTGGCGCGGGAAGGTGGGTGGAGGTGGGGTGCGTACGGAAGGGTCGAAGCGGTTCCAGTAGGCCAGCCCGCCTCCGTTGCGGCTCGCGTGCGAGGCGAAGTTCATGCCCAGACCTTTGGCGGGTACTTCGGCGTCAAGGTCGAAGTCTTCTTGTGCATTTTCCGGCACGGCGGGGAGAAGGCTAGGGCTAGAAGCTGCTGTATCGGGTCGGTCATGTGAGCTGGTTGGCTCGAGCTCGGATACGCTATTGTCACGCTCGCGCACTTGGCGGATGGTCTCGCTCTCTCGGCGGATTTCGGTATCGACTGGTGCCGCCTCCTCTATCAGGGCTGCACGTATCCTTGCGAAACCTTTCGTTTTGGGGAGGAGGTTACCTCGCCTCGTCACCGGTCTCCGCACCACGCCAGGCGTGCCGGGCGTTATCGATGCCTCATCTCCGCTGTCGTTCCCGCTACTCAGGTGTAACCCATCTGTCCCCAATGCCAGGCTTTCCCTCCTACGCTTCGCAGCATTCGCCGCCCAAGGCAAGTACCCTGCGCTTCCCGCGTGCATCGGTACCGGCTCAATACTTCTCATCGGCGGCGGAGACGTCGTCCGTGGAGAAGCCAGCGAGCTGTATCCACTTCCACTGGCACTACTCGAGCTTTTTCGATTCCGTCTCCCGTTCTTCTGAAGCTTCGTCCGTCGAATCGTCCTCAAAGCCTGCGCAGGTGAAAAGTGACTGCCCGCGCCCCATGCTACGCTTCCACTCGGCGTCTGCGGTCCAGTGAAAGGTGTGGCTGCTGCGTTGGGATTTTGGAGCTTGTGGACTTGCGGTGTGGTGAAGATTGGATCTTCCTGATCATCGCCGCCCATGCTCGCGTTACCTTCGCTGTCACTGCTCTCGCTCTCCGAAGCGAGCATGTTGACGCTGCCAACGGAGCTACTGACCGTGCTTCTCTCCGCCGGTAAGCTCGAGCCCCATGGCAAGCTGCCAGGACCATTCGGGTTGGGTGAGTCGAGCATCATGCTGCTCATACTTCCCTTACGAAGTGGTATCATCATGCCTTTGTGTGCGATGACTGGTGACGAGTCTGGACTGCTCTGCTCGGCAATGGTGGAGTGGTGGAGGTTCGTGCTCGCACGAGAAAAGTCTAGACCACGTGAGTGACGAGGAAGACTGGTGGCTGGGCTACCGGACATGGTCTGCTGTCGTGACGTGTACGCTTCGTTGTGGTTTAGTAGTGGAGACAACGGCGGTGCTTGAGGCGGAAAGTGTGCGGGTGAGAGCATGTCACCATTGAGGCCAGGCATCTGCAGGGACAGGCCCCGATACAGGTGACGGCCAGCGTGCTGCTTAGGAGTGGAAGGCGAGGCATCATGGTCGTCTTTGCTTACTTGGCGTCGCTCGCGGAGGTCGGGAGAGGGAGCGAGAGAGGCCTGGGCGGCCGGCGGATCGGAGAAGGAGCGCGACTTCGAGGGGGTGGTGGTGGTATAGCTCTTCGCCGGTGTGGACGTGTCTATGGCATGCTCCATGTTGTGTACTCGTGGTGAAAGGAGTACATCTAGGAGGTCCAAGAGGTTGCAGATGAAGTTGTTGTGGTTCGTGTTCAATGTCGCTAATCGGGGATTTGTGAGGACAACGTGCGCGTAGTGTGTCGCGTTTGCCGTCTCGAAGTGTCCATATTATTACACCGTGACATGTACCAAGAGAACAAAGTCAATGGGAGGATTCGGTCCATATCGTCGTCCTCCATTACCGACGTGTTCAGCGCGGCCTCAGGCGCTGACGATACAATGAAGTCCAAAATTACTGTCGCATGCCAAGACTTACCAATTTGCGGGGGTCTCTCACCAAACGCGTATCCTCATGAATGTAAACATTCGTTCCGTCTCGTATACCTCGTCGTCGCCACTGTTTTGGTGAAGGAGTAGTTTGTTAGCCTTGTAGCCTTCACAAAATGGCTACCACTACCGCTGCCACCGCCGCCACTATTACCGCTACCCCTAGTAACACTATCGTAGCCCTCCCTTCGGAAGGGTCGTTGTCGTCAAAGCGCTAGCCTTATCCGACTATAAAGAGGCGCGTAGCGACGGAAGCTCCGCCTTAGATAACGAAGAAGCGCGTTAAGCTAGCGCCTATACTATTACAGCTACTAATACTATAAGCCTTAACGTTGTATAAGAAGTAGCGGCTAGTCCTACGCGCTCTGATTTCTAATACTTAGCCTCTGCCGGCTCAAGAGATCTCGTCATTACTAGTCTTATATGTATCGTCTCCTATATAGCTCCTATTAAACTCTAAGCCTACTACCGTTAAGAAGAGGGGTAAGCCTTTAGAGAGGGTTATAATAGTAGATAACTCAGATAACTAGTCTTTAGTAGATTATCTACTTCCTTAGCTCGTAGACCTAAAGTACGAGAGGTACTAGACTATATATATTAAGAATAAGATCGAAGGTAATAAGATCAAGGCTTATTATTAAGAATTAGTAGCTATCTAGTCATGTAGCCCTTAGTCATATGACTAAATGATAGTTGTTAGGGTCTAGATAAAATCCCTTTATCTAGATTCACTACTCCTACTTTCCGTTTAGTTCCTTAGTGATAATAGTAGCTCTATAGTAGATAACACATTTTCCTTAGAGGGTTCCTATACTTTTAGTCTCTTCTACTA
>Ga0058704_10001022_pt1 | contig 13417 bp, 9 predicted proteins | sample AgamicMgSfe_FD_71363 | JGI IMG/M metagenome (GOLD analysis project Ga0058704, IMG submission 71363) | Agave microbial communities from Guanajuato, Mexico - Mg.Sf.e | ecosystem: Host-associated > Plants > Phyllosphere > Phylloplane/Leaf | place: Guanajuato, Mexico | collected 2012-05-30
AAAAAAAAACGGGTTAGAGCCAGGATGGTTAGGCGCCTCATTTGGGTTGAGGAAAAGTTATGTTCGAATCATAATAACCCGAATATTTCTTAAATCTTTTTTATTATTACCTTTTTTTTAGCCTTGTATTAAAACTTTAATATACTAAGCTAGTTTATGTGCTACTAGTTGACTGTTTAAAGTCATACTTATATTTTTGATAGTACGCAGTGTTTAAGTTTTAATTAGTAATGGTAGTGTATGCTATGAGCCTAAGTTTTTCATATTTATCAATATCTTATCTAATTTGCCTCATGAAATAATATTATGATCCAATGCACTATATATGTCTGATAGTAAACAATTTAGGCCCACTATACTAAATAATAAAAATAATCGTGAGATATTTGTAAATACTGATGATCATATAGCATTACAGGACGTGCAACTCTGTCTAGCTATGATGATCAAAGGTGTGATGAATAAATTTATTTTGTAAATGTTGCGCCTGTAATAAAAAAAAATGGAAAATAATAGGATTTAATAACTAAACCTAGGTAGTTATTAGTTGAACAAAGGATTTTAGAAAACAATAGCTTATCGAAATGTAACAACACTTTATTTGAAAAACGAATTTTTTAGATAAATGCTGTTTATGTGACTGAGCAGTTTAAATTACATAATTATAAAAAAATCACACAGGGCAAGCCCTGCCTAATTCATCTATAGCCGTAGAGAAATATATATATATTTATAAGATTTGTAGCATCTATTGTTTGATGCTTACACGGAACTAGGTATAAATGGGATTTAGAAAATAAATTAAAAAATTTTTTTTTGGTTTTTTCTTTTTTTCTTGTTTTTTATAAAAAAGAGAAAATAAAAAAGAAGAAAAAAAGAAAAAGAAGAAAAAAAGAGTGCATAGGGTGTTCAAAATCTATGCTCTTAGGCAAATAATAAAAAACTGAACCTTTATTAAAACATGCTGTTATGTTGGTAAATTTAGTATGATTATCATGAATATGTAATAGCTACATATGATTTTGCTTATCACCAAATTAATATAAAGTAATAAACATTTATTATTATATGCTTTTGTCATATCCTGTATGGATGATTGCTAAACTGGAACCATAACCTGATGTTTGCAATCAATGGATATGTGATACAAAGTCACTAAACTAAAGATGTTTGCCATAACTAAGTAAGGGCAACAACAAGAAAATTTAAGCCTGACACATTTAACACAAGATAGAAAATGTTGAGGCTGTAAATTTGATACCTGTGGTAGACTATACAGTTGCCTATACATGTTTTCTGGTTTTTTTCTTGTGCTCGGAGTAAACTCTTTATGCTCAACCTCACTCATTCTTCTTTTCAGGCTACTCTTCAACCCCTTTGTATGCTTGTTCAACTTCTTTGTATCTTTATCCAGACAACTAAGCCTATGCATAAGACCTAGTTCGCACACCTTTATACTGAATGTCTCCATCAAGAGACTGCCTGATTTGGATTACTCGTGCCCTCATACTATTCTAATTGTACTGTGCCTGCTTTTTCTTGTTTGTGCGTTTTCAAAGAACTCTTGGGCCACATTATTCAACTTGAGAATATTTTGTCTCACATGTTCAAGCCCGTTGTTTTGCTTTCCAATCTCTTGTTTCAGCTTTTCAACCTTTTCCTTTAGCCTTTTATTGTGTTTTTTCAGCTCTCCAACCTCTTTTTCCAGATGTTGATGCAAGAATGTATTGTGACTAACCTTATCTTGAATCAATCTCCTCAGTTTAGCAATATCTTTTTTCAGTCCTTGTTCAGCTGGTTAATTTCATTGCTTGTCTTGGTGTTGTTGTTTGTTGCTACATGTCATACAAGAGTATTATCTTTTTCTTTTTTTCTTCTTTTTTGAACAAAAAAATGGAGTATACATTGGTGATGTCTGGATGAAAGGTAGGTTTAAGTCTTTTTCAGGGAAATGTTAGTAGGTTTTGTGTGAAGGGCAAATTTGGCAAAGCTTTTTGCCACTGAAAGGCTTGACTAATGTTGGTTGGAAAATTTGGTAAAAAAAGCAATTAATCCACCGCTCTGGATAAAAACCAGACATGTTTGATACTGGACAGATGCCAAATGCAAAGGTATTGTGAATCAAGTCACTTTGAGTTTGTTGTGTTTTTTTACGTTTTTTTCTTTTATTAAAAATAAAAAAGAAAAGAAAAATTAAAGCAAAAAGTAAACATTTTTTTTTCGTCAAAAAAATAAATCTAAGCCTTAGTTTGCTACCAAAACCGATAAGATTATTTCAAAGCAATGACATGAGAAAACCTTATGGAAAAAAGAAAATATAAAAGCTATGATATCATGAAAGGTTCTGGAAACAAGAGTAATGCAAGATAATACCAAAGCAATGACATCATACAATGGCTTGTAAACAAGAATGATGCCAGAGGATTTGAAATCAATGACATCATGGTATGATATGGAAGCATGAATTATGTGGGATGATTTCAAATCAATATGAACACCTGAACAATATACACAATATGACAGCCTATCATGTCAATCTTAAACATACCTGACATTGGATAGTTTCAAATAAAGTCTGCACCTAAACCCTTGGTATGCAATAGTTTCTTGGTATTGTTGGTTTTTTTGAATTTGGCATTGCTTATCTTGCCATGCAACAGGATTCCAAATCGGCCATATTGCTTTTAAAGCAACAGTTTTGACTGCAAATAAAATCGCCTTTGTTTTTCTGTTTTTTTGGTCAAAACCTAAAAGCAATGGAGATAAAATGTTTAAAAGTATTCTAGGCAGCAATAGAGATAAGTGGAGTTATATCAAGATAAGTCGAGTTAAATGGGAATAAGCGAAGTTAAACGGAAATAAGCAAAGTTAAACCGAAACGAAAATTGAATTATAAATCAATGATATAATGTGTTGTGCTAACATGTTTTGAGTGTTTGCACAAGGTTATATTAGAATAATTAAGCACATTAATATATATCTCTTATAGATATATATTACATAAGTAATATATGTGTTGTTGTTGTGTTTTTTTGTTAAAAAAAGAAGAAAAGAAAATAAAAAAAAATTAAAAAGAAATAATAAGAGCTATGAGATTTGAACTCATATTACAATGATTAAAAGTCACATACTTTACCATTAAGTTAAGCTCTCTTTTTTAGTGATTAAGTGAATTAACAATGAATGTAAACACTATACTTGCACTTAGTAATTACAATCTAAAAAACTAGTTTGATAGCTTCCACATTAAAATGTATGCCTATTTAAGATCGGTAATAGTATACTGATAATAAAAGAATCATACAAGAAAATGTCAGTGTAAAATACCCGCTTCTAAACCTAAGAGGTAGTTCTCACTTAAATCCTCTTTGTACAGCTAAAGTATGGTTAGCTTATATATTTTACAAAAGTAAGTTTCTTCTGAAATAACATTTTTTTTTCTCTTTTTTTTCTTTTTTTCTTTTTTTATTTTCTCTTTTTTATAAAAAACAAAAATAAAAAAAACAAAAAAGAAGAAAAAACATACTCTCAGAAGAATAATACAAATGCAGAAGGGAATCAATATCCTGCGTTTTAGAATGCATGCTTTCTTAAAAGATCTGAACTAGTCAATGTAAGAACACTAGTAGAAATTAATATAGGTCAAGATTATAAAGAAACTAGATGGAAAGCACGATTTTGAAAGAAACATCTATCCAAGCTGGACATTGTATTGTGGTAGTATATTTCAATACAAACAAGTTTATTACCTAATAAATAAATTCTTCGTTTAATTGGCCATTAATAACTTTTTTATTTGTGATTTTATTTTTTACCTTTTAAGGTAAAAAAAAAGCTTATTAGCTAAAATATTAAGCATTCAAGTTGAACACACAAATCTTAATGCAGTTCCAATGCGTCTTTTATATAAGAACAAGAAAGAACTACAAACACTTGAGCTTGTATAAATGCAATACCTAGTTCTAAACCAGAAAACGCTATTATAAATGCTAAAGGTAATAATCCTAAGAATAAGAAAATAAACCCAGAATTCATAATATTGTATGTAAAACCACTTAGAATATTTAAAAGCATGTGTCCAGATAATATGTTAGCTGCTAATCTTAAACCTAAAGAAACATTTCTAGCTAAGTAAGAAATAAATTCTATTAAAACTAGTAAAGGTAATAGAGCTAAAGGGCAACCAGAAGGAACAAAAAGAGAAAAGAATTGAAGTCCATGTCTACTTAAACCTAATATAGTAGCTCCTAGAACAATTGTGAAACTTAATGAGAAAGTTAGAATAAAATGACTTGTTGGAGCAAAACTGTAAGGTACCATTCCAACTAGATTATTTACTAAAATAAACATAAATAAAACATACATAAATGGAAAATAGACTTGACCTCTTTGTTCATTTATCTGGTTAACAACTATACTGTGTACTGTGGCATAAATAGATTCTTGACCTATTGATCAGGAATTTGATATTACTTTATTGTTATTAGTGGACATAAGGTTTAATATGAAAAGTATATATCCTGCTATTGTTAGGTAAAGCCCTATATTAGTTAGAGATAAAGATAAATTACCCAAAATAGGGGCATGTAAACTTATAAGATTTCTTATTTCAAATTGATCCAAAGGACTTTGTATATGTAGAAATTTTGTCATAAAAAGAGCAAAAAGGTTTATTTATTTATAAAAGTATTATTGTTGTTTAATTATTATTTATAATTTGCTTATAAATAAACGTGTATAAAATAAACGAACAAATCTTGGTAATATATATTTAGAAAAAACATATATTAATAAGGCAATTATAGTAAATGCAAACACTACTTGGTTTATGAAATAAAAGGGTACTAGTTGAGGCATGTTATATAAGATTCTGCAGATTATTAGAACAATTTGAGTAATAAACATCTATAAAAGATTAGAGTTCAAAAGGAGAGTAGTAATATAAAAGAATAAAAAATAAAACTACTCATCGTCAAAAGGAGGAAGGTCGTCACCAGGCATAATATCTGAGCTGTCTTGAGGAAAATAAGGTTGTTGGCTAGTTTGTTGGTTAGTTTCTTGTTGTGAAACTAAAGAAGATTCTTCGGCTTTACCCCCGTTTATATCCTTGTTTTCACCCCCATCTCCATTTTTGCTACTGTCTTCTCCTCCAGCATTAGAAGAAGAAGAAGAAGATTCAGTATAATTACTAGCAAGTTCTAGTACATCATCCATTTGTTGACGCAACACCTCTAGCATGTTTTCTGCTGTTTCTGCTCATTCCTCCCCTTCAGAAAGAGGTACACCATTTGCTGCGGCAGAATTAGTGTCTGTTCTAAGGGATTCAATAATAGCGTTTTTCTTAGTTTCATAATATTCCTCCAAACCTGTAGGATCATTTCTGTAACGATCAGCTAGTTCCGGAGTAGGATCCAATTGATTTGGATCATGAGGATTTATTACTCTGAGTATTGTAGTGGTAGAAAAATGTCTAGTTGATGAAAAGTTAAAAACTCGAAATATTAAATTTGTAGCGTGCAGTTGAGGCATGTTATATAAAATTTTGCAGATTATTACAACAATTTAAGTAATAAACATCAATAAAAGATTAGAGTTCAAAAGGAGGGTAGTAATAAAAAAGAAAGTGCAAAAAACTAATTAAGTTTTAATAATAAAAACATAAAATACATCACTAATAAAGATGTAATATGGTATTTTTTAACAGAAAGTATGACTAGGGCAAATATGATGTTGATGTTTTAGAGTGTCCCTGTATCTCTACCTCCTTCAGAGAATATCCGATTCGAACGGATGCGATTTTTTTAATCGAATGAGTTTCAAGCTCATCGCCTTAAACCACTCAGCCAATTCTCTTTATTATGATTTCTCGACGACTTGAACGTCGAACATATTCTTATCAAAAATACACTTTACCTATTAAGTTAAGAAATCTACAGATAATAAATCAAGAGCACTCAGACTTGAACTGATAATTTGAAGTTTGAAGCTTCTTGTTTTGCCAATTAAACTATACTCTTTTTTATCCTAAATATAATAAGCGGAAAAGAATGGATTTGAACCATTAAGTGTTAAAACACAATATTTAGCAAATATCTTGCCTTACCTATAGCGACTTTTCCTATTTTTTATTTTTTTTTTATTGGTTTTTTCTTTATAAAAAAAAAGAGAAAAAACAAATTAAGTAATGTAATAAATTAGTAGCAGCTTTATACTTACTATATATAACGCCATTATTTTTTTTCAGACATTTAATAATATAATTAAACGAGTTAAGTCGGCCACGATCCGACATCAACTTTCTTGACAAGAAAGTTCTTTACCAATTAAGATATTAACTCTAATGTAAAATAAACTAGTAATACGGCCAACCGAATTCGAATCGGTGCACATCGTTTGGAAGACGAACGGTCTACCATTAACCTATAGCCGTTTTCTTTTGCATTTAAATAACAAACACATAACTAATAGAAATGTAATATATATGAACATGTCTGAGATAAATATCTAATAGTTAAAATGCAAGTGTAAAGCAAAGACCTATCATGATGTAATATTTGCTATATTTTTATTTTTTTTCTTTTTTTTCTTTTTTTCTTTTTTTTATTTTTTTAAGAAAATAAAAAAAACAAAAAAGAAGAAAAGAAGAAAAAAAGAAAAAGAAGAAAAAAAGAAAGAAAGCATATTTTTGCTTTATGTGCAAAACTATATATAACATTATTAGCAAAAAAACACCAGGAGTATGAATGTTTGACTGTAGGGATATCGCAATTGAAATCCTTGTATAGTCATGTTTGTATCAGTTTAAATTCACGTCGCATATTGAGGTGGTATGCCTTCCATTCTCTGGGTATAATAAGTACCAGGTTTCTAGAAAGATAGGTTTATCCTGTGTTTGCTTTAGTGTATGCTGTGTTGGAATAAAACTCAAAAAAAACCGTTTTTGTTACAGTTGTGGCGACAGCAAAACTATTGGCAAAAGTCCATTCTCCGAAAAGTGCAGCAAATCTTCTGCATTAACTAATCAATTGTCTAAATCAAAAAGTTATTAGATTGATACTTACAGTATATATAAATATACCTAACAATACAGCTTAATGACCAATAGTTAAACCTGCTAATTTTTTGTCCGCACTACAGTATTACAATAGATTAACTATTAAAGGCTATAGCTTAATTGGTAAAGCAAGCTGCTCATGATAGCTTAAATGAGTGTTCGAATCATTTTGGTCTTACTTATTTCCTTTGTTTAAATAAAAAAATGCAGTGATGGTTTTACAAGATATTTTACTTTATTTAAGTCTTTAAACACCTATCACTTATTCAAGTAGCTGTGTTAAAAAATATGTGGTATTTTATATACTACTATAGCTATAGTTATAGAATATGCTTTTAAAAATTTTCTCTTTTTTTATTTATTTAAAAAATAAATATAATTATAATTAAACAACTATACAAACCACATATAAGATCTAGACTAAAACTCGTGTTGGAATTATTATTTATTAATGATAGATTAGAAAACGCATTTATAGAGTTTATATCTTTTTTTAGCTTATTAGACTATAGCGGTTTTTACATAATTCACTTACATGACTTTATTAAACAACAGGGTTTTTTACATAATTTACTTACATGACTTTATAAAAACCAGATTAGATAACGCATTTACACAGTTTAAATATACTTTTTTCTTTTTACTAGATTAAACTATAGCGTTATTTATATAATTCACTTACATGACTTTATTAAACTATAAGGTTTTTACATAATTTACTTACATGACTTTATAAAAAACAGATTAGGGGACGCATTTACATAGTTTAAATAGACTTTTTTTTTTTACTAGATTAAACTATAGCGTTCTTTATGAAAAAACTTTTATGACTAACCTATTAAATTATTTAACTATTAATTGTGATGCCCCTAGACCATGAGGTATTTATTTTCAAGATAGTGCAAGCCCTCAAATGGAAGCACTAGTAGAACTGCATGATAATATTATGTTCTATCTTGTTATAATATTATTTGGTGTAGCTTGAATATTAATTTCTGTTATCAGAAATTATGTTAACGATAAATCACCAATAAGTAATAAATACTTAAACCACGGTAGAAATGTGCCTATTCAAAAGTATTTCTCTGTTAAATTTTCCTTTAATAATAAAGCTCTTACTTTCGTAAGGACTTATACCACTCATAATAATATCACCCCTTATACGCATGGTTTAGACCTCAATAATAAATCTATTAGCACTATCTCAGAAAAATTGTATAGTAATGCTTACACTATGAAAAAAAATATTATATTTGAAAACAAAGGTAAGTCTGGTATATATATGTGAACTAATCTACTTACAGGTGACAAATATGTAGAACAATCTATAGATTTATCTAAAAGATTTAGAAATTATTTTAACTTAAGCTATTTGAAAAGTAAACAAGGCTTTATAATAAGTAGAACTTTAATTAAATATGGTTATATTCATTTCTCCATATCTATATTAGAATATTGTGATAAATCTATTTTAATCGAGAAAGAACAATATTATCTAGATAGTTTACAACCTAAGTATAACATACTAAAGTTAGCGGGTAGCTCTTTAGGTTACACTCATACTCAGGAAAGTAAAGATAAAAGAAGTAAAGCCTTGAAAGGTGTTTACACTGGATCTAAATCGGCTCTATTTGGTCGTACACATAGTGAGGATACCATAGCGAAAATGAGTTTAAACAGAGCAGGTGAAAAGAATCCTTTTTATGATAAATTTCACAATGAGAAATCTATAGAAGTTATGAAGGAAAAAGCCTTAAATAGAAAACATACGTATGAAACCAAAGATAAAATGAGCAAATTGCACGGTAACCCGGTTAATATATATGAAAAATGTTCCTCAGAAGATTTTAAACTAATCGGTAGTTTTCTTTCAGCCAGAAGAGCAGCCAAACTTTTAGATATGAGTGGTAGTACTGTTATAAGATATATGAATTCCGGACAGGTATTCAAAGACAGGTACAAATTCTCATGTAATTAATTTTCATAATTATAATGTAGTGGGGGGATAATTTAACAAGGAACAACTAGGAATAAAATTTCACTATATGCTGGAAACTTCTAAAGCCTTAGATACTATAATATTTAATATTATAAGTGAAAATTCTGCCTTTTTGGCCCTTGTGTAAAGGTTTTTAACATTTTGTAAAAAATACACTAAAAATTCTAGACTGTGAGGTAGGATAAAACAATGGACAATCAGCAGGAAACCAAAGATAAAAGGGCTATATATAGCATTAAATTCTTTTATTTAGTAGGATCCGGGTTTTAACCTGGATCCAACCCAGAGGTTGGGATCCTCAGAGACTAATACGTGAAACGCCTGATACAGTTTTTAACGCTTTGCTTTATCTTTTTTTTTTTTACCCAAAGCGCTGAAAGAAAAAAAAAATATTCCTTGCGCTATATAATATTATGCTGTGCTAGGTGAAGATAGAGTCCAGTTCTATATGAAAGTATAGAAATCTTAGAGACATTAATAGAATTAATTTGAACAATAACTCCTGCATTAATCTTAATATTCATAGCATTTCCATCTTTTAAATTATTGTATTTAATGGACGAAGTAACAGATCCTTCATTAACAGTATTTGTAGAAGGTTTCTTAATTACAGGTGGCCTTAAATTGTATATATTAAATAAAATGAAAGATACCAGTGTTGATGTAAACAATGTTGGTGAAAAAAAACCTACTTATGTACCTTGTTACACTCTTAACAAGGGAAATATTATTAATAAAACATTTATCTTTAGTAAAGTACCTATTAACACTTTAAACAGCAATAAACGAACATTTTTTACTAAGGTTAAAGCTTCTAAAAGAATAGGTCCCCATAACCAGGATGTTATCTCAGTTATAATAGGTTCACTATTAGGAGATGCATATGCTAGTGCCAGATCTATAGAAGGAACAAGATTCGTATACAAACAAAGTGTAATACATAAAGACTATTTATTTTCATTATACGATTTTTTTCATACTAGAGGTTATTGTTCTAATCTACAACCTAGGCTATTTAGTGTGTATATTAAAAAAGAAAGCATTACTTCGTCTACTTTGTGCAAAAAAGAATATTTTAGATATGAATTTAATACATATACTTTCAGAAGTTTTAATTGAATACACAAACTATTTTATAAAAAAGGGAAAAAAATAATACATCCTAACATTAAAAACTATTTAACACCCTTAGCGTTAGCTATTTGAATTATGGATGATGGAGGTTTTGCAAATCCTGGTGTTAGAATTGCAACACATAGTTTTCCATTAAAAGATGTAGAGTATATTGTTACTATATTGAAAAGCCTTTATGACTTAGATTGTACTGTAGAAAATATATATTTTAAGGACAGATACAATGTTTATATAAAAGCTAATTCTATAAATAAATTGAAAAAAATAGTAATGCCGTATATTCATCCTTCTATGTATTATAAATTAGGTAATGATTAATAAGTTCACAGTTTGGCATATTACGCAGCTAAAGTTTATAGAAATAAGTAGAAGTTCTTTCAACAAGTATATATATACAATAGTCGTGAAATATATAGAAAAGTTTATACATATAGAGTAATGTTTTTTCTATGTATTTCTAAGAACTCGACAGGGTTCTTAAAGGATATGATATCTTATCCTTTGGCGACACGAGTGAAAACAGTTAAAATGTTATTAATTATTAAGTATCATATTAATAGCACAAGACTGTCAGTAAACAATTTGTTTTTTTTTCATGTTTATTGCAACAGACTGGGTCACTTGTGGGTGTCAATTTTTTTGATGCTTAATGTACAGTCGATTGGCTATATTTTTATTTATGTTACCATGTGTTAATTAATAATAAATATTAGCCAGCACCAATGATACTGAAGCTACCAATACCCTGATTTTCTTAATGGTGATAACGAAGAATTAGAATTTGATTCTTACTTAGTACCTGAATCAGACTTAGAAGAAGGAGGGTTAAGAATGCTTGAAGTTGATAACAGAGTTATATTGCCAGAATTAACTCATGTAAGATTTATTATTTCTTCTGGTGATGTTATACATTCTTATGCTTGTCCTGCACTAGGTATAAAATGTGACGCCTATCCTGGAAGACTAAATCAAGTATCTGTTCTTATTAATAGAGAAGGTTCATTTTTTGGACAATGTTCAGAAATATGTGGTATTTTACACAGTTCTATGCCAATTGTTATAGAATCAATATCACTTGAAAAATTCTTATCTTGACTACAAGAACAATAAAAAAAAAAATGTTAATATTCTTATTTATTTTATTATTAATTTCAAATGTGCTCACATTGACAGTATACAAATCTACATCATACCATAATATTAATATGGGTTTAACTGTACAAGTAGCAGTTTTATTTACAGCTTGTTCATAAAAAACCAATTTAAATATGCTTGAATATGCTTGTTTTTTATATTAATAGTATTTTGTGGTTTTTTTTTCTTTTTTATGGTGTTAGTGACTTATGTATAACTATTAAAAGTCTATCTAGAAATCAGAGGTTTTCTTCAAGATATCTAGCCATAGAAAAATTTAGTTGTTCTTATATAAAAACATGGTTATTTTTAACTTTATATCACACAAGCATTTTACATACCGTATATTCTTGCGTATTATCTTCTTTGCCACTACGAGGTTGAAAGATGGCTGATTTAAAACCTGTTTCTTATTTCTTTTTTCTTTTTTATTAAAAACAGAAAAAAAAAAAAAGAAAAACTATAGGTGCCTTTATTAAGAAATAGTGGAAAAACATTTTGTAATAAAGAGTTTTTACAATGGGCTTGACTCTTACTATCAAACAGCTATAAGTCATAGCTAGTCTTACTCACACTGTTAATTTTGAGTTAACTGTTTTAAGGAATAAGATTAGATTTGAGACTTAGTTTCAAAGGGCTCATAATAAAAAAGTCATGAAGATCTCTAAAACTCTTATTGTACTACGTTAGCAAGAAGAAAAGGCTTAAATATGTGTAATAAGCTTTTTTCATGACAAGAAAAAATTAGCCGCAGATATGCTTTAGTTACACAAGGTTTCCTAATTATTGACTTAGTTACTTTGCCGACATTACTAGACATAACCAATAAATATTCAAAATGAACAGTGTCTTACCTAATGACGCTACATGGAATATATAATAAACTGTGTATTAGTTTTACCACTATTCAGGTATAAATTATTATTTACTAAAGAAATGTCTTTTTACCATATGTAGCATAAAAATAAACAAATGACTTTATTTACCTTTTTTATTTAAGCAAAAAAAGACAAAATGGATATTTACATCCCTCTTCACAACTGTGCAATCTAACCTATCTATTAAATTTTGCCTCACGGCTAGTATTTTTTTCTTAGAGAAAAATAAGTTATCACACGTCTTACATTAGCAATGTATGGTTTTCCATGTACAGATTATTGATTGACTTTTGCCTTAGCACTGATAATAATAAGTTTGCTTTGTTTCTATTTTTCGTACTTACAATGTTAAACTTCTAATACAATTTATATATATTTTTTTATATAAATATTACTATTTAAACAATAATGTAGCATTCGCAGAATCCACTTATATTTACGAAAAACTATACATAATTAAACTACATGCTATTAATTGATAGCTTTTCGATAGATGAAGAGATGAATTAGGGTGTAGTTATGTTATTGACGACATAATTTATAGAAAATTGGGGTAATTATTAAATAGGTAGAAAGTTACTAAAGGATAAATTTAAACAAGACTATTTAATTTCTTACAACCTTAAATTTTACTTCTTACTTACCTACTAACTTGGGGCTAAATATGTCTAATCACTATTCATATTATTTGCTTAAATAAGTACAGTATTATAGTTTACACATTTCTTAATTAAAGTCCTTCTAATTAGCTTACTTGAAAATAGACTAATCTAGTTACATATTAATGAGAAAAAAAGAATGTATAAAAAAAAAAATACACTTTTTATTATGCTTTTTCATAGCTTTTACAAATAAAAGGCAGGACTAAAAACTTGTAATTTTCAATTCTTAGAATATAGTTTTTTTTATTTTTAGGTATATATTCAATTCATATTAAGGGTTTTACTTTTTTTATTATTAAAAACGTGTTAACTCAATGGTAGAGTGTTGTGATACTATCACAAAAGCTAAAAGTTCGAATCTTTTACGTGTTATATTCAAATTTTTAGTTTGGCCCTTTTTACGCTGAAAAAAAAAAGAAAAAAGGCTAAAAGAAAGGTATAGACATAAAATAATCAAGTTCAATAGGTATAGCCTCAAATTATAGTACTCCATATTAAGCATGGTTAATATAGCATGCATATCTAATGTTAATCTCTTTATTAATTTTTTTATTAT
>Ga0058704_10001024_pt1 | contig 13404 bp, 14 predicted proteins | sample AgamicMgSfe_FD_71363 | JGI IMG/M metagenome (GOLD analysis project Ga0058704, IMG submission 71363) | Agave microbial communities from Guanajuato, Mexico - Mg.Sf.e | ecosystem: Host-associated > Plants > Phyllosphere > Phylloplane/Leaf | place: Guanajuato, Mexico | collected 2012-05-30
GCCCTCACCTTCCCCAACTCCACCCTCCGGAAGCACAGGTCCTGCGTCACCGGCGCGCGGTTCGGGTTGTACCGCGCGAAGAGCGTGGAGTGGAAGATGTAGTCGGACGGGGCGACGGGGCGGATCTTAGAGTGGCGGGTCCAGGCCAGCAGGCCGCCGGCGAAGGCGAGGGAGCCCCAGCCTGTGACGGCGAGGGTGGTGCGGAGGACGCCCATTTATGTGGTGGGGGTGTGTACGAGCTGAAGTATGGCTTTGTTGGGGGCAACGGATGCTGGTCTAGATCCTTCCTCGTGTTGGGATGGACGAGGCTTCGACGGCGGAGGGTAAGGAGTAGACGAGTGATGTGTGTTTGTGTTGATGTTGTTTACCATATGGGGTGGGTGAGGTTGATCGCCCTTCGGCACAATCAGCGCCGAACGGCCAGCGCCCGCTTTCGACAGCGACTCCCCTTCGTGTTGACGGGGACATCCAATGCTACCGCTTTGCGAATGAGGAGAAAGAAGATACATGGATGGCAAAGCAACCATTGCGCATACAGTACGTCTCGCGTACTATAGACACTCCCTTCATACACAACCACGCGAATCCATCACAACAATAAAAAGCCGAAGTCGTCAGAACCGGTGACCGACATCGGGGATGTACGGACCTGGTAAAAACAGTATCTGCAGTACTGATGACCACTGCAGGCTGACATGAGATGGTGGGATGACGAAACAGCAAAAAGCGTCGATTCGGCGACGCTACGACCGGAGAGCATGAGCTTCTTATTCTAGGTAGATCTATCCGAAAGAAGAAATCGCCCTCTTCGCCACTATGCAGGACCGCAAAAACGCCGCTGAAGCTCTAATGATAAGAAGAAGCCAGCCCCACAGGCTAAGGGTGGCAAAATCCATTAAAAACGGTATGAGTGGTCATGAACCAAGAGTCCTCCTTCGAGCCAGTCGTTTTGTTCGACCCTTGAACATGGTAGAAGAGAAAAGAACAGGAAAGAATTCTCATCTCGTCGCTACGTCCGCCAGTGTCTACAAGAACAGGAAACCGAGCGCCACGCTCAGCACCGTCCCGACCGTCAAGACGGCATTGGCGGACGCCGCGCTCGTGCCGGGCGCTTGCTGCTGCGGGCCCGCGTTGCCGCCGGCCGTGGAGTTGCCCGCGCTGCTCCCGTTGCCGGACGAAGAAGAGCCGGACGGGCTCGCGGCGCCGGCGGAGGGAGCAGAAGTGCCCGTGGCGGTCGCGAGCGAGGTGGCGAACACACCGGTGCCGTTGGCGTTCTGCGCCGAGGCGGACGCGGTGTTCATGCTGTAGGAGGAGCCGATGATGGTCTTGCTCACGGCCGCGGCGGTCTGGGCTTGGACGCCGGCGACGGGAATGCTGGATGTCGGGGCCACGGTGGCGTTGCCGGTGGAGTCGGGGGAGACGCTCGCGGTGCCGGTGGCTGAGGCGGTCGAAGCAGAGGCGGTTGAGTTGCCGCTGGACGACGACTGGCCGTTCTTGATGACCTTGATGCTCTCGAAGCTGCCGCTGCGGTCGCCGTACTCGTACGACGTGGCCGGGTTGTAGTTGGTGATGCTGACGCTCTCGACGTACATGGTGAAGGGGCTGGAAGAAGACAATGTCAGTTCGGAGGACACGGTGGGGTATGCGTGTTTGTGGGAACGCTCAAGACTCACCCTTTGGTGAAATCGCACTTGCCGCCCGCCCACTCGATGGTACCCTCTGGCTGAGTTGGCCCGCCACCGGCCCAGTTGCCGAGCTTGAGACGCATGGGCGTCTGAGGGTAGTTTTGGCCGCCGTTGGTGAGGGCGTCGGTGTACCTGAGCGTGCGGACGGTGATGCCGTCGATGATCCACTCGATCCGCTCGGAGGTCCAGTCGACGGTGTAGGTGTGGAAGGTTTCCTGGGGGCTCGAGACGGGGAGGTAGATGGCGCGATCGTAGGCGGTGGTGTTGCCTTTGCCGAAGAAGTTGGTCTCGACTTGCGCCGTGTTTCCACCCAGGAATTCCCTGCGGAAGAGAAGAAGTCAGTCCGTGTTCCGGGATACATCATGGATGCTGATCGCCACTGACCAGTCAATCTCGTCCAGATCGTCCGACTCGAACACGATGGAGCTGACGATACCCGTGCCGGGCGCCGCCTTCATCTTGACGTCGACACGAGCGAAGAGGAAGTAGAAGTCGGTCTGGATGGTGGGGGCCTCGGTCGCCTTGGAGATGGTGAACTCGGCGCCCTGGTTGCCGTAGTTGACGAAGGTGTATGCGGCTGCACTCCACGAGGCGTTGGCGCTGCTACCCTGGGTGAAGTCGGCGCTGTAGCTGCCCGCGTTCAGGCCCGTGTCGGCCGGGCATGATTTCTTCGTCGGGTCGCAATCGGTGAAGGTCTGGGCGAGGGTGAGGGGGAGTGCTGCCACCAGCGAAGCGGCCGCTGATGATTTGGTGAAACGCATGGTGGTGCGCTCAAGTGGTGAAGAAGATGGTTATTGATGCACGGAAGAGAGTCTATAGCTGGAAAAGCTGTGCGTCTGTATGCTGGTGTTTCAAGGAGTGGCTTTGTCGATTGTGTATTATCGACTGATGATGATGGAAAGGAAAGTAAAGAGTGATTTGATGTTGATAGCAGAGAGGGCGAAAAGGAATGAAGGACGGACGTCACTGCGGCGACGAGGAGAAGGGAGTTCTCTTCTTTGTATTCCAAGCGAAGCACACTCTCCCCTGATTCAGGTGAAGTCGCCTGGGCCGCTCATGCAGGTACATCCGCTCTCGTCTTCTCTAATACATCAAACCCCTTCCAGCCGCTGCGCTAGTTCGAGGCACAAACAACGATCTGCCGTGTTCTATGTACGAATCACGAGACGGAGTTCGTGTTCGTCCTTACGTTATCACTGGTGGCGAGACGAGCACACTGCCAGCTGCGACTTGGTCCTTGGAACACTCCTGACTGCTTCTTCTTCATCACATTCGAGACGGAGCGATGTAGTAGAAGATCGACTGTGGAGATTTGGCAGACGATCCCTCCCTAGACTTATAGGATCAGTGGTTCGGATGCAGCGGGAGGTGAAACCGGCTACCCAACATTCCTCCTCACCACTCCACCATGGCACCACTCATCAATCCAGTCCCAATAGCCGACGTCACGTGCATGCGTCCTCGAAACCTAAAGGAGGAGTCCCTTATTTTCGGTATAGAATCCTTCGTATCCGTCCGTATTGCTGACAGGAACCAAACATTGGACCAGAATACAAGTGAGCCTGCGCCTGCTAAGAAACCGAGTCTACGGAACCGATACGGTCATTGGTCGAGGCGATACATTACTTCTCTCATATACAGTCAAACTGCGAATCCATGCGCACCACATGCCCGACCCCAAACCCACAACCCGTCACGCCTTGACATTCACATCATAATTGTCCAACGGCGCCTCATGCCTGATCGTCTCCCACACCGCATCGATCCCCTCGACAGCCTTCCCGCTCAACGGGCCCTTCCCAACCGACTCCAACGTCTCCTTCAACTGCGCCGTGCTACTCGACCCGATAATCACCGCATCGCCTCGCTCGGCCTCCAACGGCGAATCGTACTTCACCCACCGGTACGCCAGCTCGGCTCGCGAACAGCCTTCGTCGGCGGCAATCTGCTCCCACTTGGCCAACGCCTCGAGGTATGACGGCCGGCTGTAGAGTCGACTGTACAGCTGTCCCACCGGCGTCGAGGTGTCGAAGCGGCCTTTACCGTCCAGGACGTCCTGTTTCGTTTTCGTCAAGAAGCCGCCCGCGACCGGCGAGTAAGCGTAGAAACTGATGCCCAGCTTCCGCAAGGTCGGGAAGAGCTCTGATTCCTGCCGACGGGCGACGGGGGAGTAGTTGCCTTGGTAGACCGAGGGGAGCGGATAGCCTTTGGCCTGACAAAGATCGTAGACCTTTTGCACTTCGGCCGCCGGGTAATTGGAGAGACCGAAGCGTTTGAAGAAACCCGTCTGGTAAACCTCGTTGATCCCCGCCAGCGTCTCCTCCAGCGGTGTCTCGGCGTCCGGAGCGTGGATGTAGAGCACGTCGACGTCGCAACCCAGTCGTCTCCTGCTGGCCTGCGCTTCGCGGACGACGGTGTCGTGCTTCGCGTAGCCTTTCCCGCCGAACCCGCCTTTGTGCTTCGTGTCGACCGTGAAGCGCTGGCCTACACCGGCTTTACCTAGCAGCTCCTCGCTCTGTCGATGGTTGAGCTTGGGATGTCATACATCTTGCATCGGTATCGAGGAAAACTTACCGAGCCGTATAGCGCTGCTGTGTCGACGATAGTACAGCCTGCTTTCTCTAAGATGTCGAAGACCTCTGGGAGGGTGTCGAGTTGAAAGGCGCGGCCTTCGTTGACGGAAGCGCCGCCGAAGACGTCCTTGATGCCTGACATGGCTGCTCCAATTTGTTACGCTCTCGACGCTGGTCAGAGGCTGGAGAACTATGAGAAAGGACAAAGCTGCCTTGAACTTCACGAGGGAGCGTCGGCATGGTGGTCGACCACTTCCCTCGCCTCCGTCCTCGCCTCTGTCTTTAGGCACAAATGGTATAGGTTGTGATTGCGCGGGGTCATCGGTGGAAGTATGGACGAGATAACCCGCTGGTGCAGCTTTGCGATGTATCTCCTCGGCTCTAGCATGTTACTAGGACCACATACGGTACATATATGTCGAGCCTTTGAAATTCTACGATGGCAGCCACACGAGTCATCGTCCAATGAATGCATGAACATGTAGGTAGGCGCGACAACGAAACGCTGACTGCATAGTAATGTTCCATTCGGCCAAGTCTACCACTTGACCTGCCCAGTCAGCTACGCAGCGGAGTCTTTGGTGAGATGATGGTGTAGCATTTGGCATTGACGGGGGATGAGAGATGGATGCGGACACGTATGAAGGAGAGCGGACATCGTAGGACGATCCTTCTCCTACCTCAACCCCATTGAATGAAGGGCTCTCCGTCAGAGCGAGGTCGCGAAGATGATCTCCACAATATATGTAGTCCATAGCGTAGGCTTTTTCAGACCAACTCACCTACCCTTTCCGCTTCGACCGCTTGCTCCCCTTCCCCTGCTCCGCCCCACTCGCTTCCACGCTCCCATTACTCTGCGCGACGACTTCAACCTCCGGCCCATGCGCAGCCAACTCATCCCTCTCGTCCCTGCTCGCGCTCTTCGAATCCACATCGCCGATCGCCTCTATGCTCGTCGCGAGCCATTTCTGGAAGGGCCGCGCGACAAAGTACCCGTCGGCCGTGAACCAGGTCGTGAAGGGCGATTTGATCTGCCAGGATGAAGGCGTCGAGCCGGGGTTGGTGAGCTCGACGGTGAGGTAGTAGGTCGGGTCGTGTTTGTTGGTTTTGCTCGAGATCGAGATCTTCGTGGACGGGGTCAGTCACAATTGATGAGGCCCTTATACGGCTCCAACACATACCTTCTTGCCGTCCCTCGTCCCGTCAAACACGCAGCCCTTCTCCACCGCCCACATCCAATAGGTGAAGGCGGCATTGAGGATGGCGTACGCCGCGACCGCTACGGCTGTTCCGACTTTCGTCGCTTCCCAGCCTAGCTTGTAGTCTGCCACGAACGTGACCGCGGCGATGATCACGGAGACGTACCCGATGGCCAGTCGCACATCGAGCTTGGTGTTGTCTTGCTTGAACTGCAATCCGCGAAGGTAGTTGCCCAGCGCGTCGTCGGTCGTGTTCTTGAGGTCGGGGAGGGAGTGAGGGCTGATTTTCGTTTCGGCCATTGTTGCTGTGCTAGAGCAGCAGGGCTGCTGTCTTGTCGTTGATTGTAAGTGGCTGATCCGCGCTCGACGTTGAGTCTTTCACATCCTCGCTTGTTTGTAGGTAATTATTATGTATGCTGTTCATCCAGCTGTCCTCGCGCTTGTGAAAGCGTGGAACGCCGAAGCCTTGGCGCGCCCAAAGCACTGCATGCGTGTGAACCTGAAGCTTCACTTCTGCCACATTTCCCTGACAGAATACGAATAACACCTCTCTCTGTGGTAAACATGGCCGGACCCGTAGAGCAGCAGATCCATCGGGATCCTGCATTATTGTGCGCTCGCCGTTCCCGCACCGTGGATCATGGGCAAGATCGCTAACGGGCTACACCAACAGCTACTGGATCCTACTCCCGATCACCATTGTCATGATCCTGACGGGCATCTTGCGCCATTACCTCTCTACCCTCTTGCAGACGACGCCGAAGCGACAACCGATCAACAAGATGCGCGAACAGCGATCACTCATGCGCGCTCAGAACCTCCGCAACAACCACCAGCAAATATCCAAGGCGAGCTTTGAGAGACGGAAAGAGGCATATATTGAGGGGATCAAGGAAGGCTCGTTCCTCGCCGACCCGGACGCGAGAGGGCAGGGCAAGCCGAACCCGTTGAGTGATCCGGCGATGATGGAGGGCATGATGGGCATGATGAAGGGCAATGTGGCCATGATGGTCCCGCAGACCTTGATTATGGGGTGGATCAATGCATTCTTCTCCGGCTATGTCATCAGTAAGCTGGTCTCTCAGAGCTGCACAGACGGCAGCATCTCGCTGTCGCAGAATACGGTCCAATCCACTAACTCCGCTCCAGTGAAACTGCCCTTCCCGCTCACGCCGCAGTTCAAGCAAATGCTCCAAGCGGGGGTCGGGACCCGCGATCTCGACGTCCGCTGGGTGTCGTCGCTCTCGTGGTACTTCCTGACCCTCTTCGGCCTGCAGCCCGTCTACAACTTCATCCTGGGCAACAACAACGCGGCGAGCCAGGTGGCCCAACAGATGCAGATGCAGCAAATGGGCGGGAATCCGATGGGCGGCGCCGAGGACCCGGATAAAGTGTTTCACGCCGAAGCGGAGAACCTCGAGGTGGTCGAACATCGATACATATTGGACGGAGTGGAAGATAGACTTCTCGCGAAGCTGGGGGCGAGCATATAGCGATTTTCATTATGCACAACTCTAGCATTCATCAGGTCTTGTCGACCAGCATCGCACTTTCTGCGACTGACGGAGGACTCGCGGTCGACTCGTGGATCAAGCAACAGTTCCTTCGGGATCGGAAAAGTGGGCCTCGTGTGTATGTGTGTGTGTTGGGATCAGCAACGAGCGTGGCATTGATCTCATGCTTGGAAGTAAGTGCATGTGGTTGGCACCTCCTAAAGAATTTGACTACTCCAATTCCAAGTAGAGCTATTGAACGCACAAAAGCTGCCTCGTACTGATTGGCTGCAGCTTCTTTCTATACCAAAGCAAGACTTAGTGCCGACGCACCCGGACGACCTCACCTCGCAAGCCAGTAATAATCACCGATGGTATGTATGTTCGCAGCGTAAACCCATATTCACAGCCGACCTACACCGGTATACCGCATCCGGCGCCCACCTCCACCGTCGATCAATGTGCAGAGAGGATAGTGACTACCAAGTACATAAGGTTAGTCGTGTCCTAAGAATGTCCACCATCTTTCCTGTCCCATTCCTCCCCAAGGCCAACCAAATCCAATCCAACCTGACACCATGACGTTCGCCCACCGCCTCCTCACCGTCGCCGCCTGCGTCCTCTCAGCCCAGGCCGTGAACATCATGCTCTACACCTCCGACGACTGCTCCGGTACCGCGGACGTCACCTGCACCAACATCGGGGTGAACAGCTGCTGTGTGGCCGGCGGCAGCGACGAGTCCGCGCTCTTCAACGGTTTGCCCACCGAGGGCGTCCCGGCACAAGGTGGGCGGTTCTTTCGTCCTCCCCTCGTCTCTCCATTCATCGTCCTCACGTTGACCGTCTGAACCACAGGCCTGGTCTTCACGGGCAACGGCGGTCCCTGTACAGGCACGGCGTGCAACTCGGGCTTCGGACTCAACCTCTGCCTGAGCTGCGACAACCGCTACTTGAACGGCGCGAACTGGATCTTGCCGAACGGGTCGAAGAAGCGGGATGATTGCCAGCCGGTGCTGCCCGACAGGGCCCACATCGCCGGCCACACGTTCGCCATCAACTACGACGTGCCCGCCAACGTCTCGGACGCGATCATGGATTTCGTGAGGATGCACGGGGATGCCAAGTCGGAGGACCTTCCGCGGTTTTTCTTCAACTACGAGGTTGATGAAGAGTAGAGAATCGATCGGATGAAGGATGAGTTCGGGAGTAGAACATCAGACTGAGGATAGTAAGCAGAATTTTGTTCGAGGACCTGAAACATCGTCGTCAGTCCAAGTAGGTTATTCGCTGTAGATAGTTTCTTCGTGGAATGTTCATGATCTACCAGCTCAAAGATGTAGTCCTCGAAGTTTTTCTAAGTCGAACACTCAACGAAATTCCGATCGCGAACCGACAGGCCAGGTGAGGTATGTGTTTCTTGAGCCTGGCTTACCGCAGAGGTGTCGATGCCCTTCTCAGCACCAAGCGTCACAATCCTCGACTGGTGTCCACTCCAGGCTCGAAATGAGCTGGGCGGTACTCTCGAGCCAGCTGCAGGTGAAAAAAAAAGAAAGATCCGAGCAGACATCACAGGTGAAAGCCGTCTTGTGTGGGACAGATAAATACTGGACAACCGTTTTGACCTGACTACTCGACACTGTGCCGTGACATCGATGTCGCCGTCAGCATCTTATCCAAGGGCCTAGCCCAACCTTCAATGATACTGTCTACATGATGTCTCATGACCACATGTAAGAAAGTCAGATTGTCCATGCAATGGGTCTGATACGCAAGGTGCTATGGTCTAGCGACTTGGGTAGGTTGGGCAAAAACACCCCGTTGCTTGACTTGCTCGACAACAACCTCCCTTTCCACTCACTCCATCCGTCACGAACTCGTAAAGTCCCCCGTCGTTTCCAACCCCCTTCAATCATCCCCAATCTCCGCTTTACTCGCACGTGGTACCGGTGAGGCATCCCGCCGTATCGCAGACATTGCACTGGAGAAAACATCAGCAGGGAGTTCAAGGAAACCGGGGCTCAGCAACGACGAGATTGTTCAATTGCGCGTCGCTTGTGTTTGACTTACAGAGGTCAGGCAAGAACCCTGGTGCACACATTCTCGTCAGCCAAAGCCGTGGTCATCAAAGAGCAGCCACGGGGCATCATCTGAGTGGCGACTCACCCCGTACGGGCCACAAGGCATGTTCACGCCGTTGTAGACGCAGATCTGAGGGTCGGCGGGGTCGCAGGTGCCGGGTCCGCCGGCGGCGACCATGCCGAGTCCGGCGAAGGAGGCGATCATGACGGCGGCGAAGCGGGCGAAGAACATGATGTTTTTGGTGTTGGTGGTGAAGTGTGCTTTGTGTGTGTTTGGTGATTGACTGAAGTAGTTTGATGTTTGGAAATTGATGATGCTTGCGGCGGAGCAGCGCTCTTATAAACTTGATGCTCGGATGTCAGGATGGACAGGAGTTAGGGGAGGGTGTTCAGCGTCACACCGATGTGCATTGCTCGTAGTAGCAATGTCGTCGAAGATCAGCAAAGGATGAAAAGGAGCCAATGAAATGCCGTGAGCTTTTGTCTTGACGAAAGTCCTACCTGCGGGCCCGAATGCATTCGCATGAACTCTTAGCATCGTTACGCACGCGTTCTGCTACGACGAATGTGGCCTCTGGTGTGCGGACGTCTTGATGCGACGGGCAGGATGATGTGTACCCGTGCTCCGTCCAGTCCAATACGGTATATAACACGGACGCCGCTCCAGCTGAGCCCAATTCTCATCCTGCTTCGAACCTGTTCCCATCATCAGCACCATAACCCGGAGCATCACCATGCACGTTCTAGCACTCCTAGCCTGCTTCGCCGTGAGCACATTGGCCTTTCCACAAGGTGCAACTCAATATAGCGGGGTAAGTAACCTGCGAGGCATCACGCTGTTTCAGAAGGCATCGAACGCTGACTTGGTTCCCCCGGGTGGCTGACAGGCATGTCAACCGGGGAGCAACTTGTGCTTCTACACTGCCACCGGTGTGAGCGGAGACTGCTTGTGCCAGACGGAGGTAAATATGATTTTCCACGCGCGCTCATCGAACTGAAGGGTACGGACCCGCTGATGGTTTACCGCAGTGCTCTCGCAGTAATGCTCCCTGTTCCTATAGTTTACAGAACGGGCTGTGCGATTGTACTTAGGTGATCGATGGGAGGGAGTATGCAGAAGTTGGGATCTTCAAGTTGTGACAGATTCCATACATAAGTGATGGACAGTTTAGTTTGGTGAGCTCGGACGGGGAAAAGGGTGGGGTGAATCGGATGACGATCGTTCTGTGTCCGGTGCATTCCAGGTTGTTATAATGGTGGATTGCGTGAACTTGAGTCTTGTGGTGGAACTTTGAGGGCGTAGACTGTAAGGCCTGCTCCTCGGAAGTTAACCCGAGTATCGTCTCCGCGAGGTGCTCTCGTACCTGGGCTCGTAGAGGTGAACTTTGTACATGAGGACGCGGTCCAAAGTTGGCCGCACAGCTCGACAGCGACTGGATGGAAGTCAATGCCTCCGAACATCGACCGATGCTCAGAGACGGCGGTTGGATCGACGTCGTCGCCGGCGGCCGAGCACAAGCGATCTTCATCCCACACCTCGTATCGCTGCGTGGCTCGCCGCTCGTCCAGCGGATCGACATCGTTGGCACCGGTTTGGTTGCATCTTCATGCCGCCGTCGGTTGGAGGTGTCTGAACCCGTACAACAGAGGAATGAAGTTGGAGCTCGAAGGATCGCTCCGCCTTTCCGGAGTCCCGTGCGCTTCCGTACTTGCCGAGCCGGCTTGGCCGGACAGAATCCTCAAACTTCACGGGTGCGACCACAGCCTACACGACACTCATGGTCCTGGTCGCGAGTGTCTCGATCATTGAACGCTAGTGAAGCTGCGCAAGCGTCTGCCAGTACTCTCGTATCGGCGTCGTACGCCGAAGCATATCAGCCCTGATAAGACGCCGAATCCTCGGATACCAATGTTGACGGAGAAACCTCCGAGGACCCCTCACCATCCCTTCTCACTCAATCACTCATGTCAGATTCATTACGTATATCAGGTGTTGTACCTGTATCCGTCCACCAGCGTCGCCCGCGGAATGCCGACAGCTGGATGGCAGTGCTCTGTGGTACTTGGAAAGACCGCAGAGGATCGGTCAGAAAACGGCCCGGTCATCCCATATCATCACCCGTGATAAGACTGTTCGGAACGTTGGAACCCGACCGTGAAGCACGAGAAAAGAAGCAAGCGATTGCATCTCGTCAATGGACACCTATCCGGCAACGGCGGCGGGCAACCGGGTCGGAACTCCCCAGGTGAGGTGCAGTAGCTGCCAGGAGTCTACATATGCAGGATCAAGATCAACAACGCTTGGTATGACTTGTAGCTACGCGGAAACTGGCGCAGCGGCTACCCGCATCCTGACTGTAGTATCTTGACGGTTGGAATACCCTGACCAACCAAATGTTTGGATGGCGTGGGGTTTGGCAGAGTTCCTTGCACATCGACTGGCACGCTAGCGTCCGAGCTGATGTTCGGATGACCAGCAGTAGGTAGTGTTGCGACATGGTGGTCTCAGGTTCCTGCTCCTGTACCAGCCTACGTCTTGCATCGGACGACTATTACTCGCAGCGCAGTAGATCCCCTGCGTTGGGTCGACGATCAGAGGATCTCTGGTGTTCCTTCAAGGCATTCTGGCTCTCCGATTGGGAAGAATCAGTAACCAACAACATCGGGTGAGTGGTGCTCGTGTTTTAGCAGCGACGGATGGCTGAGTGGTGTGTCGAATCCAGCCATCTCATTACATACATATACTCCTTGAACACACCTCCTCACGTCACTGAACCTCGCTTTTCTCGCGCTCCTGTTGGTCAAAGTAGCTGCTAGTACCGTCTCAGTGCACCTTCTTCATTCCCCGCAGTACGCCAGAATCAGTCCATGTTGACAGTCCTCCAAGATGGACAGCGAACGGACACTCATTGAGCGAGCGGCGGCCCTGTCGAAGGCCCTCACGCAATGTCCGATTCAAAAGCTGGCGCCTTTCGCCGGGAAGCTCGAGAAGCTATCGTCCGACTATCAGCGTCTGATCCTGTCGGTGAATGATGGAAAACCACAAGAGGATGTACGGTCGGGAATGCAACGGGCTGCACGAGCCAGCACCTCGGCGGGTGATGTGAGCTATCCTGTGCGTGGCTGCAAATGCTAACCCAGCACAAACTTACATGCGGCAGCACAACCAATTGACCAAGGCCCGCAACGTGCTGTCCTCGGCTATGGGTTTCGTCGCCGAGGTGGAGACCGCAGCCTTCAACTTCCAAGACCCGCTCCGAACCGGCTGTGAAGTGACCCCGCGGGAGAAACATATCCAGAGCATCCTCTCCTTACAGAAGAAGAAGCTCCCGGCGGCAACAAGTGCACAAGAAAAGCTCCTGCTCGTCTGCGCCTGCCTGTCGCTCGCGAAAGATTTCCGCCTGTTCGAGCGAAGCAGCGGCTGGGGTTCGAAAAGCGAGCAACTCGCCGCCCGCATCAGCAACAACGAAGACGCCGCCGTGCAGAAAGTCGGGAAGCACCTCGGCAACTACATCGCGAGCATGGATCCATCGGGTCACTCGGAGTCGCCGGATCGCTGTAAACTCGACGCGGCGGTGCGGTTCGGCATGAAGCTCGAGGTCATGGACATGATCGGCGCCTCGGCCGGCCTGCCGCCCTGCTTGTCTTTACTCCTCGGGTTCGAGTGCGCCAAGTTCTCCCGCCTCAGCTACATGGCGTTCGGCCATCTCCGGGATGCGATGCTCGGGGACCGACGCACCCGCGAGCGATTGCTTCGGTTTGCGGACCTGACCGGTGAGTGGTGGGCCAGGTGCACGAGTAGCTATCATCATCAGTTCGGCGGCGGCGGCGGGTCTCGTAGAGAATCTTGTGGCACGATCTCCGACCTGCCTCAGGGTCCTGAAAACAGTCGGAAAAGATCCTTCGGGTCGATGTTTGGCACGGAGGAGTGCACGTCGCCACCTCTACCATCAGGACGCATGGATGGAAACGACAGTATGACAATCGAAGCTTCTCCTCTAAGTCCTGCATCAGCGGCCATGCTCACGTTGTTCGAAGACGTCGTCTGCACAGTCGAATCGCAGATTGCAGGTCCAACGATCAGCGAGACGAACTCGGACGAATTACCGGCCGATGGGTTCGACTTAGCATTCAGTCCCAACCTGGGAGCGGCGGCTCATCAGTCACCGTGGCTCGCCGCTCCCTCTTTCTTCGATTGACCGACTCAACAAGTTGGCTTAGAACGTTGAAGATGGGATGTTCTGGTAAGAAAAAAAAAGAAAAACGTACAGCAGCGGGGATTCGCACGTGGTCACCCACCGTACTACTAATCCGCCGGTTCGCAGCTTAAGTACACCAGAGCGAACGGGATGGTCTGTTCTCTGCGACCTGTGGCC
>Ga0058704_10001028_pt1 | contig 13356 bp, 9 predicted proteins | sample AgamicMgSfe_FD_71363 | JGI IMG/M metagenome (GOLD analysis project Ga0058704, IMG submission 71363) | Agave microbial communities from Guanajuato, Mexico - Mg.Sf.e | ecosystem: Host-associated > Plants > Phyllosphere > Phylloplane/Leaf | place: Guanajuato, Mexico | collected 2012-05-30
ACGAAGACAGAAGCACTTCATCAACCTCATACCCTCCGAGAACTTCACTAGTCAAGCTGTGCTGGATGCGCTAGGCAGTGTTATGCAGAATAAGTACTCAGAAGGGTATCCCGGTGCACGATATTATGGCGGTAACGAGCATATCGACGAGGCTGAGCGGCTATGCCAACAGCGAGCACTGCAGACATTCGGGCTCAAGCCGGAGGAATGGGGCGTCAACGTGCAGCCACTCTCAGGCTCACCTGCGAACCTCTACGCATACAGCGCGCTACTGAACGCACACGACCGGATAATGGGACTAGATCTACCACACGGAGGACATCTCTCGCATGGCTACCAGACACCTACGAAGAAGATCTCCGCGATATCGAAGTACTTCGAGACCCTACCATACCGCTTAGACGAGAAGACAGGCTTAATAGACTACGAGAAGCTGGAAGAGCTAGCACTCCTCTACCGACCACGCATCATTATCTCTGGCACCAGCGCATACAGCCGGCTGATCGACTACGACCGCTTCCGCAAGATTGCGGACAAGGTCGGCAACTGCTACCTTTTGAGCGACATGGCGCACATTTCCGGCTTAGTGGCAGGCGGGGTCATACCGTCACCGTTCGAGTACAGCGACGTTGTGACTACGACCACGCACAAGAGCTTACGAGGACCGAGAGGAGCTATGATCTTCTTCCGCAAGGGCACAAGGAGGATAGACAAGAAGACAGGTGTGGAAGAGAAGTACAATTTGGAGGGTCCGATCAACTCTTCAGTGTTTCCGGGGCATCAAGGAGGACCGCACAACCATACTATTACTGCGTTAGCGGTAGCGTTACACCAGGCGCAGCAGCCGGAGTTCAAGGAGTACCAGCGGACCGTGATAGAGAACGCGAAGACGTTTGCAAAACGATTGGGTGAGAGTAAGGAGAATGGTGGGCTCGGGTACAACATTGTCAGCGGCGGCACGGACAACCACCTTGTACTGTGCGACTTGAAGGACAAAAACATTGACGGTGCGCGAGTGGAGCGGGTACTGGAGCTTGTGGGCGTGGCAGCGAACAAGAACACCGTACCCGGCGACAAGTCTGCAATGAAGCCCGGCGGCCTGCGTATGGGCACCCCAGCAATGACAACACGCGGTTTCCAGCCTTCGGACTTTAAGCGAGTCGCGGACGTTGTGCATCGCGCTGTCAATATCACGAAGATGCTGGATGGCAAGGCGATTGAGGCTGCGGAGAAGAGCGGGCGGAAGAACCCGAAGAGCGTGAATGCTTTCCGGGAGTACGTCGGCGAGGGTGAGGAGATTGTTGAAATCGTTGAGCTGAGAAGGGAAGTGGAGGACTGGGTCGGGACCTTCAGTCTGCCATGGGATAAGGCCTCGTAGTACGGAGTCTTGTAGCAGGAGGTCGGTCTGAAGCGAAGTCGGCTCGAGTGGTATGAAGACATGGTGCATGAGCAGTGGCGTTAGGCAGGTGGGAAGGGGCAACCTATGGGAGGCTTTCCGCACAGCGATAGGTACCTTGAACATTTACCGCTTCTTTCAACTACCCGCATGAGCATCGTTACGTTCATTCGGAACTCCCAGCGATCTCGACGAGTTCTTGTGGTATCGCACAGAGAAGTCGCTCTTTCCTCAAGCGCGCCTTCCGCTTTCGCTTCTGTCCACTTTGCCAGCCGAGGCCAAAGCTTAATCTTAATCTGCTAGCGGCATGCACGCCCTCACTGGCGCTTCCAAAGCCTTCACATGCAGCACGTTCATTTCCATCGCACAAGACAACCTTAACGAACCATGGCCGCCTTAGACGAGGCATCTGCGGCCGGCGGTATGTCGAGACAATCATCGCTCGAACTGCCCACACACACTCCGCGAGTCTACTTCCCAACAGGAATACCAACGGGCCACATCATGACCACACCAGCCTCACCCACACCGGCACCGAGTGTATCATCGATCTGCCCAGGCTGCGACGGAGACGGCATGCCTGGCATACTCCCACTTCTTCCATCTTACACACGTTACACAGAGACCTGGAGGACGGCACATCATGCCACGGCGACACCTACACCAACACATGCAGTCGTCGAGGGCATCCTCGCAGCGGCGCCCACATATCCCGACGCGGTATGGTACCGTCAACCATGGACCGTGCCTGCGGCGGGACTACTGTGCATCTACTCCATCTGCTCGATCATCATGCTGGCTTTGTTGTTGCACATGGGCAAGTTGGATCTCAAACTGAACGCAAGTGGCGATGCCATGTGATATCACGTCCTGTTACACCATGACTGACCGAAGAACAGTGGAAAGCTCCTTCACCGAGGCAGCGTGCGCGCAATGAACTGTTCGACCTCTGGCGCATTGACGCCATGCCCACCGAAACTGCTCAGACAAGCAACCGCCACAACCGCCACAGTGCGCGCCAGCAAATACAACCGAGCCGTGCCTCAGTTGTCGAGACAGAGATCGACTACAATGACGACGACGACGATCCAACAATGCCAGAGCGCGTCCACCCGGAATCTGTCGAGCTGCAGCCGTACACATGGATGGCCCAACGAGCAGGCCTTCCACATGGCGAATCCCAAATATTGTACGAGGACTACATTCGCCGCTTGACGACGCCTGGCCACACCTTCAGGCCTATGAGTGATAGAGGCAACGTCGATCACGACGAGATTGCAGACATCCGACACGTGCTTAGTAACGGCGACTACGAGCAGCAGGTCGAGGCTTACCGTTTGCTTGAGCTGCGTAGGATGCAGGGTAGGATGGCACAGGCTGGGTACTTCTGATTTGGTAGGATGGCTCGCACGGTAGGAATGTTAGGAGCAGGTGACATCAAAGACTCAGAGGCGCAGACATCTGTATGAGCGGGATGGAAGTCTGCCGGTGGGCTTGTAGAGTTACATACTTCAACCAAGCTCAGATCAGCATTAGGTCATTGCATGTGATACTTCTCCTCTTGGCTCGCCGATGGCCGCAGCGCGGGCCGCCACCAGGTCACCTTTGATAGCCGTCTCACTCACCTGTATCCTACGCTTTCTCCAGCTTCACAATTGCACATGCCATCCTGCCATACCTTTTGCTATACCTACCACTGTTGGACGCAGACATTGATTTCCGAGCTCCGCGAACGGCTCTCCAACTCAAAGCCCGATTACTAACATAGTAGACCCGGGTGAGCTACATGCCGACTCTACATACCTTAATTACTACACCTTCTCTGTGAGTACCGCTAAGTCTTTGTATAATTTGGGTTAATTTGCAGTCCGAGCCTCCAATATTATCTGCTCTTCTAGTTTCTTCGCCTTTCATATCCACCACGCTCCCGTTTGACCGCAACCATGGCATCCAAATACTCTTCCCAAAATCTCAACTCCGTCTCCGGACTTGTTGCCGTTGTGACTGGCGGCGGCACAGGCGTTGGACTTATGCTCGCTCGTACGTTGGAGTCTAATGGAGCGAAAGTCTACATCACTGGCCGTCGTATGGAGAAGCTGGAGGAAGCGGCGAAGATGGCGGAGCACGGCAACCTCATCCCCATCCAAGGCTCAACGACCTCTCACGACGATTTGCAGAGAGTAGTCGACCACGTTACCAAGGAGACAGGCTACATAGATCTTCTCGTCAATAACGCAGGCATGACGACCTTCGACAGCAGTCCCAACGCCCGGCCTATGCCCAATGCTCAGTCATCGGTGAGCGAGGTACGGGATTACTACTTCAACTACCGCCCGCAAGAGGTCTGGACGGAGACGCTGGAGACGAACGTCAGTGCGGTGTTCACGACGAGTATGGCGTTCCTGGAACTACTAGATGCAGGCAACAAGCGCAGGCCGAAAGACGCGCCTACGAGCCAGATCATCAGCATTGGGAGCGTGGGAGGTCTGAACAGGTTCACGAACAGCTTTATCTATAATGCGAGTAAAGCAGCGGTGCATCACCTGATGAAGAACTTGGGGACGTTCTTTGTGCCGTATGATATCCGGACGAACATCATTGCGCCTGGATGTAGGTCTTTTGCCACATGACATGGGAGGATGAACCCATCGCTAATTGTAATCTATAGGGTTCCCGTCCGATATGACGACAGCTGTATCGAAGCAGTATGAGAGTACTGGCGGAGTGATGCCGAGAGAGCTCGTGCCTAGACAGCGAATGGGTAACGAGGACGAGATGGCAGGCACGATCCTATATCTTGCGTCCAGGGCCGGAGGATACTGCAACGGCAATGTGAGTAAAGCGAAGGTTACACGTCGAATGTGAAACAAAAAACTAACGTTCCGGTTCAGATAATGCTGATCGATGGAGGGTTCCTTGCAAATCATGCCGGGACCTACTAAACGACATCCTCGATGCCAGGTGTCAGCGACTTGATAGGCGTCTGGCGTCCGAAAAAGCCTCTTTGTGGTTCAGCGACATTCCAGGATAAATACGATAGAACAAGAACTGACATGTGATAGATGTTGTGGCATTATGCACTACTACTTCTGGCACTGTCGCGCCTGGCGACTGGCCGAATCATATCCTTCCAAACACTGAACGCTCACACGGGTATCGCATATCCATTCCCATCTCTTTCCCGGCAGACAGCGCTGTCTGACTTCTCACCGTCTGCTGCCCCTAGCAACTCTCTACTGCAGCCCTCGCAGTTTGTCACCGTAAATGCAGCATACCCCCCATTGAGCGCCGTCACTGCCGCGATATGTAATGTACTGTACAGAATCTCCATCCCAGAGTAGCAAATTCAGATGTCGGAGAAGTCGCCCGGTAAGCCTCGCCTGTCATGTTTCGTAAGCTTGCGTCCTGCTACTGTCACCTGGACCTGGTCGTTAGCTCATCTGGCACAAACACGGATGATACGGCCACGCCATGAAGAGAAGGACGTCCGCATCATCGGCGCACGCGGTGCTGCGAAGACTCGCTTCCTAAAGCGAAAAGAGTCAAGAGACTCACCTATAACCACTGCCTCTCCTCGACTGCCGTCTAGGCGGCACGCCTATACTTGAGTGCTCTTCAATCACCTCTACAATATCGTCACCCTCTACTCTCCGCTCGGGTGGAGGCAAGTCATCGACAATTACCGTTTCGCGGATGCGGCTCGGTGCCCTCCCCGGGTTGACATCGCGTATTATCCGCTCCTGCCTGATCACCCTCTCGCGTCTGGGACTGCGGCTCGCCATCTCGGTCCGCCGACTGCTGCGGCGCGAGCGAGGTGAGCGAGAGCGTCGTCGAGTGACGACGTCCTCTTCTTCGTATTGGCTGCTGCGGAGGAAGCCGCCACCTTGGCTGAGGGCCCAGAAGAGCCAAAGGAGGAGGAGGAAGCCGACGACGCTGCCGAGGACGATGCCTACGACGGCGCCGGGTGCTGGGCCGGCATTGAGGCCTTTGTAGATTGTGGGTATGGCTACGATGTCGCCGTTGTCGCTCTGTCGGGGTTGTAGTCGTGGTATCCGCGTGAGTAGTTGTCTAGCGGTGTTGAAGAGTGATTGTGCGGCGTGGTGTGCTGCGTTGCGCAGTTGCCGTGAGTCGAGGATGCGGGTGTCTGATGAGGTTGACGCGGCGCGCTGGTAGAGGTGTGGTAAAACAGGCATGGCGCCTGATTCAGGCCGAAACCGCCTGGTTCTATGGTCTTGTGCAGTCTCGGACGGCTGCTTCTTTGCTGGTTGTGATGTCGCACAACGGGTATGCCCGGTTGCGTGGTGTGATGCGTCGATCTGGCTGCTCGACGTGGGGCGGCTGCAGGTGCGGGCCGGCGGTGATAGGGTGGATCTGGAGTTGGGGCGACGACCGTGGAAGTTGTCTCTACTGTTACAATGTTGCAAACGACAGGATCTCAAGGAATGACAGGAAGACAGTTGTGGGAAGAAAGAGGACGAGACTGGAAACTGACGTAGCAATACGCGTCCGTTTTAGCCAAAGTCGCGTGGCTGGTCGCCAACCACTCTGTTCCGCGTCGCAACCGGGATGGCACACAACAGCCGAGGCGCCAACCATGGCATCGTACTCAACATGATATCGCTGCTACAAGGTAGTAAGCAAGAATACTGTATGAACAGAACTGCTTAACTTGACGTTAATACATCGACTCAAGTGGTGTCAGGCTCGAGTGACTTCCATGAGACTGCCGTGACCTCCGACACTGTGCTATACCCAACCGCAGTTCAACTATTAGAACAGTAGAAGATTCATATTTAACAACAGGTTTCTTGCCGCTGCATGTATTCTACATAGTGAAGGATGGGTCTCTTTGGATTCACGTCACAAAATCATCTCAGAAAGCACGATCGCTTCGTAGACGAAGTGGAAGCAACATAACAAGGAATGTGGATGTCAAACAGGCGTCAAACAGACAATGAGGCCAAAAGAACGCCATACTTTTTCACTATGCACGCCGTACATCGAACTTCCCACTCATCACATCATCACCCTCTCTCCGTCTCTCCATCTCTCCATCTCTCCATCTTTCCATCTAACAGCCGCATATGCAAGGCTCTTTGAACTTGCCTCCGGAGCTACGCAACGTGGTCTATCACTTCGCCCTTTCGCCCGACATCTCACCACCAACAGCACCATATCCTTCGCCAAGCCGGCAATCTGACGTCTCAGTGAAGCTTGCTGACGCGAAGCAACCTGCCCTCCTAATGGTCTGCCGTCAACTGCGAGATGAAGCATATCTGATATACTTCACCACCCACACCTTCTTCGTACAAACTACCCTTGGAGCGTCCGAGCTCGGACGAAACCACTACTCAACACGCCGCGAATGAGATGCACGCCAGTGGGCGTATGAATCCGCCATGGCAACGACTCCAGATTTGCCGCAATGGGTTCGTCGCTTAGCACCAGATGAAGTCCATTTGAAAGCCTTCAACATCAGGTTTCCGCCTGCAGAAGGGCACTGGCTGGCAGTCAACATTGTTCCTGAAGGACAGGCGGTGCTTGAGTGGGGCGCCCTCCAAGGAAGTGCCGCAAGCGGAGCGACGTTCTTCGAGTGGCGTCACCAAAGCTGGTTTGAAGCGTTCAAGATGTATGTCAAAGCGACGGCGAAGGGTTGCGGTGATCGAGGAGTCACTTTGGAGGAGGTGCAAGACATGTTGCGATTCGCGCGTCTGATCTGTCACAGATAGCTATCGATCGTGTGTTGCCGTGTATCGCCTTAGGTCTGCTTCCGCTTCGGCGTCCTCACGTGTCAACATAGAAGAGTGAAGTTCATCGGTAGCCAAAGTCCAGTGCTCACCCCTCAAGCTTGCTTGACCCTGTCTTCTTGCTCCGCTCGAATGCAAACCATGTCGCGACGATGCAGATCGTCGAGCACAGCAGCGTACTTGCGCAGAAGACCTGGGCGCCAGGCCAGGAGTGTGGGAAGATAGCGGCGCCGACAGGCGAGCCGATCAAGATACCTAGTGCACCAGCAAACATGTTGATACCGAAGCGCGTGCCGATTGTACGCAAATCGGTTGTCATAGAAGCCACAGCCGCACCTTGCAAGCTGACGAAGGCTCCAGAGCAGAAGCCGTAGAGGAAGCACCAGACTATGAGACCAGCTGTACTCTCTGTAATCGCGATCCAGCAGAAAGCCAGTATTGTCGCACCTGCTGTGCAGGTTGCGAGGACCTTCAGAGGGTGGAAGTACTTGTCCGCCAGCAAGCTTGGCAGAATACGTCCGGGTATCGATCCAACGTTGAGGAAGGTGAGCATGTAGAAAGGTATGCTCATGTGGTGCTCGCTCGCATACTGTTCGATGAAGAAGTAGGGAATGTACTGTCCAACGAAGCCGAAGAAGGTTGCCAAGTTGAAAATCTCATACGGAATTTCCTTGAGGATGGAGGTATCAAAGATCTTTCTCCGGCCGGGTGGCTTCGCTCTCGGTTTGATGACTACACAAGGGACTGCAAGGGTTGCGAGAGCAATAAAACCGATGACCCTAACAGTCCATCCGAACCCTACATTAGGTTGAATCTGCGAGAAGATGATCGGATACAGAACACCGCCAAGCGAGCTTCCTGACGCGGCCAGACCCATTGCCAATGCTCGCTTTTTCGAGAAGTAACTCGGAAGAATCGACGTCGCGGTAATGAAGAGACAGCCGCCGCCGAGACCAACTACAATACCCTGGGCCAGTAGGAGCTGCCAGTACTCGGTACACAGGCTCGTCATCATAAGCCCAAAGACGACGCAGAAGGAACCGAAAAGCACGAGGAGGCGTGGCGAGCCTATGTCGAAGATTGGTCCCCAAGAAATTGGACTAGCGCATAGAAGAAAGCTGGTAAAGGTCCCAATCCACGAGATCTGCGAATTGGTCTTGTTTGTGAGGAGCGTGCCACTGTAGTAGGTCTGGAAGACACCAAAGGCGTTGATCAGGCCCCAAGTATTGAAGAATAGAAAATAGCCTCCGAGCACCTGCAGCCAAGCCGTGAGACCACCATCAGGCGGAGGCCCTCCAGGCGGCCCTTTAGGTGGTCCGGCTGGTGGTGCAGGGGGAAAGCGAGGGGAAGGCAGCGGCGATTGCCCAGGTGATTCCGGTGTACCTGTAAGATGAAAGGATGAATCTGCAAGCCCAGAGTTGTTGTAAGGTGTGAACGAGTCTCTGTCTCCTCTGCTTGACGGGCTAGATGAGTTGAAGTCGTACGTGTCGAATGTATGCATGGACGCCTGGGGCGTCATCATCTTGTAGAAGGCCATGGTGCTGTAGAGCTGCGCGGCGGCAGCGAACTGTGCTTCGTCGCGTGGTGTCCCGCGTTCAGATCTGTAAACGCGTGAAGTCGCGGACTAGACGAAGAAGAAGTAAGAAAGAAGATTAGGGGGCACATCAAGCGAAGCGATGTGACCCAAGAGAAGCCTCTAAAAACGAGTGTGGTTGAACTTGATGCAACGAAGAGACGCCGAACCGTCCTGCTGTCGTTACTCGTCAATAGCTTAGGCGACCCAGTGTTAAGCGACTTGATGTGCGAATGTAAAGATAGAAAAAAAAAGAGGAGTGAGCGAGTCGCCCATCATCAGTCGGCTGAATCCGCATCGGGCGTCGTGGGGTGTAGTTCCGCTGTACCGTATACGACAAGGATCAGGGATACGGTATTAGCGCCACTACGACGACCCGGACGCTGCGGCTTGCCTCTTGGCAACGTTGAGGTACAAACTTCCTCGGAAAGTAACCGTGTCATTCTAATACGTAAAATACGAAACTGGGAGCGCAAGTTGTTTGTCTTGCAGCTAATCCGTTGCCTGTAGAAAACGTATGTCGTGTCGTTCCCCAAAGTTCGTTGCAATAAAGATGCAGTGTTTCATCCCATGCTTCTCACGTTTCTTTCCCTGCTCTAGAAGTGGCGCTGCCGTATGTACCTTGCAGATTTGGGCTTCAGGCACAGTGCTTTGATTGGGTACGTCTGCCGGTAAGCGGCCCGCGCCGATAAAACGATCTGCAGCCGGCTCAAACATGAGGAACTCTGAGCTGGCCTTTACTTGATCACTACCTTGTCCCATACGTGTACCGAATCAAAAGAGAAGGAGTACGACCGCTTCGCTAATCAACTTTGCGACATCGGAACGATAAGTCTGATACGGCTTCCGGCGAGCTCTTCCCAGATGATCAGCGCTTGGATCGCCTGTAGGCTGAAATTTCAGGGGTAGAAGGTTTTGATCGCTTCTTCGAATTGCACACGTGGTCCGTGGGGCGCATGCCAGTCTGACGCTGACGCTGCCAATTCGGTGCTTTCGCGCGATTTATTCAGGGTTACCCACACCGTTTGATTCGGCTCCTCGGTACACGAAGACGTCGACGGCGCGGGTGCATAACGCACCAACAAGAGGGAGCTCCGCGTGAAACGTTTCGTACCCGGTTCTAAAAGAGACATTCGTGGAGCTTGGCGTCTGCCCAATCGGACAACCCTGCGACGATGACGGTCCCAACAGGGTGTGCTGATCAAAGCGAACTATACGGTCGTATCCATCCCTTAACCCTTTACAAGTACATAGATAGACATGCCCCGCATCTGCGACCTCCCTCCGTGACAGACATTCACTTGCAACGCTCGTTTTGCACAACGCTAGAGGGACGCAGGAACCATGGCCGCAACACAGTCCTCAACATGCAATGGTTGCAACAAACGGAAGTTACGCTGTGACGGCGCCTCACAAAACGGTCCATGGCCTTGCGGGACATGTTCGCGCTTGAAGCTGAAGTGCATCCCACCCATGATGGATGTCCGATCGCCCACAGAAACCAACAACGATAGCCAGCTCTCGGTCACCTCCGGACGGCCATTAGAGGCGGATGAAACAAACGTTTCACACCTTCAGTTATGGCAAGACTCTGTCAACGCCAGGCCCAACACCGTCGCTCTCATCTCGCGTCATCAGAAGCCAACCGCGTTCCGGTGGGTCGGTAGTCAATACACTGATACGGACTACGTTCAATGGACATACGCAGACTTGGACCGAGGCGCTCGACGACTCGCCACTGTCCTCAACCGCCTCGCTCACATCGAGCGACGACCGATAGCGACACTAGTCAGGAATCAGGCGGAATGGGCTCTCTTCTACTGGGCAGCCGCCTACCTCCACTCGCCTCTGGTACCCATCAACCCTGCAACGGTCTTTAGGAGTGAGGAGATCTCGCACATGTTTGCTCTGACAAAACCTGCCGTTGTAGTGTGCGCCGACTCAACACTTGCCGCTCAACTGGAGCAAAGCCTGTCCGAGAGCGCATATACCAATGTCTCCGTCAAGGTGCTCCTTTCGAACACCAGTGAGGAGACTTCGACGGAATGGCAGCTGCTTTCCGAGATCATGTCCGGCGACCCTACACCACCTGACAGCCCATACCTCATGGACAGCAAAGATACCACCATGATACTATTCACCAGTGGGACGACTTCGCTCCCCAAGCCCTGCCACCTTAGCAGCTTTATGTGCGTGAATGCAGCTCTAGGCGCCATAGAAGCACGGAAGATCAACTCCAGTCACCGATTTGTTCAGCATCTACCTAATTTCCACTCCTACGGTGTTGGCTGGTCATTAGGATTGTGGTGCGTAGGAGGCCTAGTCATCTTCCCGGCCGACAATTTCGAAGCCCAAGCATCCCTTGAATGCTTCGAGTTCTTTAAAGCCACCCATATGAGCTTGGTGCCGACAACTGCGCAAGCCATCTTGGCACATCCTTATTTCGGCAAGGCAGACTTCAGCACGCTCGTCAGCTTAGACGTCAGTGGAGCTGGTGTCCTGCCCAGCCTGGTGGACGCATGTATCAACGGGTTCAAGGTTCCATCCTACAGCAGTTATGGAATGACCGAGAGCCCGAACACCATCATGTGGCCTGAAGACGGCCAATCAGTTGTGCGGGACGGCGAAGTTGTTGCCGGACCATGCGTGCGAGGCACGGCTGTCAAGATCTGCGAGCCTGGTACCAGGAACGTTGTTCTTCGCGGTCAGGTCGGCGAGCTGCACAGCGGTGGTCCGCATGTCATCCACGGTTATGCGGATCCCAATGTCGTCTCCGACAACTTCTACGTGGACGATGACGGTATTCAGTGGGTTGTATCCGGCGACCAGGCGGTCATGTATGAGGATGGCATGGTGCGAATCTCTGGACGCTACAAAGACATGATCATTCGTGGTGGCGAGAACATTTCGCCCGCCAGTATAGAGGACTACCTAAGGCGGATGGACGGCGTAGCGTCTGCGGAAGTTGTGGGCGTGCCGGACGAGATGGCAGGAGAGGTGCCCATCGCTCTCATTACTACCAGAGAGGGGCAGACGGTAAATGCGAGCGACCTGAAGAACGCCACATCGCGAGATCTTGGCCCAGCCTTTGCGCCGAAGATTGTGCTCCATTTACATGACGATCTCAAGGTCGCAGACTGGCCAAAGACTGCATCTGGTAAGGTGCGAAAAGTTGAGCTAAGAGCGACCGTACGCGAGTATCTGCAGAAGCAGCAGAATTCCAATGTGGACACGTCGGCGCCTACTGTCGATTCGCTCATCCAGATCTGGCAGCGGATCAGTGGCACTGATTGTTTGGAGGGTTCTACAAACATCGACTCCTTTGCCGACTCACTGATGATGATGCAATTGTCTGGCACAGTCAAGAAGCAGCTCGGTAGAGACATCACGGTAGAAGACTTCAAGCGATGTGAAACGTTGCAAGACCAAGCAGATCTAATCGACGCTACTCCAGACATGGTCTCCAAAATGGCGACGGCTGCGCCAAAGCGGGAAGGACCACCAACGATCGAGGATCTGCCGCACGTTCGTGGTGACGAAGCTGCATTCGATAAGACAAAGGCTTTGGTCTGCTCGACGATAGCCAAGGTCGGCCTGAGCTGGAACGACGTTGAGGATGTGATGCCTCTTCCAGACTGGGACGCCATCTTCTGTCATAAGGCTCGCCCGAGCTCGTGGAATCTTCGCTTTACCTGGCACGCACCAGTTAGCCGACCTAGGCTTGAGGCCGCAGTAATGGAGTCTTTGGCCTATCATCCCACTTTCAGGTCCATGAGCGTCGAAGACGAAGATGGGAACACGCTGCTGATCTCTGTGCGTAATACGTTCGAGTGGCTGAGAGTTGCCATGACGAGTGGTCATGAGGTTGAAACGCAGGAGGACCTAAAGACGCTTTTGCTGGATCACCCAGAACTTGACTGCGCCACCGTTCCCGGTCCGCTCGTCCGAATACATATCGCCAAAGTGCGCAGCGATGGCACGTCCGGACTTGTCTTCGTTGGCTCCCATGCCACGAACGACATGAGCATGACCAAACTATGGCTGGATGACGTCGCAAATTTGCTGACTGGCGAGGCGACGCCGGTCTACCACGCCCAATTCAAGAACTATGCCAACGCATTCTTCCAGCATCGCGAAGGTCCCGAGGCTGACAATGGTGTCGCGTACTGGACAAACAAGCATCAAGGCATATCGTCAACGCCAGAGAGCACGCTTTGGCCACCGCAACGTGCAGCCGAGTGGTTCAAGGGTGTTGATGCCGGGTGGGCGCGCTGGGACGGCACCAAGGCGCGCAGAGGCGAGCGCAGAATCAGTCAGGAGGAGAAGTCTAAGGCGCAAAAGGGCATCCGAAGGATGGTCAAGGTGCAAGACATCTCTCGCCTAAAGTCGCAGCATAAAGTTCCAGTCTTCATGCTTGTTAAGGCCGCCATCGCTTTGATGAACGTGGCGCACACCGGTGGCAAAGAAGCCATCTTCGGCACGATCAATGCTGCCCGGACGTGGCCTTTCAGCTCAGACTACTCTTCGCTTGAACGAGAGACGTTCTGCGGTAACCCGCTAGACATCTCCGGATGCACCACGGAGTACGTGCTTGACCGCGTATCTGTCGGCCAGGGCAAGAATGTCGTGCAGTTCATGCA
>Ga0058704_10001030_pt1 | contig 13345 bp, 16 predicted proteins | sample AgamicMgSfe_FD_71363 | JGI IMG/M metagenome (GOLD analysis project Ga0058704, IMG submission 71363) | Agave microbial communities from Guanajuato, Mexico - Mg.Sf.e | ecosystem: Host-associated > Plants > Phyllosphere > Phylloplane/Leaf | place: Guanajuato, Mexico | collected 2012-05-30
ATATAGAAGTATGTATATGACATAGAAGTATGTAAATTGAGTAGAAGGATACGTATGAATTAGGAACATCCAAGACAAGTCGATACAGACATGCCAGTAGGTGCCCCATCAAAATGGCGAAGAGTCGAATTGGTAGGTTCCTACATCTTTCTACTACACCCTCAGACTTTGCGCCGAGACTCCGCCTCCGATAATTGAGGTTGCATCCGAGTTTAGACTGCAAGTTTAGCGACATCAACACATGAAGTTGACACCAACGTTGAGACGTGAAGTCGGCTTTGGACATTTCGGCCCGGAAGCCGTGCGCAAATAGCGTCACCTTTTGAAGCTTCGCCAAAGTCGCAAAACAGCTACGTGACCACCGCAATGATGAGCGCTTTCTGAATGCATGAAGACATGGAGAAAAAAGATCTGTGAGAGAAAAGAGAGCAGAAAGAGTCTCTCTGAGTCCAGAGAAAAGCCGAGAAGAGGAATCGGAGGATTCAAGGCTGGTTGACGAGGATCTTGTTAGCAAGGAGAAATTTGTTATTTGTCTTGCCCTCCTCGAAACGTACCAGAGAGTGACTGATGAGTAATGGTTAGGCTGTGGGATGATGGTAAGGAGGCGGCACTTTTCCAATCGAGGCAGTGTTCTGAGACTCGCCTATTTGAATTGTAGCAAGGCTGTCGTTGTAGGAACAAGACATGAAGGCGGATGAAGTTCGCTGAGTGTGAAGATCTCAGGCATCAAGCTGTCCTGTGGCCAATGGGATTCGAGGATTTGGACACTCCGGAAAACTACCAGGACCGCGCTATACAATGTATGAAACACTATGAACACATGCACTCAGATCAAAACCTAGTATTAGCGAAAGAGCACACATCGGACGTCGTCGTACCGCTCTCGCGCAAGGATATACGTTAGGAAGTGTCGAATGGGGTACGCAGAGTACTAGATACTGGCTTCGAATACTTGTGGGCGGATCGGTGGGAGTTGGATATAGTAGAGGTAGATTGCGGGACTTCACCCTCTCTGTCAAACTGTAAGCGAAACTCGAGAGCACGCCGTCGATCACTTCGACGGATCTTGTAAGCTCGGCCTACTTCGGTCGCAGGGAACTATTTGCACGCATAGTGACCTGTATAGAGGAGCGTTATGTACGTCGTACTGCGCGCGGTTTCCCCCCTATGCTCCAGTATTGTGCGCGGTGATGCTAACAAAGCTCAGCCGACGGGTCCTTGTCAACCTAGAGATAGCTAGTGTGCGCACCTGAGCGTTCGGAGATTAAGCATCCAAGCGCCGGTACTAATGATAGGCGAATAAGATCCAGAGATATTGAGCACCTTCGCGACAAGGCGAGGGTTCGTTCGCAGTACGCACATATACAATCACAAGGACGATATTGGTTTTGGGAGAGATGGTCATAGAACTGCGATTCGAGACGTGCTATCCTAGAACGTACGGAACCACGTCGATCTACGTTATGCGAAGCAACATTGTTATCTTGTAGTCCGAGTTAGAGCCGGCAACGATTAGACAGCCTGCAAATCGGACCATATTCTACAAGCCAGAAGCTTGTCGGGTCGCTGTAGCTGCAACTCATGGACGCAAAGTATGGCATCGGAAGAGCCTAGCAAGTTTAGTCTGATTTATACGGCAACAGTGGTTGGGTGGAGGACAAGGCATGGGTGGTATTGTATAGCCGAGGTGCTGTGTTTACAAGAAGCTTCTGGAGGCAAATGTGAACATCCGTCGATACTCAAACTAAGGGAGGGAAGCCGTTTCGAGCTCATGCACATGAAGGTGCGGCGCTTCGGTTCCAAGATGCCGTCGGGGAAAGGTGGTGTTAACATAGTCTGTATGGTATAGGTCCGCGTTCGTACACTTTCATCTCAACAAGATATGCTGCGACTTACTCTTTCTTCCAAACCCCCCTAGACACAGATTGACCGGATGCGAAACGCGGTCTCTGGCGGTCTCGACGTACATACGTTGTCGAAAGTATGTTTGTTCGTCGGCCGGGAGTGCCTTGTCTACCTGATCAACTCGCTTGATCCTCCGTACTGCTATATGTATATTACTCGAAGACTCAAGGTCATAGATGCTGCCGATAGAGACAGCATCATCCTCGCTGCCAGCCTCCGACTCCACGCCCTGTTCGAGTGAGCAGACTGTATCGATGTGGACACGATCGCTGCATAAATTGACGCTGACGGATGTTGTCGTATCGACTACTGGGACGTGAAGTCAAGCTTCGTGTTCGCCTGCAGACTTCCTTCGCTTACCGGGACGACAAGGAGAGAAGCAAGCGGTGTTCCCTGTAGCTAGCATGCTTCTGAAAGTCCCACTCGCCGTCCAGTCAAGAATGCAAGCGTGAATCGGACCAGAACTATGAGCGCAGGATTCCAAGTCTTCATTCGTTGATGGTTCGACTCCATGGTCGGCCGATGTCAGGCTGACGTTTCCGTGATACGCCTTGGCATGTTCGGTCAGACCTCAGCAATGGACCTCATTGATCCAGTGCATGACCTCGCTGATCGAGCGTGTGGATGCACAGTCGCCTTTGTGATAAGCGCATCCACCTACCTTCACGGCGTCTGATTGGTCTAACGTCGCTGCTGTCGTGTTTACCGGCTCCATAACCCAAATGATCCAACTTGCAGCGGCGAGGATCATGAGGTATCGCTTTAGTACGCTCATGTTCAGCCTCGCAAGTGTGTTGCCTCGTTAGGCATCACGTTGGGGACGAAGCGATTGTATAGGACTGGTCCTGCTATGGCTGCGGCTTTGCATCTTGCAGCAGCGACATCTTTATCCTCTCGCCTAAAGCCAATCGCAAAGTAAGGACAAGTGATGAACCTTTCGTACACGAAGCAGGAGGTGTGTCCAGTCTTCGATGAAGCTTCGTAGGGAAAGCCAGTACGTACAGTCTGCTCGCCAGTTTCGTTGAGCGTCGAGAACCTCCTCCAGATCATCGAGCAGTGGTGGCGTGACCCATCTGTCCCAATGATAAGGTGGACAGAAGGTTCGAAGCATGCGTTCAATGTGCCAGCCTCGACGGTGCACCGTCAGAAAGCGGCGTCGTTGACCTAGCAGAAGTGGTGCTCAGCGAAGACGACGAAAATTTCTTCGCACAGGTGCATGCTCCTGATGAACGGTACTCCTCGCAGACCGCCTCTGACTCTCCCTTGCTGTAGGTCAGAACACCTTGGCACCGCTAGTACAGGTGGTATTAGGTATACTACTACTGCAACCAGACCGTGCTATCAATGCATTGTTCGCAGGTAGAGGAGTGGTAACAAGATGTATCTGCTGCAGAAGCAGCACCGAATGCTCGCACAGAGGATCCTTAGGCTGTATTATCTTTACATCAAGAACTTGCGAGCTGGTGCTGTAGTCCTGCTCACTGCCGTCAAGGTGAAGACCCTCAATTGCGCTCGCCACGTTCTCGGATCCAGCGCTCGATGACTCTCCGGGCAGAAGGTAAGTTTCATTCTAGCAAATGTTCTGTGTACTTCCGTGAGAGTTCACCGCCGAAAATGTAGCCCAGAGAAGGCGGGTCCCCTGCGGGTCATTCGGAAGAGGGACTGCAGGAGTGCTGTGCTCCACCTTGACATTCCTCCAGCATATTACCTGGCGGCCTTGACATAGTGTCCGGAGTCATACCTGTTAGAGTGTGTCCACCTATGCTATGCCGTTTCCGCCCTTCCGTTATTCGCGTTGAAGGACCGCGATATAAGTGAGCTATTGTTATAGACTCAAGCCTACCCCTCAACCACTACGTATAGTACATACGAGCGACTCTAGCAATCGAGAGCGTACTTTTGCCCTAAAGGAGAACTTGGCCACGTTTATTTGGTAGAGACACAGGCGAGGTAGTCTCAGCGCCGTCTAACGGTCCGTCGGGGATCCGGGCGAATATGAACCCGGCATGGGAACGACAAACGTTGATACATAGAATGGAGAGGACATTGCGTCTTTCCTCCACAAGCTGAAATCTGGCAGACCAGCATTAACGCCGAAAGAGGAAGACTACCGTTAGATATATACTACTGCATGCAGGCTCAAGAGGTGGAAGGAGGAATGAGAAAGCGCTTGATGCCAATACACCTGTACCGATGCTACCGACGCTACCGATATAGCAGAAGTACTGCCCTACGCAATCACTGCACATCTCTCAGCTTAGCTGATCCTCCAGCGCGGTAGGTATTCATCATTCATAACGAAAGCGCTGCGGAAGCGGAATAGGTCTTGCATGATCGCTAGGCGTCCTCATCGTCAGCTTCAATTCCATCGCTCCCTGCGCCCAATACGAAGCAACTGGCAGCAACATCTCCCGCCCACTCCTTCTTTGCCTCTGCTTTCGCTCCCTCAGCACGCCAGCGCGGCTCGTCCATGCCATGCGCATCGTAAAACACCTCCCGCCGCTTCGCTAGCGCTTCGAACAGCGTGAATACGAGTGCGTCGCATTGCTCGAATCTCGTCTATGATGTGATGCTTGTGGTAGTTGCAGACGGTATAACGCCGGAGGTTCCAGAACGGTCCAAGTATCTGCGATCGGGCGCCCACGTCCTTCTTCCCTTAATCACGCCAGCCGATGACGACGGGGGCGATAAAGGCGGACGGGAGCTTGGTCCATCCGGCCACGACACCGTCGGTGTCACAGTAGTGGATGTACTCATGGACCATGAGCTGTCGAAGATGATCTCCATCCTGGAGACTGTGGAAGGCAATAGCTACTGCCGCCGCACACGATACTCGCTGGCTGCGTTCGTGCTCGTAGACAATCGTGGTGATGAGGTCGTCTTGTAGGTTCCGCACACCATGGCGGTCAGCGAAGATGTAGAGCGCAACGAAGTCTAGTTCATTGAACTCTGCCGCCTCCACATATACCCGTGCTAGAGAGAGCTCAAACAGTTCCTACTTTCTGCGCGATGAGAAGTCTGGATCATCGTCGGTGACACTCGCATAGTCTAGCGAGGCGTTGACACCCGAGGAGTTATCCTCCAAGCTGTCATCAGTCGAACTGTCGCCCGCCGAGCTGTCCTCCTTCGAGATGTCGTCATTCGAGCGGTCGCACTTCGAGCTGTTGTCCTTCAAGCGGTCGCCCTTTAGGCTGCTGTCCTTCGAGCCATCGTTGTTCGCCAATTCACCCATGTCATGATCCTCCTCAGCTTCCTCGGTGGGCTCAAGGCTTGTGGCAACATCCTCTTCCGACGAATCAGAATAATAGTCGCCAGACATCGACATCTTGATCCGCTCGTGATGTGACAGCTTGAACCTACCGTCCTCATTGGAACCGTTAGGGTCGTCCGCGGGGAAGAAGGCGCCAAGAGGAACCTGCTTCGCAAGACCGGACTCCCGCAATAAACCGTCCTTGATCGCCTGCAGATAGAGCATCGTGTGCACCGGCTCCGCAGATAGGCCTGTTCCATCCTCACGCCTCGTATCTTCTCCCTGTGCTGCCGGCAGGGTAAGGAGCTTCTGGGTGTAAAGCCAGGTCACGAACATGCCGAAAACGCGCTCCTCCCCTTCCGCCAGAGTAATGACTCCATCCTTCGCTTCTTCAATCCCTCTGTCGAATGCACATGTGAAGAATTTGGAGTAGTGGCACAGCAGCTCTCTGTGAAGGTGGAAGGGTACGGCGTGTGGTCCGACATTGACCGTGACGATCGTCTTGAACAGATTGCTGGAACAGCGCCAGCATGATCCAAGCTTGAACTGCGTATGGGCAGGTACGTACTGTACGCCGGGGCACTCTATAGGAGCGTTGGCAGTGGTGTCGCTGGCATTGCTGGCTGTCTTCTGGCGTTTGCGTGGATGCGGGCTCTCGTCCGCTGGAGATGGGCTCCGTGGTGCGTGTGTCAGTGCTCATCGTCTCTAATTGTTGACCCATGAGGGTCAATGTCGCCCAGTAGAGGTGCGCAAGGAGTATGTATTCCAGGAAGAGATGCGCTTTGCAGCTCCCGCAGAGTCTATCAGATTGGTGAACGTGAAAAGGAGAGCAGAAAAGAAGCCTGGCGGACTAGGAACAAAGACGCGCTCTCAGCGAGACAACTGAGACAGCGGCCGTTTGTCCAGCATGCTTGCAGCTCGCCTCTGTTCTTGCATCCGTGAATGCCATACCACTTCTGGATAAGACCTGCGGCAAGCTGCGTTTGCATCAGGCGATGCGACGCCACGCGAGGTGACCGCTTCTGACGTTATCATGGACTGGCAGCCGCTAGATCCATCGCGTCTGGAGCCCGCGAAAGAGCCTGAGGGGTAGTGTACAGGAACATGATGCTCAGGCTGCGATGAAATGGTGTTAGGCAAGGCTCCCAAGCCTTGAAGGGAAGTCTCGGGACCGTTGCCCGCCGAACCCCGCCCCACCGCCGGCAAAGGCCGCATTCCCTCCCGCTAGCGTTATCGCCGTCATCATGCCTCCCAATCGCTCCGCGGCGACTGGATCAGCAAGCTTCCATCCGCATCTCTGTACTATCGCACAACGAGTAGGCGCTCGCATGGTGGTGAGACGTTACATTCGTACCTGCATGCGAGATGACGAAGGTTGCCGCCATGAAGCGGGCACAATGGCGGCCTCGTTGCTGGTTCGCATGGCCTCAAACCCCACCCTCATCGCCGCCGACTTGTGAGACCACTCCACCGGCTAGGGTCCCATCACCAGAATTTCTCGTTCGCAAGGACACTCACTGGCGCCCTCCTCAGCAGTGTGTCTCATGTTTGGCGACTGTGCTCGCTAACACCCGTTTCCTGACGATAGTACTGCTCCACTTCGTCCACGATGGTATGCTTATTCTTCTTCCTCACCGTAGCGGCGGTAGCCTTCGGCCAGCTCCAGAGCTATGGCCGGCGTGGCGGACATCATATGCCTGGACGAGACTGGCAGCAGATTCCCAGCGCCGGCAACGCCACCTTCTCCCAGCTCATTGATCACAACCACCCGGAGCTGGGCACCTTTGAGCAGTTCTATTACTATGACAGCACCCACTGGAAAGGCCCAGGTTCGCCAGTCATCCTCTTCACGCCTGGCGAAGTCAATGTTACTGGCTATCAGAGCTATCTCGGCACCAATCGCACCACTGGTGTGCTTGCGGAGAAGATTGGCGCTGCCGCCATTGTGCTGGAGCACCGTTACTGAGGCACCTCCACCCCCTTCACCGCCCCTACGACCGCCAACATGACATATCTCACCCTCGATAACGCTATACACGACCTTACCTACTTCGCCAGCGAGGTTAAGCTGTCCTTCGCACGCCACATTAGCAGCAACGCGCCGGACGTACCATGGGTTCTGATGGGCGGCTCGTACTCTGGTGCGCTCTCGGCATGGACCGAGAGGGTGCCACCTGGCACCTTCTGGGTCTACCACGCCTCCAGCGCTCCGGTCGAAGCCATTTCGGATTACTGGGCGTACTTCCTTCCTGTACAGGAGGGCATGCCCAAGAACTGCAGCAAGGACGTCTCGCTGGTCATCGACTACATGGACGGCGTCCTCACCAACGGCACGGTGCAGGAAATTCGGAATCTGAAAGCCATGTTCGGCCTGCAGAACGTCACGCACAACGACGACTTCATGGCAGCATTGGAGAACGCCCCATGGCTATGGCAAGACAATCAGTTCTACGAGAACGCCGGCTTCTTCCTGTGGTGCGACTACATCGAGAGCGCAGTGAACGTCACCAACGCTACCAATATTCCAGGTGTTGAAGGCGTCGGTCTGCAGAAGGCTCTTGCCGGCTATGCTACCTGGTTCAAGACTGTCGAGCTACCCGGCTTCTGCGAGAGATACGGCTACGAAGTTTTCAACGGAACATACAACACCTACTGCTTCGACACCTATGACCCAACCAGCCCAACGTTCACCGATACATCCCTCAGCAACCAGTTTAACCGACAATGGGAGTGGATGCTCTGCAACGAGCCGTTCGGGTATTGGCAGGACGGTGCGCCTATCAACAGACCCACCATCGTTTCCCGGCTGGTGAATGCGGAGTACTGGGTCAGGCAGTGCTCGCTGTTCTTCCCGCCCGGCCCAGAAAGCCAGACCTTCGGCATCGCGAAAGGCAAGACCGAGGCGGAAGAGAACGCTTACACTGGCGGCTGGTTCATCGACAACAGCACCCGCCTTATCTACGCCAACGGCGGCTATGACCCATGGCGCGAGGCTACTGTCTCGTCGGAGTTGCGGCCTGGTGGACCACTACAGAGTACCGCGGCGGTGCCGGTCAATGTTGTATCCAGCGGCTTCCACACGAGCGACCTGATCACGAAGAATGGGCAGGTGAATGCGGGATGTCAGGCCGTAATCACGGCGGAGGTCAATCAGTTGGCCGAGTGGGTGGCTGAGTTCCCGAAGAGCCAGCATTGGCAGGCATAATCGGAGTCTGCTGAGTACGAGCTTAGTATAAACGCTTCGGCAGGGTCATACTGTGGAGTAGGACATAGTTCTTGTTTTCCTGATATGCACCGAGACGTCTTCTCGCTCATGTCGCTCCCGCTGCCATGACGCTTTCCTCCCGTCTCGGCTTCATTTTCTTACGCGAGCATAGGGGCAGTCGCTCCTTATTCCCAGAGCTTGGGCGAGCCAGACTTGGTACCGAAAGTCGCCATCGAGATAGTTGTTCGCTGAAATTTCAATGTTTCCGTGTACAAAATACATGCAGACATCGGCTAGTCGGCGGCTATCCAGATTCCGCTCTCGACGACCTAAGTCAATACGCATCGTCACTCGCTCTTCGTTTCGCTACGCTCTATCGCACAGACTCGTACCTGCCAAGATAGCGGACACCATGTCAGCCTGTTGTACCATATCGTCGATATCCCGCCATTCACACACAAGTTCCAAAGCCTGGAATCAACATGCCGACTTCTTCCGCTTCATCCTCGAGCGTTTTGTCTGCGACGAAGCGGAGCAAATGGCGCAGCGGTATATGTGATTCGACGTCAACGAGCTGTGCAAGATAGCCTACGACGCAGTTGGGAAGAGGTGTATTGACGTTGAGAAGTGCGCAGATAGCATGTAGAACAAGGCATTGCTCCTCACAATGGAGGATAAAGAACAGGTGATAGCAAAGATCCCCAATCCGGACGCCGGCCTGCCTCACTTTACGACGGCAAGTGAAGTGGCGACAATGGATCTTGTAGGTTCTCTCTATGCTCCCAAGTCGGCAAAACATCTCACTCATAGTACAAGTGCGCAAGCTACTGGAGACGCCGGCGCCTCGGGTGCTTGCATGGAACTCGAGTAATAGGAAATTGGTCCAGGCCGAGTACATCATTATGGAGAAAGCCAAAGGAGTCCCGCTAGAGACAATCTGCTCAGGCTTGAACTGGATGCAGAGAGTTCCGATCGTAAGGTCGATTGCTCAATATCAGCGAGCATGGATCAAAGCATCCTTCAACAGCCTTGGCAGCCTCTACTATGCTGGCGACCTGCAACATGCCAGTCATGCCAGCGCATCCTGCGTCGGCGAGGACACGGGTGAACTTGTCGAAACGCCTCGCTTCGCAGTGGGGCCAATCATAGCAAGGGAGTGGTTTGATCTCGGCAGGGCACGCCTTGGGTGCAACAGAGGGCCATGTAAGTACTGATGTATCCTACCGTCACTGTCGGATCTTGAGGCAGATCTCTAGGGTCATCGATGCTCGACTATAGGCGAGCAATGATAGAGCGGGGCATGCATGCCATTCGTAATCTCGAGTGACTACCTAAGCCACTGTCGATGCTCTTTGGGCCTGGTCTCTATCAGCCTGAACCCTGGAAGAATTCACGGACTGGCGAGGCTGCTCTCAAAGCGGTGCCATATGTCCTACCGAAGGATCAGCGGGCATCCACATTCCATCTGTGGCGCGATGATCTCCATGCCGAGAACATCTTCGTTGACGCAGAAGAGCCGTCGAAGATCCTATCGATTATTGACTGGCAGTCGGTGTTGGTTGCTCCTCTGTTCGATCATGCCATCCTCCCTGGCTATCTCGACTACGACGGACCCGCTGTGGACAGTATGAAGGAGCCTTCCAAACCAGAACTTCCGAAAGGCGCAAGCACAGCGGAAAAAACTGCGGCGGAGAAGCTGTTCCAGGAGCAAAAGCTTGTGCATGCGTTCAAGCATCTACTGCAAAACCACATCGAGCCAGCACTCCTCGCGCTCATGTATAAGGAGTCAGGCGACTCGAACGTCGTGACTACTGTCTCGACTCTCTTCGAGTTCGGCGAGGCACATTGTCTGGCGTCGATCGCGACGCTCCCTGAGTCGCCCGTTTCCTTCTCCGAGTCTGAGATGGCAGAGCTCAGTATAGATGTCGAGAAAGCGTCTGCCAGTATACGCGCTATGCACGTGATCAAGGAGGCTTTGAGACCGTTGTTTCCTGACAAGAGACTGGTCCTACACGACCAGTATAAAGACGCAAAGGCGGCACTGCGGGATTTGGAAGCACGATCTTGCGGAGTTCTCTAGATTGGCTGATAACCGCAGAGCATGGGAGGACGCCTCGCCGTTCGAGGGCTGATACAGATGAGCAATTGAGGCTCCTGTCGTGCCTGTGAGCTGGCCATGATTGATCGCTTCATCCAGCTCCGCTCTTCCCAGAAGGTTCATACACCCTCTCCATCGCGGCCTGCCGATCCCCAACTCCGCCCAGCTCAATTTGGGCGCAGCAGTCACTCCTCGCCAGGCCACATTCTGCGACGCTCACGGCCTAACCCACGACGAGCTGTTAGAGGCGGCTGTCTGGGACTTCTTGCCTGATAAGTTGTCGGCTGATGATGACTCGCGCAAGCTAAAGAGTTGACGGTCAATGAGCTTTGCACCATGCTGGATTTCGGAGTGAGTGGGGTCCTCGGAGTGTAGCAAGCGGGGTCAGTGTGATGAGTTCAAAAAGCGGTAGCGGAAGTGCCATGGAAGGAAGGTGAAGACGGCAGCGACTGCTGTAGGTTGCTAAAACTAGAGTCATGAGCCGTGACGGCTCCGCTATGTACACCAAATGCTCACAAGCTTTGCATCATCGAGCCGCCCTCACCGAGTACAATGGCAAACTTCTTGAACGTGCAGTTGATCCTCACCCGCGGCTGCTTTGATCAGCGCTGTGAGAGCCTCCGTCGATTTTGTGGCTTGTTACAAAGAGCCGTATGGAGCAGGCAGTGAACGCTGAGAAGCACCATTCTTCCCTGGTATTATCTGCCGAATGTACCTCAAGATGTACAAGAAACGAAATGCCAATCTTCTTCTCGCATATGACACTTTCCAGGGTTTGCTCACCCAGTCGGAGCATCCTCTCACTCCCACTCATGCTCTCACTCCTACTCGCCATCCGCATCCTGCATCGCGCTGTCATCATCGCAGCGTAACCCGAAGTACAGCGTAGGTAGAACCTACGAAGTACATACACGGCTGGCTCTTCCTCGCAAGCGGCACTGAGCAAGAATTCCGTGAAATTCCCAGTAGCAAGAAGGCTTTCATGTGCGAAAGTGTAGGTTCTGGTTTCATTGAAATAGTTCCGAGCTCCCCGCTGCCTCTGATCTATCATCTCCTGTTCTTTCGCGAGGCGTGCGAGTGTACCGCTTTGTGGGAGCTCCATCACTGTGAAGGTGCGTTGGTTTTCCAGTGTCATCAAAGGCAATGCTTGATACCATCGAGCTACCGGGCGCTTTTGTCGTGCAGTATCGTCATTTAGGCGCATCGATGTCCTCGTGCTCTCTCGCCGAGTCGCCCTTGTCTACACCAGGCCTTTTGACATGCGGTCCAACTGCGGCGGCGGTGCGAAGTCTTCTCGTAGACTCCGTGTCAATATACTGGGCCAGCTATTCTTTCAAAGGTGCCAACCTGTCTTCTGTCAGCTATTAGTCTGCAGAAGGAGCCCATCCCAGCTATCTGGCTTTGGCGCAATGTACTCCACTGTCGTACCAGTAGTTGGCAAGCTTGCCTGACCGCGATGCTTTTCGTCGTAGGTTTAACGCTGTGACCGTGCAAGGCTGTTGGCGCCCCTGATGTGATGTGGTTCGAGCAATGAGGCATAGAAAGTTGGGCCACGTCTGTTTGATGGCGTAGGGAGATGACGACACCAACGCTGTAAGACACAAGCAACGAAGGGCGATACGTCCCCAGTACAGACAGCCACGCGCGTGCCTCCGTCATGGTGTCTGTCAATTCTGAGGCCTGCGCTGCCGTGGCCGCGCGTTCCTCGGTTCATGCGAGCTTTTGGTCTTGTTGTCTAGTTCGTCGGAGCGAATTCCGTTATTGATCTGGGTGGGGACGTGGCCGTGAAGCGCGTACGTTCAGCTAGCGGCGGCAGCGTGCCTGCACACCACTTGGCGTCGTGACTTGCGTTGCGTATGCGCGATCGCAACACGAGTCCGGGACTCCAAAGAAAGACGTTTGACCTAGTAGAACAAAAGGTGTCGGATTCCTTCAAGTTTCCAGTACTCTTGCGCATAAGGCGCCAAAACGTGTTGCACAACCTCGAGCCAGTCGGGTCTAAGACGAGCAGAGATCATTGAGTTGCAAAACTCCCAGTAGTACGGATACCATCCCGATGTTTCCCAATCGATGATCACGACCTTTAGCCCTGTTTTTCCTTCGCCGCTTCCGCCCGTCTTCTGCACAATAATGTTCTTCGGCTGCAAGTCTCCATGCGTAAAGACAGTGCGGTGACCGCGCAACGTTGCAGAGATGAGTGTACGCAGAAAGACTACGTACGACGCCGGCCTTCATCTTCTTAGGCGCTCATCAATGCTACTAGCTGAACGTACTACCGAGCGCAAAGCTCGCCAAAGCCACGTGCTTCGCCATCCAGTGAAAGACTGACGTCATGCGGAAGAGCAGCAAGCGAAAAGTCGATGTGCGCAAGACCAACCGTCATGTTCTACCAGCGCCAAAACGTCGTGCTTGATATCGACATCGAACCGCGTCACCACAGCAGCGATGTCGCGGCATCTGATCGCATCCCTGCGAGCACCGTCACCGCCTGACATCATTCAGCGATACATGTCTGGCGCATTTGCTATCCTAGCACAGCGAAAACAAGACGTCCCTCCAACGTGGACTCGCCACGAGCTTCTCAAAAGCTACAGGAGCTTCACAACTATCTCGTCCCTCTCGCAGCCCCGACCACGTTTACCAAGGCCTTTTTGTCACAAGACTGATAATATTATATCCGGGCCCAAACACACCTACACGCTCACGAAGCTCATTGTGGTCAATAACTGATCTTCGTAGTTGGCCGGCCTGGAGTTAATAGTTAAGTCAAAAGTAGTATTGAAAGTTAGTTAGATTAATAGTTAAAAGGTAGTAGTAGCAGCTATTGGATTACTAGCCTTCTGAGGCCTTATCAAGAAGTGTGCTAGCTATAGGCTCGTCGGTATCT
>Ga0058704_10001032_pt1 | contig 13332 bp, 12 predicted proteins | sample AgamicMgSfe_FD_71363 | JGI IMG/M metagenome (GOLD analysis project Ga0058704, IMG submission 71363) | Agave microbial communities from Guanajuato, Mexico - Mg.Sf.e | ecosystem: Host-associated > Plants > Phyllosphere > Phylloplane/Leaf | place: Guanajuato, Mexico | collected 2012-05-30
GTGCGGATGATAAGCAAATCATGCTGAACGACGAGATGCTACCATGTGGCGCAAAGATGTGTACTTGGCGGCGTAAAGACTAGATAAGATCGATGTCTTAGAAGCTGTATATACCTTGTCACATGATCCATGCACAATCATGCATAGTGGCGTGGGTGGCTGTGCAACCAATAGGTAGCTTTTCTGGTACTGCGCCGCAAACTTGCACTGCACGGTACAGTATCCAGGTCCCATCATTGTTCTCAACTTTTTGATGTCCGCTGAACTCTTGTTCATAGATTGTGCAGAATCACTTATCTGCGGGAGGAGGCACAAGTGATTTGCGGTGCATCATGGGTCTTTGCTTCGATAATGCTCTTGACGCTCTAAAGCATGGCCGACTAACGGAGAGGGAGTATCTGAAGCACTGCCTTGCGCACTTTTGTGGTCGTAGGCATGCAAGGGACAAGATTCGGACTCGCCAGTTTGCCATCATGAACCACAGCTCCATTGGCGAATCTATTCGAAGAGCAGCGCTCAACGAGCAGTATACACCTTTGCAAGGTAGCGTCGGGTCACTGCTGCCCCCTTGCTACATCCGTTGTACTGACAACAGGACTTCTAGATCCAGAGCCACTCCTTCACTTGTTCGATCAAATTATAGCAAAAGATCCTCAAGGCCTGGAGCGCGGAATATCCGAATATCGGACCTCTCATCCATCGGGTCCGTCTCTGACTCAGCAGCTTGCCGTCTTCGCAGCTTCGAAGGGTAACGGAAAAACACTAAGGTTCTGCGTCGAGGCGGGTGCGTCCTTGGAGGATAGGAACGTCGATCGAGAGCTCGGAGGTTCCAGCAAGGATACGGATGCGATGGACCTCCTGTACGAAGCAGACTGGCGGTCCATGCGGACTTCCACGGCAGTACTGCACGGTCTTACCAAGCAGGCACTATGCCATGACTCCGAAGAGATGCGCTGGGCCCTGAACCACGGCGGCCAGATCGACGAAGAGGCATTAGAGGCGATAGCATGGAGCTCTGGGGCTTCGGCAGGCGCTGTCTCAGTGCTCATTGAGCGTCAAGGCCTCAATCTCTTCGTCGGTACCAGGTTCCTGCGGGGAGCTGCTCGATACGGCGAAGTGGACGTAGTGCGGGTGCTCCTTGACGCTGGAGCTGACCCAAACGAGTACATATCATCGCAGGCATGGGATCGTGGCGAGAGCCCGACGCTAGCGCTCTTGGATGCCATCCTAATGAAGAAGACAGAGGTCGTTAAGCTGTTGCTCGAGCGTGGCGCAAGTGTAGATGGACAGGTATTTGGAAGAAGCGGAGGCGCTCTCGGTATGGCTGAGCGAGGAGGCGACGATACCATCGTACGGCTACTTAAGGATGCCGTAGATGCAAAGGGCAAGATGTAGGCCGCAGAAGGCGGCAGCGCTGTGTATAGGCCGAACCTGTATCACATTGATCAAGTCTAAAGATTCCACTCTCACCCCACCTTGCCGCTTGTCAAACCCATGAGGCTCGCCATGGATCCTGATGCTTTGCGTGGGTATGTGAGGCGTGAGCGCTTTGCATCCGCTCTCAACTCGACGCAGATGATCTGCCGATAAGTAGGGGGGAGATGCCATTGAGACATCCATCTGTGCCTACACGCTTGTCGAACTGGAGTACTTTTTCGGGGGTACAGGCAGCAGGAGGGCCCAACAGCGCTAAGCCACTCTACAAGCAAGTCTTGAGGTCCTATTGATGCGAATGTACACGGATGCCCTATATGCTAAGCGGAAATGTTCGTTTCTGTGATATACGGCATACCTAGCCCGAGCTAGCGCCGAGGGGAAGTGAAACTCACGTACTAATCCGCTAGCTCGCGGGCCCGTCTCGTCCGTTAGCCGCGGCGTCGAAGCTCAGGGTCCAGGGAGTACAGATCCGCAGTTGATGATCACTCTGACCCTTGTACAATATGCCCGTGATCTTGGAGCAAACAACGAACGCTTCAAGGCACTTCCTTCCTGCTTTGTAATGCCATCTTGTTGACGGAGAGAAAACTGCGACTGCGGATATAGAGCATCTCGAAAAGCGCGATAGGGGCCAGCGACCAGAGAAACGAAACGCAATGATGGCGGAGGCTACCCCCTCCTCACATTCGGGCCATGAATCCCATGAAGTGTCAGCAGAAGAGCCTCAGCCCAGCCCATTCTCGAATCTCGATATCGCGCCGTCCAACTTCCTGACACACCTGCCATCCTCCACAGCACCCGCGGACGAAGACTCTGTGCCGATCGCAAACGAGGTGGAAACGAACGGAACAGCCTCCAGCGCGCCTACGTCCAATGGACGGCCGAGACTGTCTGTGGATGCGCAAGGTCGCACGCTGAATCCAAGATCATGTGTAACGTGCCGTAAGCGCAAAGTGAAGTGCGATAAGCTGCATCCGTGCACGAATTGCAGCAGGGCGCATATAGAATGCGTGTTTCCAGCTCCCGGGCGGGCGCCAAGGAAGGCAAGAAAGGTCGGAGAAGGGAAAGACAAGGAACTGCTAGAGCGTCTGCGGAGACTGGAAAGTGTAGTAAAGGGTATGGGTGTGGAGGTTCCGGACGGCGCACTAGAGAAGGAGAGTAACATGGAGACCGACACTCACGATGGTGAGCAGGCAGGACTGCAAGCGGGCAACAGCGATAGCCATGCGTATAGGGACGACCAGATGGATGGCGTGGTTGACGCCACCGAGCGACGTCGCAGTGCCGAGCATGACTTCCGGAAGAAGACGAAGTGGCTTGAAGAGCAGCAGCAGGGACGCTTCGAGAATAGGTTCGGAAGGCTTGTGATCAACGAGGGCAAGTCGCGCTACATAAACAACTCGTTCTGGGCCAACTTGTCAAACGAAGTCGAAGATTTGAAAGGCATACTAAACCAATCGAGCGATGAAGAAGATGCAGGCTCACCCAACTCCAATCCCAACTTTGACACCAACCATCAAGGCTGGGTCTTCGGCTTCAGCTCGCAGAACGTAGACTTGCTATCCCTCCATCCCCTCCCGAACCAGATAGCGAAGTACTGGGAAATATACAAAGACCGCGTCGATCCTCTCGTCAAGATACTTCATGTACCGACTATCGAACCCACTATCCTGAGCGCCGCGTCGCATCTTTCCAATCTGTCAAAAGGCTTCGAGGCGCTGCTCTTCGCCATCTACTATGGCGTCACCACTGCACTTTCGGCACATGATTGCTTACTGAATTTTGGCGAGGAGAAAGCGGTACTGCTCTCACGGTATCGCTTCGCCTTGGAACAAGCTCTCGCGCGCGCGAACTTCCTCACTACGGAAGAAGCGACTGTGCTTCAGGCTCTAGTCATCTTCCTCATATGTTTGCGCCGCAACAACGATGCGCGAGTCATCTGGACATTGACCGGACTGGTGGTGCGGATAGCGCAAACGATCGGCATCCACCGCGATGGCTCACACTTCGGCCTGCCGCCATTTCAAGTAGAGATGCGGAGACGGTTATGGTGGCAAGTCTGCATCCTCGACGTTCGCGCAAGCGAAGACCATGGCTGCGACCCGACCATCGTCGAGCAAGCTTTCGATACCAAGATGCCGCTCAACGTGAACGACTCTGACATCAGCCCTGAGATGAAAGACTTCCCACCCGAAAGACAAGGTTGCACAGACATTTCATTTTGCCTTATACGGTTCGAAGTGGCGAATACTTTTCGACGGATCAATTACGTACCGCCGAACACATCGCGGCCGTGCGAGGGCTTTTACGGTTCGGTTACGCTGCAAGACAAGGAGAAGTGGATCACGGAGTGCCATCAACGGCTCGAAGAGCGATACCTCAAGCACTGCGACATGAGCGTACCCCTCTTCTGGGTCACCGCGACAGTTTCAAGGCTGATGATGAGTAAGATGTGGCTTATGGTCTACCACCCTTTCCAGCGCCAAGACGGTGGTGCAACTCTGCCGAGCGAGACGAAGGATAAGCTCTTCATCACCAGCCTTGAGAACATTGAGTACGCTCTGTTACTAGAAACCGAAGCGAGGACCATGAAGTGGGGCTGGCTGTTCAGAACCTACATGCAATGGCATGCTCTAGCCTTTATGCTCTCAGAGCTCTGTCACCGCACCTCCGGTGACCTCGTCGAGCGCGCCTGGGTCGCTGTAGAAAAGACTCGCGACGGACGCTGGGGCTCCCCGATCTTGGAAGACAGTCGTGCAGGCCACCTTTGGCGACCACTGAAAAAGCTGTACCGCAAAGCGAGAGAAGCTCGTCAGCAGGGCCTGCAGGAGGAGCACATGGCTAAGCGAGGCGCCATTACAGACGCGCCTTCACGGAGATACAGTCCGAATACCCATCCCATGTTCAGGCAGCCGCAGACACCCCATGTGACGAGAGCGCCGTTGAGTCTGGCACAGGCCCAGAGGTTCATGGAGGGGCCTACTTATGGGCAGATGCCGTTGGATAAGCATGAGTTGCTTAAGTCGCCGAAGATTGCGGAGGCTGTCGGTGATACGGAGGTTGAGTCGATGGATATGGTGGAGTCAGATGGTGGTAACATGCACGGCCAGCAGCAGCAGCCCTTGCCACAGTTCGACGGTATTTTTTCGGCGCCGAACGGGCAGCCGATTTTCGCACCTACAGCTACATCGCGGACAGGGCCACCGTTTGGGCAGAACTTCAACAGCGGCAGCAGCAATCTCGACTTCAGCGCCCCTCCCAATGGCGGCATGAATCTTAACCTACCAGCCTCATCCATGGACTCGTCGAACAACGCCGCTGCAAACAGCATGGCCCGTATGGAGTTCCTCGACGCCAACTTCGATCTCGACCCAAGCATCATGGACACCTCCGGCGACCTTAACTGGGAGAACTGGGATCAGCTTGTGCGGCAGTTTGGCATGGATGTGGATCAGACATTCGATATACGGCCTGGTATGAGTACTGCGGATGGGCTTGGACCGAACTGGGATATGGGTCCGTTGCCAAATGGGCAGAATCTGAGGATGGGTACGGGGATGGGGATGGGTGGCGGAGACTGGTTGTGAGGAGACGACGTAAGACAGGCTATGATTGTGTGTATCGAAGGATATACAAGACGACATCAAGAACACGCCGAGTGGAACAAGCCCAACTGTGTAATTATGCTACCTGACGCCTGCCAGACGCCCCCAAGCTCAATGACCAGCACTCGCTCCGTTCCTTCTACTAACCCAACGTCCCGTCTGCCCCTACCCATCACTATCGCCAGTGTCCACGCAAAGATTACAGCATATTAACGACATCCCCGCGCTGACAATGTTTCGTTAGGAGCTCGACCACCTCCTGATGCCCCGCTTTTCTCGCTAGTTCCACCGGCAATCTGCCAGTCTCGAGTGAGAACGTCCGTACGTTGGCGTCAGCGCCAGCGTCAAGGAGCAGCTCGATCGCCTCTAATTCGCCACGATGAGCGGCGAGATGAAGTGCGGTCCAGCCGTTCGTACCCATCGCATCCATACTCAGATCCTTTGAGAGCAGGTACCTAAGGTTGCGCAAGTAGCAGGAAGAACCCACGAGGTACGCCACGACAAAACCCATAAGGCACCAGCCCCACCGCAGTCCACAGTATGTATCCAGGTCGCGCAACGATGACCAAAGTTCTATGGTGGCGTCGATTTCCCACTCGGTCCGGTAACCCCACCTCATGACTCTAGCCAGCAGCTCTTCAGCATCGGTTCGTCTATCACCATCAATTGCCTGTGACGCTTGCAGAGCGTCGGAGAAGCGAGCCGACCACGATAACGGCGGAAGGTTGTCTTCTAGCTGGTTTTTCATTCCCTGAGCCAGATCGCTCGTTGAAACACCAGCCTTGAAGAGCATTCCGGCTATGAACCAGTTACAGTCTGCCACCAATGTTTCCAGAAGCAGCGGCGCTTGAGTATGGACATCTGCATTTGCTTGGAGTAGCAGCCCGACCATAGCAACGTCTCCATTCTGACAAGCTACAGGCAGGGGCCTGGGTGAGCGTCCGGTTGTAGAACCATTTGCAGAGGCGCCATGAGCCAACAAGACCTTGGCAATACGAAACCAGCCGAAGTCAATCGCGTAGCGTAGCGGAGTCACACCCTCAGCATTGATCGGATCGACGGGGCAACCATGCTTCAGCAGCAGTGCCAGAATCTGATTATGTCCGATTTCCGCGGCGCAGTGTAAGGATGTGTTGCCTTTATCATCCTGGTCATGTAGGTTGGCACCAGCTTTCAGGAGCATCTCTGTAACATCAAACTGCCGCCCCCGGACGGATGAACTTAGATACTCTTCAAAACACATCATCAGAAGCGGCGGCATGTACCGACCATCAACTCTGGCACCATGCTCAAGCAGCAGCTGGACGGCGAAAGAATTACACCAACGACATGCCCAGTGCAGAGCCGTCCAGTCTCTGTTTTCTGGATCCTCAGTCAGGTAATTGACGTCCAGGTCCTGGCTCGGGAGAAATCTCATGATATCGGCAGTGTCGTCACCGCAGCAAGACGCCGCATGCATCAACAACGTCGTGCGATATCCGTCTAAGTCCACTACATAACTGTCAAGTTGTTTAGCCGACAGCCCGAATCTGCTTGCTTCAACAAAGTTCAGCTTCAACGCGGCAAGGTCGTTGCGCTTAATACTGCGCACTGCGTCCTGGGCTACACTGCCCTTTTCGAGCGTATATTCATGCGTGGCTTCGTTCCCGAAGGTTGGAGGCCTAGTGACTGGACGTGGAGACGATCCTGTTTCGACCTTTCTCTCCTTGTGGAGACCAGACAGATTTGATGACACAGCGAGCTCGCTGTTACTTTCTTGCCACCGCAGATATGTAGGAGACCGTTTTCCAGCGTTGGTTGAGTTAGCGGCTGCTGAAAAGCGGTGATTATGGTTTTCGCAAGGCACCGCGTTGTTGATATTGTCGTCATGTGCCCTTTTCGTAGCCCATATAGTCTCGCGAAAGGGCTTCGGTTTCTTTTCACACCTCAGGAGATGCTTCCGCAGATAGTCTTTCCGGAAAGTCCTCAAGCAAAGTCGACATGCTTCGCTGTTGCCGCCTGTGTGCTCCGTCACATGGCGCACGAGTATGTCTTTTCTAGCGAACGTCTTGCCACATGTTTCGCATCGATGTGTCTGTCGTTCGGAGGGAGTCGTATGCGCAACCGCGATGTGCCGGCTGAGGGAAGACTGACGGGTGAACTCCTCCTTGCATGTGCCGCAACATTTCATGCCGTGTGTTGTGCACAGTGCAAAGAGTGTCGCGCTGAGTTACGGTCGGCAGATGAGCGATGTATCGATGCAATACAAAGAACGGAGTCGTGATAGCTCAAGCTCGAGTCTAGGATTCCCAATATCGTGCATTGATCAGAAACCAAGGGAAACAAATTGAGCAGAAAGGAAGAAGTGAATCTCAGAATGATCATCTTGGCTTTGGCCAAACACTAATGTTACTATTCGCATTCGCAAGGCTCTCGGTCGGCGGCATGCGCGCCGAAGGTTCATATGCAGATGTCCAGTCCAGCTGCACCTCCAATATTTTGCCAGATCCAGTAAGCTTGCACCTCCAGCTTTCCACCCTTTCGAGCAGCGAACGGGCTTTCGCATGCACGCACAGCCCCGATCTCCTAGCGTGGAGGTATGGACGCTGCATACCACCACCAAACTCTTGCCGTTTTCTACCGTGCAACACCTGTCTACCGTGAGACACCCGAGTCTTGACTGAGTGGCTTCAAGGTATTCAACGTCGAAGCACCACCGAATGTCTGCTCTTCGGTTCGCAACCTCATGGCATGAGGCGGGACCGCAGCCTTCGCATCTAGCTTCGACTGAGTATATCACCTCCTTCGTCTCGCACTCCATTCAGAATGCTTTCCACTCCTCATCTCGATCAACCTTGTCAGGCGAAGCGTTCAGTCTAGACTTGCTATTGCTACTTGCTCCATTCCGCCAAGTGCAAACGCTGCGATGGCTGTCAGTACAGCCAATCATACCTTTAGAACTGTGCTTTTAAAGGCCACCGCGACCGCTTTCGCCGAGTCGCATCCTACCTCAAGCAGTCTCCCAACTTCAGCAGCATCTCAGTCCAACAACCAAACAACCCAGAACATCGTCTTTGGCACCCTCGCAGCAGTCCTAGCCTTCGCAGCCCTCATCATCGGCTACCTCCAACTCCGACAACACAGGCGACGCCACCAGGAAGAGCAGGTACTGCCGTCCCACCATCACCATCCCACATATGAGATGGTGGAGACAGCGTATGTCATAAACATCCAAACAGCCTTCATGGGACTGTACGCTGATCGTCACCGTAGAACGTTCTCACGCCGCGAGACCATACGCCTACCTCTGGCCGGCTCAAGCGGTGAAGCTCACGTGCCACGACTGCCTCCGCCATGAACTACTGTCAGTCGGGACTCAGCACAGCTCCTCGTGTACCTGCCGTATTACGCTACGAGTAGGAGTCCAGTCACCGTAACGGCTTCTCATGTATCCATTTTGGTCCGCAAAGACGTCATGCTGTCTGTTGTCACTGCTAGCAAGGTGCGCATTCTTTGAGCGCGAGCGACTCGATCAACTTCGCGATGTCGCTTCGGCTCGGATGGCAACGCTATATTAGAGCATAGAATAAGAGACTCATGACTGATGGGTGCGGAAATTGGTTGCGAAATGAAGTCCTGGCGAGCATGTTACTAGAATATGCGTAGGAAAGGATAAGGACGAGGCACGCATTCGCAAAGCCACAGCATAGTACCGTGGGTCAGAGGAGTTTGCTGCAGTGACGGCATGGTATTGGAGTGATACACAGTCATAGATTGGGCTGCTCAAGTTGGCGCCTCAAGCGCAATTGCGCTCATCATAGCGACCCATCTCCCGCTCCAAACGCCATGCCATGCCTTAAGCACATCATCAACCCCTCACTCACAGTGAAGAAGCAATCTACTCCTCATCCTCATCCTCCTCCTCCTCAGCCTCCATAGTCGTCTGCGCAATCCGGTCCAAATCTCTCTGCCCAGACTGGGTGATGCGGCGACCACCCTTCTCCTCGTCGGTCTCCAGCACGCCGATCTTCTCCAGCGCCTGGCACACCTTGCGGTCGACAGAGCCTGAGGCGTTGACGTGGTGAGAGGGAGCGACACCGCGGTTCTTGACGCCGCCGTGGACTTTGCGTAGGCGGCCGATGCCGACGGTCTTGCGCATGTAGATGTGGCGGGCTACGCCGGCGGCGCGGATGTAGAACCTGAAAAGAGTATAGATGAGCACGGGCGTAATGAGAGGTAAAGGAAGGTGGTGGACATGGATGTGGATGTTCTTACCAGTCAATGCTCTGTGGCGGCAGCTCCTTGGCATGGCTCGTCTTGACGGTGTCGGTCCAACCTGTAGACTACATGTCAACAATTACTGTCGACATGAATGTCCCCCGTACCGCACGGGATTCAGGTATTCTCAATGCCTCATATCCTCGTGATCCTTCTCTTTCTGATCGCGAGTGGTGTGGTGCTCACGGACCTGGGAGAGGCAGACGACCCTGACGCTTCAGGAAGGCAGCGTAGGCATCGATGAACTTGTCCGCGGGGACATCGCGTACGGAGACACCGGGCATCTTGGCGGTTGTTGACGGTGGTGTCGTTGGAAGGGGTGGTTGGTGGTGCGCGTCGTTGTGTGGTTGTTCGTGTTTGCTGCTTCACCTTGTCACCTGCGCATTCGAGATTTCGGAGCGGAATCTGTGCGGTTTTTGCCGCTAGGCGAAATATTTTACCGAGGACCGGCTTGGCGGCCTTAGGCACGTGCATCGCGTTATCTCCGCCATTGGCAGATTAACTTCTTCCCCATTGCCATTGCTATCTGAAATGTAAAGGATCGCGTAATACTGGTACTCAACTCTGCGAATTGTGAGAGCATTGATCACGTCTCTTTCACAGAGTGCATCACCCTTCCTAGCCTCAACCCGGCAGTAACCGGGACATCCGCATTGTTCATGACGAGTCACGACGTTGCGCCTGCTCAGACATGCAGTTACGCCCTTCATATAGCTACATTATAACTATGTCTCTTATAGCCAGTCTTCAGGCTCGCGGTTCCCGATAGCATCGCGTTGACGCAAAGTCTACGATCGCTATGAACTCGATCGCACTGTCCAGCATGCGTGAAAGACTGCAGGCCATCGCTCAGTCTCTCGCAGAGTCCAGCTGGTGGACGAAAGGCCTGCTCAGTGCATTTTTGGGTTTGGCTGCATTCAGGGCATGGCGTAGCGGCCGACTCAGCGTTCTTACGGAGTCAGGCCGAAAGCGAGAAGAAGCATCGGAGCCAGGACTCTTCAAGAAGCACTCGACGTTTGAGAGCTTCACTACAGCCTCTGGCTTCGTGTACCCGAGAATCAGAGTATTCCACTATGAGCATTCGCAAGCCGGCAAGCTACCAAAGGATCTGCCGTTGCTGGTTTTCATGCACGGGCTTGGCGGCAATGCTACGCAATTCGCTCCTTTGCTCACAAGCTTGGTGAACGTGGCGCCTTGCCTAGCCATCGAGCTCCCGGGATGTGGCCTATCGGACTTCAGGCCAGACGCTCCGGAAGCTTACACGACCGCTGCGTTCGCCGAGCTGCTGTGCAGCGCCATAGAACGGTACCACGACGCGGAGAGCAATCAGCAAGTCGTGCTTGTCGGTCATAGCATGGGTTGCTCGATTGCGGCATTGCTTGCGTCATCTGCTTCACCTCTACAAGCACGTTTGGGTGTGAACTATATCATCGGCTTCGTAGCGATCTGTCCTCGTACAGAGCCACCTTCGGCGGCCGAAGCTGCCAACGTGGACCGACTGCGCTGGGTGCCAACATTTGTTTTCGATGTTCTGAGATTCTTAGACCAACGTGGCGGCCTTGACAGTCCTAGCGTCACTCGTGTGGTCGGAGAAGGCGCAGACACCGAAACCAAGAAGCTGCAGCAGAATTACAATGGGCAGTCGAAGTCCGCAGTCGTTCTTCGGTTCGTTACGGCAGGCGTACCATCACCTGGGACAAGTGCCGCAAAAGATGGGATCCCGTGGCCTGGGAAGGAGGTGTGGAGCAGCATGAAGATCCCACTGTTTCTACTCGCGGGAGAGGCAGACCAGATAACGCCGCCAGAGCAAATTGAACAAGTCACGAAGTGGTTGACATCCCAGTCTGCCAAAGCGGAGCCTCTGATGCCGGCGGAAAGTGTTGCAGCAACGGAAGCGGAACAGAGGTCGAGAGAGGTCATGGCTGGAGGGCTTGACGAGAAGCATGATGGCGACGGGCAGTCTTCAGGTATCGCCAAGAGTACCGGCACAATACCGACGGCCGCCGGAGACATGCAGCTTGCTCAGGAGCAGCTCTCAAATGGAGATGCCACAGCTGGCGACATTCATCCAAGCCGCTCAAACAGCAAAACCGCCGACACCATCAAAGACGACCATGCGTCGACGAAGCATAACTTCGTTCTTAAGACGACGATTTTGCCTGCTCCGGCTGCTCATGGTCTCATGTACGCCACCTCCACGGTGCGTATCACATCCGGACTTATCGAGGGCTTTCTCGCTAAGCACGTCGATGAGCGGTTATCACTGGGATGGCAACTGCAACACTTAACGACGAGTGGCAAGTGGGATGTCAAGAACCTTACAAAGTAAGTTTAAGCGACACGCGAAAGACATGAGTGAGACATAGGCTGACCATCCCATCCGTCGCTTTAGATGGAAATCCGTCGATTCTTGCTCTGCGCCTATTGGGGGTGTGTTCCGGGCCATGAAAACGATGCGAGAAGTAGACGACACGCACAATCCGACCGAATTCGTTAAGCGCTTCAGCAGTCGTGTGATACCCGACGGTGTGGCAATGGTCGTAGACATCAGCCACGAATCACCAGTCTACAACCCCGAAGGCCTCGAGCAGGGCGGCGTAGAATACCACAAGTTCCCAACCGTCTCCAAACTCCCACCCACAGCAGACGAAGTAGAGCACTTCATCTCCCTCATCGATCAACTCCGGCGTTCACTCAAGCTCGCGCTAGATGATCGTGGGGATTCTGCTCCACATGTCACCGCAGCTATCGCTACTGGGGAGCTGAAGCCGCCTCAGCCGACTATCGGTATTCATTGCCACTATGGTAAGCAAAGCGAAGGGTATAACCCGTATCCGAGATATCGATGGCTTTTAACGTCTGTTCATAGGTTTCAATCGAACCGGCTTCTTCATCGTCTGCTATCTCGTGGAGAGGCTAGGGTATAGGCTGCAGGATGCAGTTGCGGAGTTCGCGGAGAAGAGGACGCCGGGTATCAAGCACGATCACTTTGTGAACGAGCTGTTTGTGAGATATGCGGTTAAGATTGAGAGGAGAGGGACGGTTGTTGGGATTGAGTGAGGGTCCTTTAGCATTGGTTTCTTAGGATGGCGTTGTGGAGTTGCAAGTAATGGCGTGCATTCGTTCGGCTTGGTTGGAGGGAGGGCTGCGTGTATGCAGACTGCCTTTTAGTACTATACCCAATGTCTATCTCGTATCCATCTTTCTCCGATCACTCGAGCTCCTGTCAGCAGTCTGGATGACTGTACGGTAGCTCAAAAGTGTTAAAAGCATTGTGAATATGCTGCAATCCAAGCCCATAGGTTCTGAAGTTGCAGGTCAGAGACCAAACAATGAAACGTTATAGCCATCGACATTTCTCCGATCCGGCGAGTTGTGTTCGTGATGCTAGGGGCAGTTACAGTGGCTTAGTATGTCGTTGTCGGCAACGCACCACGTGAGCGTGCCTTTAGCGTCCACCAACCCCGCGGTTCTGAACTTCCCGTTTTTCGTCTCCCGAGGCCTGTGCTGCCCCTCCTCAATCACCGATATCGCAACAACACACGAAGCATCAACGGCCGCAAGCATCACCGAGATGTCGTGGCATTCCGGCAGCACCGCATTCGATCCGCCGACTGGCCTGCACCAGTCGCCCGTACAGCAGACGTCTCCCATCAGCACTGAGTCAGGAGGAGTAGACGATGGCGGCAGTCGAAAGCGCAAGAGAAGCGATCTCGTCAGTGAGAATGGCGGGGATGAAGTGGAACGTGGTGGGCGGGTGTCGATTGATAATGGGAGTTTGGCGTCGGCCAGCCCTGTGACGGGCAAACCGAGACATCAGCCGGGCGTTAAGAGGGCTTGTAATGATTGTCGGCAGCAGAAGGTACGCACAAAATAGCATTGGAGAGCTCCATGAGTCACTGAGATGATGCTGATATGTTAGGGAAAAGCTACGATGTAACGTTACAGCCGGACCGGGCGAGCAGTACAAGCCTTGCGACCGCTGTATCAAGCACAATCTGAGGTGCTCGATCGATAATGACTTCAAGCGGCT
>Ga0058704_10001034_pt1 | contig 13328 bp, 11 predicted proteins | sample AgamicMgSfe_FD_71363 | JGI IMG/M metagenome (GOLD analysis project Ga0058704, IMG submission 71363) | Agave microbial communities from Guanajuato, Mexico - Mg.Sf.e | ecosystem: Host-associated > Plants > Phyllosphere > Phylloplane/Leaf | place: Guanajuato, Mexico | collected 2012-05-30
GGGCTGTAGAAAGCAAAGTCAGCATTTCCATCAACCATTAAGCCCATCTTTGCACAAGTGACTCACAATCTGCAACCCCCTCACCCCAGCCCCGGGCGTAGCCACCGGCGTCCCGGAAGCCAAGATGAAATTCGTCCCGGACGCCGGCGCCGTGCTGCCACCGCCTCCCGCCGCAGCACCCGTCGTCGACTGCGTACTAGCGACGATCAACCCATTCCCCGACGTCGGACTCGCCGTCTGAAAGCCCGTCGTGGTCGTCGCCCGGACCAACCCACTGCTTGACCCCGGGCCCGTCGTCGCCGCCGCACCACCACCACCCACGATCGCCCCGTTACTGTTCACCGTGCCCGCCGTGATGACCCCCGAAATCGTACCCGAGCATGCGACGCCTGAGGGACAGCAGGCGACGTGGCCCGCGGCGTCGGCGGAGCAGACGGCGTTCGGGGCGCAGCAGAGGCCGGAGCCGCCGATGTTGGCGCAGCTGTTGAAGTTGGTGGGGCAGGTGTTGGAGAATTGTCTTCGGAGGAGGAGCTGCTGTTGTTGTTCGTGTTGGGCGGTTTGGTTGGAGAGGGAGGCAGGGATGTAGTCGGAGAGGGAGATGGGGATGGCGGCTAAGAAGGGTTCGAGGTTCGGGAGTTGGAAGGCGGTGGCTAGCTGGAGAGTGAGGAGGACGGCGGCGGGCACGGCGAAGAGCTGCGCATGGCGCATTGTTCTTGGGGGTTCCGCTCGCCGGCGGGCGACGGTGGTTTTGTTCGAAAGAGCTCGCTCTCGAGCGTTGGAGCACGGTAAGGTGGTATGCGGTGTGAAGCGTTTCGTTTCTCGTTATGGATACTGCTCGCGGTCCGGTCAGTTATGCTATAATGGGTGATAAGGTTTGTCGTTTGCGGGAGGCAAGGTATCATACTGTACAACGTACGTACATAGTCAAACAAGGGCTTCAATAGTGATGCTGATGAGCATGGGAGTGAGCCGGACAATGCATTTGCCAACCTACTACAGTACGGCGGGGAAGATGATGAAGGGGGAATTTCTGTTTACGGCCTGGCTGCCCTGGCGACCACTCAGAGTCTCCCCCATCTCCCCAGTCGCCTCCTCGTCTCGTTTCTGCCTTTACTGGTACCCGACAACATACATGTATACACTTGACATGACAGCCATGCGTCGATGTTATCAGTCAACTTCCGGTCTTGTGGCATTGACGTGGTGGGCTTCTAGTCAAGATGGCGAGCAGCATGCGGGAGTTCCTGCGGGAGAACTCCACACAAGCAAAGATGATGATGATGTGGAGCTTGACGTGTTGCATTTGCGACTGCATGTGCCTGGACAAGACCGCTGATGAGAGGAGGTTTGTGCTTTTCTTTCTACTATACCATCCCCCTCTGCCAGTCTCCGTCCCGTAATCAGAGCACGCCCGTCACTCATCCATCATGACAACCATCAAATCGCACGCCAAACACGCGTGGTGGAAGGAAGCCGTGGTCTACCAGATCTATCCGGCCTCCTTCCTGTCTACTGGCTCTGGGTCTGAACCAGGATGGGGAGACATCCGTGGTATCACGAGCAGGCTCGATTACTTGAAACATCTGGGCGTGGATGTCGTGTGGTTGTCGCCCATCTACAAATCGCCCCAAGTGGACATGGGTTACGACATTTCCGACTACAAGGACATCGACTCGAAATTTGGCACGCTCGAGGACGTCGACGAATTGATCGGAGAGCTGAAGAAGAGAGACATGAAGCTGATGATGGACTTGGTCGTGAACCACACCTCCGACCAACACGAATGGTTCCTGGATTCGCGCTCGTCGAAGGATTCCGACAAGCGAGACTGGTACATCTGGCAGCCTCCCAAGTACGACGCCGACGGCAACCGGAAGCCGCCGAACAACTGGGGCATGATCCTCGGCGAGGCGAATAGTGCCTGGACGTGGGATGAAAAAACCCAGGAGTACTATCTGGCCTTGTTCACCCCGGAGCAGCCCGATTTGAACTGGCGAAATCCGAAAGTCAGAGAAGCTGTTCACGACATTTTGAGCTTCTGGCTCGAGCGTGGCGCGAGTGGCTTTAGGATGGATGTGATCAATCTGATTTCGAAAGTCGCCGGATATCCCGACGCGGACATTGTGGACCCGGACGCGCCATATCAACCGGGCTTCAAGCTCTTCGCGAACGGGCCGCATTTGCACGAGTATCTGTGTGAGATCAACGACAAGGTCCTCAGCAAGCACGACACGATCACCGTGGGGGAGATGCCGTTCGTCGACGATTTCGATGAGATCATGAAGGTGGTGGGCGCGGACAGGAAAGAGCTGAACATGATCTTCATCTTCGACTTGGTCGACATCGACAACATCCCAGGCAACTTTCGGATGACCTTGCAGGAATGGCAGCCGACCGAGATCCGCAACATCTTGACCAAGTACCAGAGACTCATGCTGGACCGTGACGGCTGGAACAGTATCTTCATCGAGAACCACGACAACCCTCGCTCGGTCTCGCGATACACCGACGACAGCGATCAGTACCGTGACCTGTGTGTCAAACTCTTGGCGTTGATGCAGACGACGCTCTCCGGTACCGTGTACGTCTACCAAGGCGAGGAGCTGGGCATGCGCAACTTGCGACCCGAGGTGCCACCGGAAGAGTACAAGGACATCGAAAGCACCAACTACTGGCAAAAGATGAACAAGCTCTATCCCGGCAACAAGGAGAAGACCGACCTGGCCCGCCACGTGCTCCAACGCAAAGCACGCGATCACGCCCGCACGCCGGTGCAATGGAGCGGCGAGCAGAACGCGGGCTTCTGCCACGCCGACGTCAAGCCTTGGATGATGGTCAACACGGACTACAAGACCGTGAACGCCACGGCGCAACGCACATTCAAGGAGCCCGACCAGCTGTCCGCGTTGCAGTACTGGAAACGAGCGTTGGAGAACAGGAAGCAACACAAGGACGTGTTCGTGTACGGTGATTTCCAATTGCTCGACGATTCGCACCCGACCGTATTTGCATACAAGCGCGCTTCGGCGGATGAGGCGTTTGTGACGGTGTTGAACTTTTCCGGGAAAGAGGTGGAGTGGGCGTTGCCGGAGAAGGCAAAGGTGGAAAAGTGGGTTGCTGGAAATTACGCCGCGGGCGCGCCTGAGAAGGCGACGAGTGAGAAGGTTGTGTTGAAGCCTTGGGAAGGCATTCTAGGTAAGGCATCAGTGTGTGCATAGCTACACACGCTGACACAAATCCTAGGAGTATCAAAGCCGTGAGTATATACATTGGAAACCTTGGCCATTTGTTGGATCAGCATGCCGCCATTGAATACTGCATTCGCTGGTTCTGTAACAGCCCCCAACACATTCCTGGCCGCAATACTCACCCACGAACTTAACCTCAGGTTGGTGTGAGTCCCGCCACTAGCAGCAGTGACCAAGGCACCAGTAGCCTGCAAACACGCCGTGGATCTGTGAGGTAAGTCGATACTTTCACGCATCCAGTGAGTAGAACACGCGAATCCTGTCATATATCAATCACCATGCGTACCTTTTCTCAAGATACGAAATCCTTCCCCTTTTCCAAACAAGGCCCAGAAGGAGTTACCAGACATCTCCAAGATCACACGAGAAACGTCACCGTTGTCCAACGTGACATTTCCCCGCCGGTAATTTCGCAAAGCGATGGCGCAGCCGCAGAGCACGAAGAAGAAGAAAGTCCGCTTCTCATCGCCAATTCCCCCGCCACCGCCACCGCCTGAAAAGAAGAAGAAAGTCCGCTTCTCATCACCAACCCCCAACCCCCCGCTCCCGGAGGGAAGGCCAACGAAGCCCAGCGGTATGTCGAAGAAGCAACCCAACCCCACGCCGCCGCGAAAACCGGAGAAGCGCGTCGTGCCATCACCAACCACACGACGCCCGGAACCGGAGAAGCCCATCACGCCACTACCATCGCGACGACGTCCGGAGCCGTCACCGCTCCCTCCTCCTCCTCGACGGCCGGCACACAAGACCGGCGGCTATGAGTGTCAAGTCCGGAGGAGGACGGAGTACTATCGTGAATGGGGCGTCAAGGTCGTCACGACGCAGAGGGTGATGCGTCAGTGGTGATCCATGGGTTCGGCTGTGAGGTTAGTTTTTCCGCTGGTGAAGAGGCGCGTGCTAGACGATGCTGATGTTGATATGGCTAGGGGCTGGTATTGGGAGGGAATGACGATGCTGTCGGGGAGTAGTACGTTCGTGATAGCGAAGGGGTGAAGGAGTCGTGCTGGATACATTCATGGATTGTGTAGCTGCTTTGTGTACGTAGGTCGTCCTTCTTCCGGGTTTTCAAGCTATCAGTTGACGGCTTGTCGTTAGTTTGCTTGATACTGTACTTGTCTCCCGCATGAACTGTCCTTAACTTCAGTACTGCTCATGATCACGGCTTGATGTAGCAACATTGAGATCTTTGAGCCTGGACGCCGTACTAGTCGGTGCTGGTAGTAGTACTAATGAACACCATCATCGGGATTCGAGACACGGCTTATTCGCCCCTTGTCCGATGGTTGCCACGATGACCGTACTTCTCGGTTGTCGTGTGCGGCGGAGAAACAACAAAACGATGGCAATACCTCGGTATATCTTGGTCCCCCGCAATCTCCAGGTCTCCCCACATCGTGGCAGGCACACAGCATGCATCACGGTCCGTGTCTCTCACACAGACCTCGAGCTTCGGGGAACAACTGCCGTCCATCATCATTAAGAATTCGATTCAATGATGATGGTGTGCAGAACCACGGCAGAAACCCCTTGCAATGCCTGCATGATTGATTACACAAACTCAATGTGTTTTCCTGCCATGAAGAGTGGAGACCTCGGTATATCTCTTGCCAGAGCGGAGAGAGCAGGTGGTATAATAATTAGACGCAACGCACACCCTCCGTCTGCGAGATCGTTGCCCTTCCCAACACCCCTCTTCTACCTACCTGGTCAAGATGTCGAGCCTTCTCCTTGCGGCGACTGCCCTCTTCGGTAGCTTAGCTGCTGCTGTCCCGGCTCACCCCCACGGTTACGGCTCGCCTGGCACGTACAGTGGCGCCGCCTCTGCTGGCTCCCCGACGGTGACGGTGAAGAACGGCACCGTCGCCGGCGTACACTCGAGCACCTACAATCAGGACTTCTTCTTGGGTGTTCCCTTCGCGCAGCCTCCGGTCAACGAGCTTCGGTTCCGCAACCCACAAAGCATCAACACCACCTTCAACGGCACTATCCAGGCAACCCAGTATGCGCCTGAGTGCGTTGGGTATGGCGGCGATCAGATTGGCTATCCCGTCTCCGAGGACTGTCTTTGTGAGTGATCATCGTGTGTCCAAACGGTAGGGAAAAGCTTGCTGACAAAGTCCTGGTCTAGATCTGAATGTCATCCGTCCAGCGGGCTATGAGCACCAGGACTTGCCTATAGGTAGGTCGACGTTGAGCGTAGCATCAACTCGTGACTAACCACTGGTGGCAGGCCTGTGGTTGCATGGCGGCGGATTGTACCAAGGAGGCACGAGAGATGAGCGGTACAACCTCAGCTTCATCGTCGAAAACTCTGTGGCGATTGGAAAGCCAATCATTGGAGTTTCTGTTGCTTACCGCCTGAATGCCTGGGGTTTCCTGAATTCTCTGGAGGTCTCCGGTTCGGGCCAGACCAATCTCGGGCTGCGAGACCAGCGCTTGGCTTTGCATTGGATCCAAGAGAACATCGCCGCCTTCGGGGGTGACCCGCGCAAGGTCACCATCTGGGGTGAGTCTGCCGGAGCGGGTAGCGTAGGTTGGCATCTTACGGCGTACAATGGCCGTGACGACGGCTTGTTCCGAGCTGGAATCATGGAATCTGGAAACCCGGTACCCTATCAAAGCTACCGTGACGGTGCCTTCTACCAACCGCTCTACGACGGCCTGGTTGCGAACGCGAGCTGCCAAAACGCCACGGACACCCTCGACTGCCTGCGCCACGTCCCTTTCCAGACGCTGAACAACTTGCTCAACACCACATTGAGCTCGAGATGGCAACCAATTGTCGATGGCGACTTCATCCAACGCTTCGGCAGTATTCAGCTCGCCGAGGGTGCCTTCGTCAAAGTACCCATCATCGACGGCGCCAATACCGACGAGGGCACCGCTTTCGGTCCTAAAGGCATCAATACCACCCAAGACCTCATCAACGACGCTACGAGTAACCAGACTGGAGCTTACCTAGGCGTACAGTACGCACCTGAGCTGCTGGCAGCGTACCCAGACGTCTGCAGCGACCTAATTCCGCCGCCGGAAGAGGTTCCTTGCAATGTCACCTGGCCAGCAGGCTACGGAGCGGAATACAGACGCAGCGCAGCATACTTCGGCGACGTTGTCATGATCGCCAACAGGCGTGGCGCCTGCCAAACGTGGGCGGCCAACGGCGTCGACGCCTACTGCTACCGCTTCAACACCATCCCGAACGGCGTTCCGTGGACGACGGGCGTCACCCACTTCCAAGAGGTCGCTTTCGTGTTCGACAACGTCAACGGGCTGGGTTACAACGCCGCGCACGGCACGATGAACCCTTTCGGCGGCAAGCCGGACAGCTACATCCAGCTCGCCAAGCTGATGTCGAGTTCGTGGGCCAGCTTCGTCCACGACCTCAACCCCAACAACTTCACCGGCAGGCATGCGGGCACACAGGATTGGCCGGTGTACTCCGTCAACGAGCCGCAGAACATCGTTTGGGATGCGAATGCGACCGCGTTGGCATACCCTGAGGCGGACACTTGGAGGCAGAGTGGGATCCAGTTCATCTTGGATCATGCGCTGGATTATCATCGTTAGGGCTTGAGTAACTATTTGAGTCGCTGATGACAGTTCGAGGATGTATTTTATTGGATATAGCGCAATTGTAGCCTGGACAATTACCAATAGCTTGTGATATTCATGGTCATCATGGATTCATGGTCATGTTTGTAGATGTCTCGATGTAATTTCGTATCTCGACCTGGTAGGCGGTAGCGTGATGCCGTGAATCCAAGCGTTTTGTATGCCTCAGGCTGCCAAATCCTCGTACAGGCGAACCTCCGGTTCACGTCGCTCCTAATCTAGTACCTGTTATGTCCACACCCGCCAATGCGATAACCACCCGACTGATGCCGTCATGTCCTTGTTCTCCTTCTCGACACCCCTGGACATCGACATTGTCTTGCAAGACACCGATGAGCGACCAACGGTAGACGTCAAGCTCGACAAAGCCCGGCGAGAGAAATGCCCGCTCTACCTCGATGGCGAGACTGTCAAGGGCGCAGTTACCATCCGACCGAAAGATGGCAAGAGACTGGAGCACACCGGCATCAAAGTGCAATTCGTGGGCACCATTGAGATGTTCTTCGACCGCGGCACTCACCACGAGTTCCTATCCCTACAGACGGAGTTGGCCAGTCCGGGAGAGTTGCAACACCCGGTGACATTACCTTTCGCCTTCAAGAACGTCGAAAAGCAGTACGAGAGCTACCATGGCATCAACGTCAAGCTACGCTACTTCCTCCGCGTCACCGTCTCCCGGCGGATGGCGGATGTGGTGCGGGAGAAGGACCTCTGGGTGTACAGCTACAGGCAACCGCCGGAGAGCAATAGCGTGATCAAGATGGATGTCGGTATCGAGGACTGTCTACACATTGAGTTCGAGTACAGCAAGAGCAAGTACCACCTCAAGGATGTGATTGTGGGCAGGATATACTTTCTCCTCGTGCGCCTCAAGATACGGCACATGGAGCTCTCGATCATCCGACGAGAGACGACCGGCGTCCCGCCCAATCAGTACAACGAATCCGAAACCCTCGTCCGGTTCGAGATCATGGACGGGTCGCCCTCGCGCGGCGAGACGATCCCCATCCGGCTCTTCCTGGGCGGCTTCGACCTGACGCCGACCTTCCGCGACGTCAACAAGAAGTACTCGACCCGCTACTACCTGAGCCTCGTCCTGATCGACGAGGATGCGCGCCGCTACTTCAAGCAATCCGAGATCGTCCTCTACCGGCAAGCGCCGGAGTCGAACGAGCTCGCGATGCGGCAGGCGAAGGAAATACAAGCTAGCTAGGAAAGCGCTAATGAGCAACGAAGGCGTCACGGCGTTGAATGGGACCCCGCCTGGGACAGCCGGGATGCCACTGCCGCCGCCGCTGCTGCTGCTGCTGCGGAACGACGCTCGGTCTCCGTCGTCGATCACCAGTGTGAGGACGAGGAGGCCGCGGCCGGCACCGGGCACAGGCAGAGCGGCGTGCAATCCGAGGCTGTCCGGGAAAAGGGTGATTGGGATGATTTGTTTTTTCAGTGCGCGAAGAAGGATTTGCGGAGTAGTGGCGAGGGGAGCAAGGCGCATAGGCGTAATGTCTCGACGGCGACGTTATGAAGTTGCCGGTGCTGCTGCTACCACCTTTACGTACATAATTCGTCTTTAACTTCAAGTGTAAGATTTTCGTCTCTTTGAGCCGCGTAAATCCCAGGTTGCGGATGTTGCCGAGCTGTTCTTCCTGTTGTTCAACGTGTGACCTCCGCCCCTGGCAGAGCTTCTCCTAACCTATATGCGCGTCCGTCATCAAGCACGGTATCCGAACCTCGCAGCTAGTCGTCAAGGAGGGACGACTTTTCAGGGTATACAGATATCAGCATACCCACATGGGCAGGTAGCGACATACACCAGATCGCTTACTGAGCTCCATGTACCTACACGTATTAAGGTGAATGCTTTCCTACACCGGACGCAAGACCCGAATCGCGGTCTTCTACCGGCAATGATCAGCAAAGACGACTTTGAAAATACACGCGAAGAAAACCCCCATGGCATCCTAGTCCTCGATGGCGCTCTCGCAACCGAGCTCGAGCGACGCGGCCACAACCTCGAAGGAGCTTTGTGGTCGGCGGAAATCCTACGAACAGATCCCGCCGCGATCAAGCAGGTCCACCTGGACTATTATCTCGCCGGAGCAAATGTGGTCACCACAGCATCTTATCAAGCGAGCGTCCGAGGTCTTAGCGAGCATTGTGGCATGAGCGCCGGCTCTGCCGTCGATCTCATCAGGTTGAGCGTCGAGCTCGCCTGTCAGGCGCGAGACGCAGCTTACGCAAGTGGGAGAGTGTCTCGGCAAAGGAGGTTACTCGTCGCGGGCTCGATCGGTCCGTTTGGCGCGTATCTGGCTGATGGATCGGAGTACCGGGGCGATTATACTCGGACGGTCGAGGAGTTCAGGGCGTTCCATCGACCGAGGATCGCTGCGCTGGTGGACGCCGGAGTTGACATGCTGGCTATCGAGACCATGCCCAACCACACCGAGATCCAGGCTGTATTGTCTTTGCTCAACGAGGAGTTTCCGACCGCAATCGCTTGGTTGAGCTGTACCGTCAAGGACGCCGAACACCTTAGCGATGGGCTCTCGCTACGGCAACTTGCGAGCCTCGCCAACGCAAACGAGCAGATCGTCGCTCTGGGTGTCAACTGTATCCATGTCGACCTCGTCTCTGCTGCTTTGACGGCCGTGAGTAGCGTCTGGAAACGACCACTGGTGTGCTATCCGAACTCCGGTGAAGTTTACGATGCGGCATCGCATACCTGGAGCGGTGACCGTTCTTACGGGAGACTTGCAGAACATGTACTGCAGTGGCGCACGGCTGGTGCGAGGTTAATCGGCGGGTGCTGCAGGACTGGTCCGGAGGACATAGAGCAGATTGTTAAGACGCTGCGCGGTGCTTGAGCGGTGCGTGTTACTGGATGGCCCCGCTCGACCATTTCTTGGACTCGATGTGCAGGAGACGAAGTCCACCTTGGCTGCTATTCGCTCCTCGTACGCGTGTTCGAGGGCTCGCACTGCCGAAAATTTATCACAACGAGCCTGTGAGACTGCTGAGGCGACCTACCCGCTACCCGATGGACCATACGCTCCCTCGTACCAGTAGCCCTCCCAACTTCTCAGAAGACAACACGGCGCCACTTTCACTTCGGACCGGAAAGACCTTCGCTACTTACTCCAGCCATCCGGCTATCGGGGTATAATGGTACGGTCAGGCGCTCGGTATCAACAACGAACCATCCAGAACCCTGTTCAATCGCGCTCTTGCTAAAGGAAGTGTGCACAACTTCCTTCACGCGCCTGCCCCATGGCTTCCGTTCCAGAAGCTGTTGCTGTCGAAAGGCGTCCTTTTCGTCAGTCGCCTGCCCACGAACCCATACGTACAGTCACGAGGAGCAGATAGCTTTCTGCTGGGCCGTCACATGCTTTCCGCTTCACGTCTCTCTGGCATATGCATTCGGCACATGCGCGTATACATGATCGACTTCTGATTCTTCTACTCTTCGACTACGGTTTCTATGACAACCTTCTGTTCCGGCAGAATCATTGAGATCCGATCGACAGTAAAACCTACCTCGACCGGGATCAGCACCACTGGGTACAGCTTCATATCAGATTGCCAACTCCCTTCGCCTCCTAGCACATGCGACTTGAGGCTTCGACACGAGCGTCCCGTCACTGGCAAACCTCGACACTCCCTACCCTTTGATTTCAACAGCCATCAAACCTTCTCGTCTCTGATCAACCCCATCGGAAATCTGCCACAGCCATACGAGAACCTGACTCTATTGGCTTCACTCGGCTCAACATCTTTCCAAACAACCCGTTGACGCTGCCGATAACCTAATCATGGCAATGTTGACCCTTGTCATGATACTCTGGACTGCTTCGCTCGGGCTATGTCATGGACTGGAGCAACCCGCCGGATCATACGTCTCCAACCGTGGCGATCGAAAAGATCACAAAATGTTTCAGATGAACACCACATTCTTGACGTCCTCCGCTCGTCTTACTGAGGTAGATTGTACACTGCACTCATCAAAGGCTATCCCACTGATCTACGATTAGGTACCGTCCGCATATCCAGTCGAGCCACGCAAACTGGGTCCACAACCCGAGACAGCCTCCCAACGTCAGCCTACCCTCTCCGCCACCGAGACTACGTCGACCGCGACTCCAGAGACTGTAGAAGAGGATCCGGAACTCCAGATTCAACGCGGCACACACTTCGACATCGCAAGCCTCAAACGCCATGCTATCGAGGGACGAAGTGCAATTGCTGGTGGTCACCATTTTGGTGGGCTATTGAGCGCGGCCGAGAGCTTTGCTGGGCGTATCACCTCCCAGGAGTCAAAGGCTGCAAGCGAAGCTCGGGGAGCAACTTCTCTCATCAGTCAGCTCGAGGGTGGACTACAGAGTGACCTTCCCAAAAGCGCTCCAGCTCTTTCCGACATGCCCAAACCCACCTCTGCGGCTCGGTCAGTGAGTCCAGCAGCTTCAGCCAACGGTCCAGCCAATACTGCAGCCTCATCTTCTGTTCCTCTCACCTCACATGTCAGCCCTCCTGCACCTTCCTCGTCCAGTCTTCCTCCATCAAGCGCATCTCCGGGCGCTGAAGCCGGTAACGCCTCTCCTGCAACAAGTGCCAGCGCAGGCTCAATCAAGTCAAGCTTTCCCGAAAGCTCCAAGTCTACTGGTACCAACCCTTCGAGGCCCATCACGGCCGGTAGGACGAGCGCGCAACACCGGTCAGGTACCGGCACGCACAAGATGCAAGCCACCGGCACCGCGTCCGTGGGCTCCTTCGATGACGAAGATGCACCTTACAGCAACCGATCTAGGCGCGGTGACTTCTACTACATGCCACAGCACAAATTCTGGCAACAAAAGCGCAAACCCATCACACTCTCTCCTTCACCTCCAAAGGACAGCAGCGCGAAGATCAAAATCCGCCGTGGACTGAAGCCGTCCGTGACCGATGATTCAAACACGTCTTCGACCTCGATGAGGCGTGGGCGCGAGCCAGTGAAACTTGCCCGCCCTCTTACGGTAAGGGATCGAGCGAGTGTCACTGCGGTCGTTCCCACTTTGTCTTTACCGATGACGGAGCTTTCGGACAGCTACTCCCCAGCTATGCTTCGAGACAATCCCACTCCGACCTTGAAAATGTCAAGTGACTCGACTGAGGACGCAGAAAGTGATGGCGGCGATCGATTGGCTTAATGGATTGGGGCCGACAGCTTGCCTTGATCCATACGGTAGCGTCAATACAAGTTGGGCGGATGCTGTCGACTACTTAGCATTTGGGCCCAAGATCAGCTAAGATCTTTTTGAGCTCAAAGGCGTGGCTGAGGCAGCGGTATGAGTTTAGAAAATCAGGAAGAGTCTTTCCGGCACACAGTCTCCTGAGAGTGGTAACTTGCCTAACACTAGAACTATTCTACACAGTCAAAAGCATCTTAATTCCGGTATATTGCATTCATTGGGTACTGCCAAGTGTAGCACTGAATGCTCAGCGACAGTCATGGCCTCGACATATCTATGAGCATAGTGGCTGTATAGACATTATTCACCCTAGACTCAATGCAAGGATTGCAACTGTCCTGTAGCACCACAATTTCACGAACGTCCTCCCGTCGTAAAGGACTCCTCCGACACAAAGACGCCCATTGATATGCACAAAAACGCGCCGCACGCTAATCGAAAACAGGACAGCAAAATTCACCCATTATCATCTGGCCGACCGCAAACTCCTCGTCCGGCTCTCCAAACTTCCCGACCCCAGCATACCCTCGTCGCCCTCGAAAACGAGCGCGTTGATTACATGCCCTTGTACCCACCCTTGCTCCAAAAGCGTTCTGCGCTCGTCCAACACTTTTCCCAGGTACATCAACCGCACGCGCTTAGCGCCGATTTGCTCTTGGATGCCTCGGACGAGCGCCGCGACGTTCTGCTTCGAACCGATCTGCACCGGGACGTCGGTGGCTCGATCGCTGAGGCGGGCGCGGACGCTCATCATGTCGCCCCAATCGGCAAGCCGACCTTTGCCTTTCTCTCGCGCGACCATCGTCCCGTCTTCCGTAGCAGCATCACCGCCCCCACTTCCCTCTTCAACAGTGCCATCCAACGTCCCCTCCTTCTCCTCCACCTCCACCACATCCTCCGGGTCCAGCACGACCCAAGCCGGAACATCATACAATTCCCCCCTCTCATCGTACACGCCCGCCCGCTGCCGATCTTTCTTCCCATACCTCAGCACCAACCCATTCGGACACGTCAGATTCGCCGCGTCCAGGATACCCTGCGCGGAGCCGACGTCCTTTTGCGCCAGCATCTCGCTCACGAGCCGGACGGCGCCCCAGCATTCTGCACGGCCCGTCACGCGTGTGCCCCAAAACTGCTCCCGGTGCTGGGACAGGACTTTGCGCGTCCAGGGGGCGGGGTACTGGGCGTTGCCGGGGCTTTTGGGCACGCGGGCGCCGGGGGCGACGGGTTCGAGGGGTTGGTT
>Ga0058704_10001035_pt1 | contig 13304 bp, 15 predicted proteins | sample AgamicMgSfe_FD_71363 | JGI IMG/M metagenome (GOLD analysis project Ga0058704, IMG submission 71363) | Agave microbial communities from Guanajuato, Mexico - Mg.Sf.e | ecosystem: Host-associated > Plants > Phyllosphere > Phylloplane/Leaf | place: Guanajuato, Mexico | collected 2012-05-30
AAAAAGAAGAGGTTGACTTGGGTGTCACAGTTGCAAGCATGTGGTCCTTGTAGTGTAATAGCGGGTGAAGTGGGTGTGATCAGCCGAGTGCGGTGCGGTGCGGGCGCGGACGATGACGCCCGATTGCAGGGTCCACTTAGCAGCGGGATCGGCCGTAGACTACGGTACGGTACGCTTTGGCTGGAGATGCGACGGCAATTACATTTCAAGGTCGAAGAGACAGTGATGTGAAATGCACCAATATCACATCCGATCATTCACGCATTGCCATTCTTTCAACAATACAGTCAGCGTTGATTGATTTACTTTTGTTTCGATTTTCTTGCACTTCAAATCTGCGGTCAGATTGGACCAGCACTGGCAGACCACCAATCTCGCGACAGCCTGCATCAAGTCGCATTCACCACACCAGTTCACAACTGTGTTCTGTACTTTGTCCTCTTGGGACGTCGTTAGGCACACTCGACACATCATCTGCTGGAGGCTCCGGGCCAACCAAAGCTCTCGTACAGGATGAATTCGATGGAGACAACCACCAACGGTACATCAGGTATGCTACCATTGCAGATTCGTGTCATTCGCACGCTGCGCTGCTTCAATCTTTGAAACATCGCATGCGCGATTCTGTATCAGGCTGACGATCTGTCCAGCACCGGAAATGAATGGTAACTTGCCAGCTGCGGATGCAAGTGGACTCGCAGCCTCAGCGGCGCAGCCACCTGGAATCAGTGCAGGTAAGTCTGCTTCAGCTAATCTGGGGGACGATATTAACTACCATCAAGATGAGATCGCTCTCTACGATCGTCAGATTCGCTTGTGGGGTGTTCAAGCTCAGGAAAGGTCAGACATGCCTCCACGCGACAGTTGAGACGCCGCTAAATCATCATCAGGATACGCTCAGCGAACGTACTGCTCATCACCGTTAAAGCACTTGGAACTGAGATAGCGAAGAACTTGATTCTCAACGGCCTCAATTCCTTGACCATCATTGACAATGGTGTAATCACAGACGATGATCTAGGCGCGCAGTACTTTCTCAGAGATGAAGATGTCGGATCGAATGTAAGCTCAATTGCACTGATCGAAGTTGTGCATTTCTAACTCATCACAGCGAGCAGAAGCTGCAACCCCTCGTCTTCAGGAGTTGAACCCAAGAGTCACAGTCAAAGCCGACAGCAGTGACATTCTCACGAAATCTCAGGACTACTATCAGCAATTCGACATGATTATCGCGACTGACCTCAACTTTGCGACACTGACGTTGATCAACACAGCAACTCGTATGGCACTTCGACCATTCTACGCCGCAGGCATCCACGGTTTCTACGGTTTCATCTTCGCGGATTTGATCGAGCACGAATACAGCATCGAACGCGAAAAGTCCAATATCTCCACCATTGTCAAGCCTGAGAGCGCGACAAGATCTGTCATTGGGGTCACTGGAAAGCGTCAGAATGGCAAAGCTATCGAGATCGTCACAAAGAAGGAGATCTACTCACACTTACTGCTTTCTAACACGTCGCCACTCCCTCAAGAATATCTTACAAGTCGGAGAAAACTACGAGGTGTCACCCCGCTACTGCCTGCTTTGAGGGCGTTGTGGGAATTTGAGCGTACAACAGGCCGTCTGCCAGGTCACTCACGTGAAGACTTGATGATGTACACTTCTTTGGCCAATGAGAAACTTAAGGAGCTTCAAATGCCACAAGAGTCTCTCAAGTCAGATTTCCTTCGCAGCTTCTTGCAAAATGTCGGCAGCGAGATTGTGCCGACCGCAGCTTTTGTTGGAGGAAGACTGGCAGAGGATGTCATCAACGTGCTCGGAAAGCGAGAGCAGCCTCTGCAGAACACGGCATTTTTCGACGGCGAGAATCTTCAAGGTCCAATTTACGCACTTCATCCAATCTTTCAGGACGACTTGGCTGCAGCAATGCCTGCAAACGGAGGAGCCATGGACTTGAGTACTAATGGCGCAACCATTGCCGATCTGGCGAATGCTCCCACTGCGGGCGCCGGAATGATCATGCCATTTCATGGTGCAGCTGGTATGATTCCGACACCTACCTTGGATGCTACACCTGGCGCAAGTGCCCCGACTAATGGAAATGCTGCAGATGTATCTGCTCCACCGCCGCCTTGAATAAATCAACCCGCCAGAAACACAAAATCGAACGGAGTCGGCTCCAATTGCAAAATCGTGCCGCTTCAGCAGGGGCGTGACCGGGAAGTCACTTGGAAACAAGGAGAATATGAGTATCGATGACTGCTCATGCGGAAACATTTCATCGCAGTTGATGTCCCTCGTGCAAAATGACACTCGACTCATTTGCCAGGTCAGAAGGAGATGAAACCACAGTATCCCGGTCTGGATGGAAGTCTAGGGCCGTAGACATGCTGCAGGATAGTAGTCCGAAACTAGCAGAGAATGCAACCAGGTCTATCATCTGACTCGTATACATAGGCCCTTAAACTTTGTGCATCTTGATTATGTAATCGTTTGCTTCACGCTTGTTCTATTATCGAAGCCTCTTCGAAGACGAATATGCTGCATCTGCTGGAAGAAAATTCAATGCCCGCAACAGCATGGATGGTGGTAGGTCTGCGATCCAGTCTAGGTCCATGTTGCCTCCAGTCATGACCCCATTCACTACCGTCACCAGCCCTATACAGTTCCCGCAATGGACAAATCCCGTATCTCCTGCAACACCTGCTCGACCCTCATATCCAACTGTCCCTGCGCGTATTGCTCCCTCGTATCCGCATCCAGATATTGCTGCACTTGCGCCATCCGCGAGTACGCCTCCGCGCAGAAGCGCAATTGAATCTTCACCAGGGCCTCGAACGACGGGTCCAGATACGGCACACGGAGTTCGATCAGCTGCGGTAGTTCGTTGAATAATTGCTCGTTGATGCGCTCGTATTGCTCCTTGGCGAACGTCAATTCCTTCTCTGCTTGTGGGAGTTTAGTCGCGTCCTTGTCCGGTTTCTCGACGAGTTTCTTCACTTTAGCTCGCATGCTGTCGTAGTCCAGAAGTTTGTGGTTGCGCTTTTTGATGCCTGTGGTCGGTCAGTATGCAATTCAGTACCGGAGGTCCGCAGTTTGTGTGGACTTACATTCGTTGATGTCAGGGAAGTAGGCGCAGAAGCGGTTGATGGGGTCCAGCACCGTCGCTCGGTATGGTCCATCGAGCGCTTTGATTGTTTCGGCGTCGAGGTCTTCGACTGCTTGCTTGTAGCTCCTGCTTACGCCGTCGCGAGCACCCGCGTCACCGTAGAAGGCATCAATTGTTTCTGCGATGCGCATTTGTGAGGCTGTCATTGCTCGTAATGAGTCGAGGTATCCCTTCGCTTCCTTCTGTAGACGATTCGCGGCGTTCTCCATTACTCGGTAGCGGCGTTCTTCGACTTCGTAGTCGCGGTCGTTGGTCTTTTCGACATGACCTGCGGGTTGTGAGATGAGATGTTTCGGGAGTGGCGTGACCGCTTACCAGTCTTCATCATCACCTGGGTCGTCGCCCGGTTGACATTCTTCTTAAAGCCAGCCCACGACATGACGGCGGTTGGTCAGTCTAGTTTGAAGGAGAATTCGGATACTGTAGAGGTGTAGGTTTGGTATACAGCACCTACACTAAGGGCTAGTCGAGAGCTCGTATGTGCTGAGAGATAGGGTGGGAGTTGTGGTGTTGTGAAGTGGTCGATCTTTGAATTGCTAATAAGTCTTCCCGTACCAATTGGAGTTGGATTGGCGGATGCAGTTGGCTTCGGCCCATGACGAGGCGGGCTGAGCCTGAACGCTGCAAACGCGCTGGCGTCGGTGGTCTGCTGCCAAGCCGTGCGGCTCTGCGCGGTGTATCGGTGTCCCAAAACGCCGACCAGTTCAAGACATCAATGGCTTTCTGTGTCTCTTCGGTATGAAGATGGAACATCCGTGAGAACAGCAAGAAAGTCCGATTGATGCTGAAGAGTTTGCAAACTCGTGCGGCGCATCATGACCTACTCAGGCATGTAGCAGAGTCGACGAGATCGTATGCATCAACAACATCGACAACCTCAGTAATTCCAACCTTATCGAGACCAAAGACAATATTTTCTGGTATACAGCCAACAGGTGTGCCACATTTGGGCAACTACCTAGGGGCATTACAGCAATGGAAGAAACTGCAGGATGAAGCTGCAGACGATACCAAGTTGATATACTCAATCGTTGATTTACATGCAATCACGGTACCTCAACAGGCCAATGACCTGAGAAAATGCAAGCGGGAGATGCTTGCCACACTTTTGGCCATTGGACTGGACCCAGAGAGGTCGACAATCTTCATGCAGTCGTCTGTAAGTATACAAACATCTCACGCCGACAATATTGTCCGCACCGCTCATCAGACTAGGTCCCTGAACATTCGGAGCTCATGTGGATTCTCAGCTGTCAAGCATCAATTGGTTACCTCTCTCGTATGACTCAATGGAAGAGCAAGCTGGACCTCCCTGAAAGTGCTAACCCTTTGGCCAAATCTGTTACCCAAAAACTGAAGCTTGGTCTCTTCTCTTACCCGGTCTTGCAGGCCGCCGACATCCTTGTTCATCGCGCCACTCACGTGCCTGTAGGACACGATCAAAGCCAACATCTCGAATTCGCACGTGAGATAGCCCTCGGCTTCAATCATCTTCATGGAGATGTCCTCGTTGCACCAGAGACGCTGCTGTCGCCAGCGAAGAGAGTCATGGCTTTGGACCAGCCGGCTCAGAAGATGTCCAAATCTCATCCGAGTCCCAAATCGAGAATACTTTTGACGGATACCCGAGAAGAAATCGCCGCCAAAATCAGAACGGCTGTGACTGATTCGGAGAACTCTGTATCCTATGACCCGATAGGAAGGCCGGGTGTATCGAATCTACTTGACGTGGTATACCATCTCGATCCTTCGGGGCCACAATCGGCCGAGCAGCGAGCGGAAGATTTTGCAGGATTGTCACTGAAGGCATTCAAAGATGTTGTGGTTGACACTATTGATGGTCATCTCGCTCCGATCCGTGATAGGCTAGAAGCCATCATGAACGGTAATGGCAAGGAACTTGATGATGCTGCGGAGAAAGGAGCACGTAAGGCTGCTGAAACGGCTCGGGGAACGATGAAGATCGTGCGGGATGCTATGGGATTGTAAAATGCTATACCTGTTTGTAGAAGCCTTGCCAACGTGTATGCCGGTCCACTGACCGACGACCAAATAATGTTCTTTAATCTCCTTTGATTCATCCTGATGCAAGACATTCTAGAAGCGCGTTTGCGGCCCTCGGCACCGTGGTGGAACCAGGAGAGATGCGAGTCATGGAACGTCGGAAATTCTGCCGTCACACTGCATGAAAGACTGACGATCTGCGGCGTGTATTGCATTTGCCAACTCCTGTATTCTTTCTTACTGTTTTATTATTCTGCTACAATTGTTGCCAGATTCCAGTCTCGAGTCTGTATACTCGGTCTGACATAGCAGATACTCGAAACAGCAATGCAATTCGCATCTCGGTGATAAGAATCTACGGTCCGGCAGCATTTGTCATATAGGAATCTCAGCTATATCGCCCTGTCAGGCTACGACGCCGCTTCTGGAATCGACATGCATTTCCCATTCATAGACCTTCTCAAAACTCCAGGGGTGGCCGGCGGCGGCTGGTCTTCCATAATAGGCATTGTCGCGGCAATCATTGGAAACATTCTCATCTCTCTGGCACTAAATACCCAGCGATACGCACACATTCGCCTTAGTCAGGAACGACAGGAAGCGGAAGAAAAGAGAAAGACAAATACGTCTCGCAGCGGCCGGAGGAAGACATATGGCACTGCGCAAGCAGAAATTGCGGAAAGACGAGCACTAAAAAACCAGAAGGGTCAGGAAGACGATAGTCGGGAGAGAAACCACCGGAATGGTGTGGACGGCACGACCGAGTCGCAGCCACTGCTGAGCCAGTCTGAGCGACGTGATCAAGATGAGGAGGATGAGCAGAGAAAGGGAGAGAAATCGTATCTGCAATCGCCTTGGTGGTGGCTCGGCATCTCACTGATGACTATCGGCGAATGTGGAAACTTCCTGGCATACGGCTTTGCGCCCGCCTCTATTGTATCGCCGCTCGGTGTGGTGGCCCTGGTTTCCAATTGCTTGATCGCGCCCCTGCTGCTTCACGAAAGGTTTAGAAAACGAGATGGGTTGGGTGTTTTGATCGCAGTTGCAGGCTGTATCACAGTCGTCCTCAGTGCCAGCGGAAGCAACCCAAAGCTGGACCAGGATGAGATCTGGACCCTCATATCTACTTGGGAGTTCAAGACATACTTTGGCATTACTGTCTTTCTGATCGTGGTACTACTAGCTGCTAGCAACAAGTACGGCGACAAGAGTATTTTGATCGACCTGGGCTTGGTTGGTTTGTTCGGTGAGTTTCGGACTTGATTATGAACTTTACAGTTGCTAACAGCTGAAAAGGAGGTTACACGGCTCTTTCTACCAAAGGTGTGGCGTCTCTGCTTTCGAACAAAATCTGGAGAGTCATTACCTTTCCCCTCACATACCTCTTGGTCGCCGTGTTGGTCTTTACCGCTGTCATGCAGATCAAATATGTCAATCGCGCTTTATACAGATTCGATTCGACACAAGTCATTCCGGTACAGTTTGTCATTTTTACGCTGTCGGTCATCATTGGAAGTGCGATACTGTACCGTGACTTTGAGAGGAAAAGTGCCGAAGACGGTATCAAGTTTGCCGGAGGATGCGCGCTTACCTTTCTGGGAGTCTGGTGCATCACGTCTGGAAGATCGAAAGGGGGAGACTCGGACGAAGAATCGGGCTCTGAATCAGACGATCAGATCAGCTTGATAGATGAAGAAGGTCAGCTACCAGAGATCCGCGAAGACGACGAAGAGAGCCCATTACGACCAATGACACCACGAATGAAGTCTTCACAGTCCGACGCACCAATGTTCAAATTCACACAGTACGACAGCAACGAGCCTTCACCCATGAACGAAGACCCAATTCAACGCCTCTACCACCCAGCAACCGCGGCCGCGATCCACGACGATCGTGCCGAACTTCCCGTGACGCCTTCACCCAAGCGTCCAACCCGAAACTCGAAACCACCAATGCACGCCACAACCTCGGAGCCAACTCTGCCCACAACCGCAAACCCGTACCGACCATCCACCGCTCCTAACACACCGCTCAGGGACCGCCGCAGCCAGGACCACCTTCGGGCCTCTGACCAGGAAGCACTCGAGCCTGCCACCGCGTCCGTACCTCGCTACGGCAGTCTAACGCGCTCGTCTATCGCCAGCATGATCGCACCGCCTGGGCCCCTCACAAACCCTCTTTCCAACTCGCTGAGCGTCATCGTCGCAGACTCGCTCCGAAGAGGCGTAGACGCGCCGCCACACAGGCGAACACTCCGCTCGAAGCGCAGCAGACGACTGGAAAGGCATTCGTCTAATATCGAAGGAGGCAACATCTCGAGGCCTGCAGAGACCGAGAGGCCGACGGGTAGAGGCAGGAGTCTTAGTAGCACCATTGGGGATCTGTTGAGGAGTAAACGGGGACAGAGGAGGAGTACTGGCGGGGAAGAGAGGGAGGGCGATGTGGTATAGGATTTTCGCTTCTGTAGATGATTTTTGGAGATGTTGATACCCCTTTTCTGTTCAAGTCTGGTTCTTTGTGCTTGGTGATGTGAACAGTAGCAGAGCGAGATGTCACAGAAGGATGTTGATCTGAGGAGGATTGATCTAAGAGATGAGGGAGAATGTACGGAAAGACGAACGCGAAGCCGTCAATTAGTTGGTAATACATGATTCGTACAGACTAGTCTTCTCTAATTGATGAGTCTGCCGTAGAACGGCACACCCAACGAGCTCAACAGCAGTCGTGCATCTCTGTCGTTTCTCGCGCTAGTGTGCACAATAACATGACAACCGGGAATCATCTTCGGCGGGTAACTGTAACATAAATCAGCCATCGATCGTCAGAAAACATATTCAGATCAACTCACGCATCGTAGTTGACTTCAATCTCAGGGAACAACGCCACCTCGTCGCCGCTCAGACCAAACGCAATGTTTCCGCTATTATCACCTGAGCTACCCTTGACTCCCCTCCAATCCTTGATCTTGGGCATGACAACATCAATCATCTTGCCCAGAAAGTGGTACATATCCTCGCCCTTCATCTCCACAGTAGCGGACATGTACTGGCCCTTGCGCGTGCCGAACGCAGCCATGCTCTTCCTCGTCGCGTGCGATGTGGCTCTCACACCTGAGATGGCCTGTAGCACCATGCCTGCGACGTGCAGGTAGGCACTGTCGTCTTTGGCGCCCGACACCATGGTGTGTACTGTTATTTTTTCTAACGAGGGCACATTACGGAAGGTTATTGGCTTTCGCAAGAGGCGCAGGGCGTCTGCTCCTCGTGGGCCGCGCAGAGGTCGGTTCTTGAAGTATGGCGATTCGCCTTCCCAGGCGCGCAGACGGGCGTTCTTGGCTGGTGCTTGGTAGCCTGGTGGGAAGTGTTGGTAGGCTAGAGTCATGAGGTCGGACGACATTGTTGAGTCGTAGGTTTGTTGCAGTCGTGGGAGGGAGAAGGGTCCGGGTTGGAAGAGTCGTGACGAGGGCTCTGATACTGCCGGTGGTTGATGGGGGTGCAGAGGACCGCGGTAGTACTTTGGTGGGCGGAATTGGTAGCGTGATGGAGGGAGTTCGCGGCGACGAGATTGTGAGCGTGCTCGTGGGTTGAAGGATGAGGTCTGCGATTCTGATGGCGTACTGAGGGCCAGAGATGCGTTCTCGAGGTCATTGATGTCTGCAGTAGACTGCTGAGATGACTCGGCAGCAGTCGTTTGTAGTCGACATTGATTGCATAATGATGTTGACAGAGGAGATCTCAATGTGCTCGGCCTGAAAAATGGCCGCAGAACCCGTTCGACTGCCATGTTTGATGTGTTGGTCGTGTCACACGAGCTCTGCGGTCAATGGAAGTTTGGATATTCTTCTTCCGAATCCGCGTAAGAGTCATGTGCAAAGGCTCTATCTCTGCAGCCTGACTCGCAACTGAGCTGGAATTCTGACACGTGAGAAAGACAGAATCGATTGCCGATCCCAGACTCGAGATGCCAGGGACAGGCGGGCCAGGGTCCCCACTAAATTTTAGTTGGGTTCAAAATGGTCTTTGCTTTACACCAACAACGGCTGTTGTATCTGAACCCGCGACCTTGGCTAGTTTATGAGGTGATTTTTGGAACCCGGTTGGACGCCACAAGAATGTATTTCATCAGAATGAAACAGCAGACCGCTCTGTCCATCACGTGTCCGTGTGAGGTATGCAATGTCGCATAACGTATGAGACAGATAGAGGACCACATGCATTTGTGCATCATTTTGATATCGGTAGAGGGCCCTGGTCCGTCCCAAAATCCCCACTAAGTTGCCCTACTGTACATACTTTACGCTGGTCGTGCATACGATTAGGCGAACCTCCCCGCCATTTGCATTGAGTTCGGGTTGAGGGTTCGCTTCCAGCTCATCAATCACACCCCATGCGCGCTCCTGCTCCTTCTGAATTCGGCTATCTGGATAATCTCCATCGTACCTTGCTTTCTCGCTCATACAACTCGAGCCGTCCTGGCTCTGCGCACAATTGCTTTATCACACTCTCCTTGATTAATTTCATTCAACCTAGGTAGCTTTCCATTACAACCAACAGCCAACTGCGACTAATCGTGCATTCTCGGCCTGCTTACTCCCTGGCTTCCAACTCGATTCTCTGTTTATACACATTTGTTCGTCATACTATAATTCATCTCTAACGACCATCAACTCACCTGAGACACCGCCGCCGATCTTCAAACCTACGTAGCTTCTGAAGACTATACCGAATCATCATTGTGTTGGTACATACGGACATTATACAATCATCTCGTGGCTGGAGCGGCAGTCTCTAGCCCAAGAAAGAGCAAGGCAGTTGATGGAGCGAGTTTTGCGATCACAGTAGCAACATGAGCGGAGTACACAGATTCTTGACAAGGCGTGACAAGAAGAGTAAAGAAAAGGTACAACAGCAGCCCCCTTCTGCCGATTCTAAGTGGACTTCCATGTTGCGGTCATTGCACAAGCGTTCTCAGACTCGCGTGTCTGCAAGGCATGTCGCTTAGGAGACAAGGGACCAGGGAACTGATGAGAAGTCGCTGCAACATGCCAGTCCATCGATCGTGGAGTCAAACGCTGGCTCCGACAGGGCGTCGTTAACCAGGCGTATACGACCACCAACATCAATGCTATTGCCAAATTTATTCCTACCGAATAACAACGCTGACGAATGCGGTCTTCCGCTCTTACAGATTGCTCCAGTTGATCCAGGACTTGGACCCGTATTCATATTGGAAGACTCAAAAAAGAAGGACAAGGAAGAGGAGAAGAAGGTGGGTAACGTCAAAGTGGTAGCATCGTCTCATATATTGACGACTTTCTGTTCAGGTCAAAGCAATTCAGACACGATTATCACGATATGGAATCACCAGCATCACTACCGAAAATGTCGAGTATGCTTTACGCCAGCCTTCCATCGCCGGGAACCAAGAGGAGGCGACTCGATTGTTGTTGCTTCTCGAGGACACTTACGAAGGTCTACTCAAGTCATATGACCCCGACACCAAACTCCTCGGCGCGGTAAATCGCGAAGGCGTGACATGCTATCTCGATGCCCTCCTCTTCGCCATGTTTGCCCGACTGGACAGCTTTGAAGCAATGCTATACAGGACTTTGGAAGACCCTGCACGAAAGAAACTCGCTGGCTTATTACGCTTGTGGGTGAACTTGCTAAGAGCTGGCAGGATCATCCCAACTGATGTGGTATGTGAGACTTCATACCTCCAATGTTCACGCTGACGTGTTTTCCAGACAAAGCAAGTCCAGGCGTCTCTCGCGGAATGTGGGTGGGCTGCTGCAAACCAACTACAGCAACAAGATACCTCAGAAGCCTTCACATTCGTTACTGGTCAGCTCGAACTGCCACTTCTGACATTGAAGATGGATATGTTTCACACCGGAAAAGAAGATCCCAACGATGATCACAAGTTTATCAACGAGCGCCTGCTCGAGGTCGCCATCATACCAGAAACTCCGGAAAGCGGTACCATTAAGCTTGAGCAATGTCTGGAACAATACTTCAACAACCGCGTAGAAGTTAAACGACATCTTGAAAACCAAAGACGAACGAGTCTCAACCGTATGGGCTCAGTGGACACAACGATCTACACAGAAAAGTCATCTGCTTCGCACATTGAATCTGTGGAGCTGACCGATTCGCCCACGGCAGATACACCCTCAACAACCGACTCATTTCCTCCAGACAGTCCTCATAAGGGATTACTCGAGCAATTACGCCCAACAGCAGGCATGCGGAATAGGACAGACAGTATATTTAGTCAAAGGCGCAAGCTCCAATTGATCGACGGCGAATCACCAAAAGCTGACGATAACGCTTCTGTCATTACGGAGAAGCAACGAAAAGCTTCAGTCAGGACCGAGGTCTTGATGCCCGCCTGGCAATTCTTCAAACTCCTACCATGGTACACAGAGAACGCACCTATAAGCGATGCTCAAGTAGCAGCTCACTTTTCACGGAAACGACCGGTCCTTGGTATCTGTCTAAAGCGTTATACAGTTTCGAATACAGGCACTGCGGAACGACTCGATCAGTACATTGATATCCCGCTCGAAATTGCCGTACCTGATTTTGTTGGCAGTGACGATATGCAAGAAGGAAGTCCGCTTGTTGGCAACTTCAAGTTGGTTCTGCAGTCCGTCGTCTGTCATCGAGGTAAATCTGTGCATTCCGGCCATTATGTGTCTCTAGTCCGTGGATATGCTGCGAACGCTGCCGGGAGCGTGGGTGGTAACGAATTGGAAAGACCTGACAGCTCGTCGAGTGATGAGGCAGAAGACCCCTGGATGTTGTTCGACGATCTTGCAAAGGAGCGCGTTACATACGTCAGCATCAACAAAGCACTCAGAGACGAATGTCCATATCTGCTCTTTTACCAAGTCCAGCCTATCGATCCAGACGACGCCGAAGTAGCAGGCCCTCCATCATACCATGAGGCTACCAGCTCTCGCGCAGGCTCTGACGATGTCGGTGAGATACCCGAGAAGATAATGTTGCCAGAGTATAGCACCGAGGACGCTATCGCGTCACCCACTTCGCCAAACGGTCTGCACAGCAAGATTCTCCCCTCCGATACCGTGGACTGGGCCCAATCTTTCCCTCAATCAGAACGTACATCCATGGACGCGGGCAACATGCTGAGCACCGACTACCACCCTCGCCAGAGTACATCCAGCAACAGACGCTCGTCTGACGAAGACAAAGACAGCTTCGAGCCGACTTCGGCAGTCACGACTCCATTTGACGAGTCGCGAACCAGCTTCCTGGGCGCATTTGGCTCTCGACGAGGTTCCCGTGTCTCATCATCAGCAGCCAAGAAAGCTCGTTCGCGGCCACAATCACAAGGTCCCGGCGACAATACCAACAGGTTCAGCCTGAATATGGCCAAGCTCACAGCGAGGATGAGCCGCAACGACCCTTCGACAGCACCACAGAGTCCGAGCTTAGAGATCAAAGAGCCGATCCTCGAGGCTCCGCTGGCCATCAGTAGCAGTGAAGGAAGTTTCGAGCCCGTCCCTGCTCCTCCTGCCGCGGTTGAGAAAGAGGACAAAAAGCATAAAGAGAAGGGCAAGAATAAAGACCACCATCATCATGGGTTTAAGCGAAAGAAAAGGGCGGAGGATCTGGATCGGGGTTGTAATCCCAGCTGATCGCGTTGCGTGTGTTGGAGTAATATTGTGTGGTCATCTTGGTGTTTCAAAAGATTTTGGCATAGCGTTGGCGGCACTACTGGTGGTCATTGTCTATTCATCGCCCCGGTACGGCATACTCGAGGGTTGGATCCGAGAATAGAATTGCTTATAGGATAACCCTCATTATACCCTTTTTTTTTGTGTTCTACAATGAAAATCGCGATGGTTGGATGATATGAATAACAACACTGCTCGGTGCCGCATACCGAAGGGCGAATGCTCAAGTAAAGACACTGTGTACAGCTATAGCGGGTCGTATTAGTGGTATCCATATTCATGAATACAAGTGATACCATACACGAAGGCTCCTGACTGAAGATACTGTGTACACCTATCGCGGTCTATCGCCGGGTGGTATCAGGTGTACCGCTAGTTCTGTTTTCGTACTCCTGTTCGTCACATGACCGTCGGTAGCATTACAG
>Ga0058704_10001036_pt1 | contig 13301 bp, 15 predicted proteins | sample AgamicMgSfe_FD_71363 | JGI IMG/M metagenome (GOLD analysis project Ga0058704, IMG submission 71363) | Agave microbial communities from Guanajuato, Mexico - Mg.Sf.e | ecosystem: Host-associated > Plants > Phyllosphere > Phylloplane/Leaf | place: Guanajuato, Mexico | collected 2012-05-30
GAGGAGAGGGGAAGGTGGTTGAGGGGGGTGGAGAGTGGGTTGAGGAGGGTGTTGGAGGTTTGATTGAGGTTTGCGGGGTGTTTGGGGTCTATGTTGGCTTTGAGTGGGTTGGTTTAGTGTGAAAGTGAAGGATGCACGGCGTTTGGAGTTTATGATTGAGGTGTGAAGAGGAGAGAAGGCGATGATACCCAGGAGATGATACGATCGCATACATGGCAATGGAACGCGTGCAGCTGAGGAAAGCTGGAAACTCACGACAGATATCCTGGACATTTTCGTACAGGCTCGACTCTATATGTGATGCTTGAGCTTCTAGATAGACAGGTCGAACATCCCCACTACCCTTGCGTCTCGATCCCTCCATTAACATGTATCGTCTCGCCCGTGGTGAAACTGCCCAACGGCGACGCCAAAAACACATACGCCGTCGCGACCTCGACAGGCATACCGGGTCTCGGCAGCGGCGACATGCCGACGCCCAACTTCTGCATCGCTTCGGGAGGGTTATTCTTCGTCGCCGGCTGCAGCGGCGTCCAAATGATGCCCGGCGCGACGGCGTTGACCCGAATGCCGTGCGGGCCTTGCTGCTGCGCGAGGGAGCGGGTGAAGGTGACGATGGCCCCCTTGGTGGAGGAGTAGTCGACCAGCTGCGGGTTGCCCATGTACGCGGCCACGGAGGCCGAGTTGACGATGTTGGCGCCGCGCTTCATGTGCTGCAGGGCGTACTTGGTCATGGCGAACATGGAGAGGATGTTGGTGCGGTAGGTCTTCTCCACCACGGCGAGGTCGATTTCGCGCATGTCGTTGCAGATTTCTTGCATGGCGCCTGTTTTCACGCACTGGTCAGTAAGGTTCGCTTTCATGAGACGTTCGTCACGTTCCATTGAACGGAGAGCGCAACAGGTAATGGACGTACTGTTGTTCACCAAGCAGTTCAACTTCCCAAAAGCCTTCATGTGCTCCTCCACCGCCTTCTTGCAATTCGCCTCTTCGCGGAGGTTCAACGCCATGGCATTCGCCTTTCGGCCCGCGTTCTCGATCGCCTTGACGGTGATCTTCGCGTCCGGCTCTTCCTCCGGCAAATACACGAAGCTCACATCGGCGCCTTCTCTCGCCATCAGGATAGCGACGGCGCGTCCGATACCCGAGTCACCGCCGGTGATGAGGACGGCCTGGTCCTTGAGCAGTCCGCGGCCTTCATACTCCTGGAGGAAGGGCTTGCCGTCGTCGGTCCAGTACTCCAGTTGAGACCAGTTGGCCGCGGGCTTGAGCTCGGTGTCGAGGCCGGGACCGCCGGATTGGTCTTGTGGTTCGGTGAGGGACTCGGCTGGGTATGCGGTGACGGGTTTGTCGGAAGACATGATTGCTATGTGATTGATTGATTGATTGACTGAACTAGTGAAGAGTCGTGGGTGGGAAAGGAGAGGTGAGAGAGGAGAGGTACCAAGAGATAAGGAGAAAAATCACTCTCGGCCTGTATGAGATCTATAATGCCCAAGCACTGCATATGCAAACCACACTTCCGACCACATGTAAATAATGACGTTTTCCCCGCGGTCAATTCACTCGTCATCAGCGCGGATGCACCGCATGAGGAAGGAAGACGGCGATTGATCCGGAGTGAAGAGGCACATCACCTCCTTTTCACCAGTCTGAGGCGCATTACTTACGGTATTATCCAGGTACAGTAATTCTCGTGAATGGAAAGGAAGTGATGCATCAAGTCTCAACATCACATGTAGATGGTTTGGTGATCTTTTGGGTGAGAAGTCGGACCTTCAGTTGAACTTTTTCCGATCACATGCACGCTCTCTCTCGCTCGCACCAGTCAAACCAGCATTCCATCATTCCTTCTTTCTCTTCTATAATACCAAGGTCGACGTACAACAACAACAACGACGAGTATACCAAGACGGAGAAACAATGGCACAGGACGAAGTCGTCACCACGGTCGACCTCGGGTCCCACGGCCTGAAAAAGGTCGCCTCCGGCAAAGTCCGTGAGATCTTCGAGTTGGATGCCAACACATTGCTCTTCGTCGCCACGGATCGTATATCGGCATACGATGTCATTTTGAAGAATGTAGGTGATGGCTGTTGAGCTTGTTCTTACGTGATGTACACTTCCTTTCATCATCCTTACTCGGTATCAATTGGGAAAGCTCTTCGTCCGCAAGCATCACAACATTGATCGCAGGATGGATTTCAAAGAAGAAAATCTCCCTCGTACTCAAAGCATCTAACCCCTTGCAGGGTATACCAGGCAAAGGCGCCCTCCTGACCCAACTTTCAGCACACTGGTTCTCCCTGATCGCCTCCCAACTCCCAAACCTCAAAACCCACCTGATCTCCACATCCCTCCCAAACTTCATACCATCAGACATGCAGGCCACTCTGAGCAAACGCAGCATGCAAGTCCGCCGCTTCCCGATCCTGCCCCTGGAATCCATCGTCCGGGGTTACATCACCGGCTCCGCGTGGTCGGAGTACAAGTTGAAAGGCACAGTGCACGGCATGACGATGCCACCCGATCTCCAGGAAAGCCAGAGACTGGAGAAGGCGGTCTGGACGCCGAGTACCAAGGCCGAAGCGGGCGAGCACGATGAGAATATCAGCAAGGAGCGCGCGGCGGAGATCGTAGGTCGGGATGTGGCGGCGAGAGTGGAAGAAGTGTCGTTGCAGTTGTACGAGATGGTGAGTCTGCTGTTCTCTTGCATTGGTTTGCCATCCACGTGGAGAAGAGAGCCGCTCGGCTAACGTGAACGCTCTCTTACAGGCCCGCGACTACGCCGCTCAACGCGGGATCATCATCGCCGACACGAAACTCGAGTTCGGCCACGACCCGAGCACGAACGAACTCGTGCTCGTGGACGAGGTCCTCACGCCGGATAGCTCGCGCTTCTGGCCTGCGGACGCTTACGAGGTGGGGAGGAGTCAGCAGAGTTACGACAAGGTATGCGTCTTCACAGCGCATGGTAGTATGGTGCGTATATGTGCGTGTACTGACTGAGATTCTCCTTTTTAGCAATACCTCCGAGATTGGCTCACGCAGTCCGGTCTCAAGGGGAAAGAGGGCGTGGAGATGCCGACGGAGGTTGTGCAGGAGACGGCGAGGAAGTATCAGGAGGCGTTTGAGAAGATCACGGGCCAGGCGTGGAGTTGAGGAAGTGCAAAGGGCTGTGTAATGCGTATCTGGTGGTATTATCACTGGATGTCGGTACGCTCTCAGATACGCGTTCAGAATTCGCCTTTTTGACTGAATGGGTCTGTCTCTCAATCTTGGAAACATGACGGGCACCGGACTATGCAATGTCAAAATACTCTGGTCAAATCCGACATGGCGAGAATGTAGGTCGCTCTGGTATTGATGTGGCGGAAATCTGTCTCGCGCCCGGTCAAGCAAGGCACAGTCAAGCTTGCCGCACGTGACGCGCGATTGCAACGCAACAATGACGTAGCTAGCTAAACAACCAACGGCACGCGTTAAACATGGAAATCCACAAATACCTGACCTTCCCGAACCATCACAAACACCACGTATATCGAGCGACGAAACTCCAAACAACAGACATGGATCAAGACAAGAACAACAAGATGTCCTCCAAGATCGCCGACACGGCCAAGCAAGAGGTCCAGCATGTCCGTCAAGTCGCCGAAGAAGGCGCCAAGTCAGGCGCCTACCTGTACCCGTTCAAGGTCAGAAAAACACAACTCCCATCGCAAGAAGAAACCATAAGACATCTAACAGCAGACGTGAACAGGGCATCTACTACTTCGCCACCCACAAAGACCTCTACAAACCACTGATGAGAAAGCTCGCTCCGACCCTGACCCTCGGCCTCGGCATCACCACCTTCATGTTCCTCTTCACCTACCTCCCGCAAGTTGCCGTGCTCGTCTTCACCAGCGGGCCCCTCGCCGCCCTGAGCACGATCCTGCTGGTGCTCAGCGAGAGCAGCACGCTGACCATGGTCCTGTCCAAAACCCTGCTCATCGAGGACTCGCTAATCGACACTTTCGACGGCACGCTCATCGCCCAAGGCGAGACGGCTCTCGTGGCGAAGGAACGCCAGATCAAATCGGGCGGTGCGGCGGGCGAGGCGATCGCGAGGTTGGGGAAGTTGATGGGGAAGCCGTTTGCGCAGTTCACGCCGACGGCGCTTGTGAGGTACTTCATGTACTTGCCGTTAAACTTTGTCCCGGTCGTGGGGACGGTGGCGTTTGTGGTGTTGCAGGGGAGGAGGTATGGCCCGCAGGCGCATGCGAGGTATTTCCAGCTCAAGGGCATGAGTCGGTTGCAGAGAGAAAAGCACGTGGAGGAGAGGCAGGGGGCTTACGCGAGGTCGGTCCACCTTATCGGCATATTGTAGTGCCATGGAGTGACTGACGTTCTTGTAGCTTCGGTGTGGCTGCCACGCTGCTCGAGATGGTCCCCATCGCAGGGATCCTGTTCGCTTTCACGAATACGTGCGGGGCGGCGCTCTGGGCGGCGGACATGGAGCGGAAGCAGGGGACTGCGCCGGCCTTGCGCGAGCAGGCGAAGAAGGCCGAGTGATTTCACCGATTCAGTTCAGACATGTTCTGTCAACAAAGAGGCTTGAGGCAGACGCTGGCACGATCAAGTAGCTTATGCGTGATCGGAAGGCGCCGAGATGGCTATTAGGTATCCTCACAATACGCACTCCCATGCGTCAGGCTTCTTATAATTCGCTGCATTTATACACTTGTTCCGCAGCGGATACCTGCAATGATTACGCACGACATCCACGCCCAGACTCGCCGTATCCTATGATCGCACGTACAATTAGCATGACCAAGCCAACATCTCAAAACGACCAGACAAACTCACATTCACAAACTTCGTCCCCGTAACCACCTCCGGCGCCTCACCCTTCTCCACCCACTCGACCATTCGTAACAGAACATTATGCTGCGGCTCGAGCGCCACGTCCGACGCGCCCAGCGCCGTCTGCCCGATTTGCCAGGCCCCGAAACCCCCGGCACAATGGTCCATGCCGGCGATGCGGAAGAAGCGGTAGAAGTCATCCAGGCGGCTGGGCGGGAGGGACATGCTCGTGCTGACGTGGTCGTAGTAGCGGGGGGAGTTGGTGGAGGTGATGATTGAGTCGGCCTGGTTTTGACATCAGTCCGCTCAAGCTGGGGTGGATTTTGGAAATAGAGAGGAGTGGAGAGACATACCTGTCCGTGGTAATGCAGGATTTTCCCGCCCTTTTTCTGGTAAGCGGTAAGATCGCCTTTCCAGGTCGAAATCCCCCAAGGGTCCTTCTCAGCAGCTAGCGCGGCGTAGTCGCTGTTCAGCTCGCTCGCTTGCCACGTCGTGTCGTTCAGGATCGCGTACCGGTACCAGTCGACGGTGTACGGGAAGGGCTGGCCGGTGTGATAAATGTGCGCGTCCGCGAGTTCGGAACCGGGTTGCATGCGAGGGTAAATCAGGCTTCCGTTTGCGCCGTAGTTATGTGAGAAGACTTTCTCCACGGTTTGCACTTGGGTAGATGTGAGGCAGTCGGTGGTGTTGCCTGGTACGCATTGGAGGTTAATTGGGCGGTAGGCGCAGAGGTCGGGGTCTTCGATTATGCCGTCTGCGACTCCATCGATGTCGTCGCATTGGGCGAGGGTGTCCTGGTGCACGAGGGCCCAGTTGGCTGGGGCGAGCCATGTTGTCGATGTGTTTGTGCCGGTTTTGAGCACTTGAGGGAGATGTCAGTTGGTTTTCGAGAGATGCTCATCAAGGAGGTTCTTGCCTACAAAAGGAGTCCGACCAACTCGACAAGTTGTTGAAAGCCAGCGCTGGCGCACCCGCTACAATACCGTCGAAATCGTTCGGAAAGTCTTGCGCTTCCTTGAAACCTTGCCGGCCGCCGGTTGAGCATCCGAGATAGTAGCTTTTGGTGTAGTCCTTCTGATAATACGCCTTGACGATTTCTTTGCCCACAACGACGCCAGTATGAACACTGCGGTAAGCAAAGTCTGCCACAACTTGTGATTTCATATAAAATGCTTCGCCACTCGTGCCGTTGTGTCCATTGTTGGCGCCCACGGTTGCGAAACCGAAGCTGGTGCCATACGCGATGTCTTCGTATTGGATGCAGCCGCTCAAGCCGCCGTCGCCCGTAGATAGGAACCTTCCGGTCCAGTCCGTTGGGAGCCAGGCTTCGAGCGTGATGTTGGAGATCTTGCTCGTCTTGACCAGCATCGCCACGCGGCAGAGGTTGACGGGGACGACTTGCGTTGGACGTTCGCATGTTGCGAGCGGGCCATCTTGCTCGAGCGTGACATTCGTTCCGGCTGGGATATAGTGGGCAAAGTTGATCGTGACTTCAGGGTAGTGGAAGGAGTTTGCGATGGAAGCACAGGCGGACTCGGGGTAGGAGACGAGTCGTTGTGCGAAAGATGCAGAAGAGAAGAGAACGAAACTCAGCCGGCCGAACCGCATGCTGTCGGTATCTCTGGTTGAGTGACAGATGGAGAAATCCAAGTGTTTACGATGAGCGAATGCGCTTCCGCCTGAGAGATACCGTATCACTCACGTCGCACCCCAGTCCATCTCCCCGCCGACACACGGCAAGAGGGGCTTTCGATGCAGCTCGGGAGTTGATGCGGCATTTGTACTTACACAGGTAATGATGAACGAAGATCGAGTTGCAGACACGGTCGTCGATGCGAGGCGGCTGGTGAAGGCAGGAGAGGTGATGTCTGAAGAAAGAAGACGTTGGATTTCGCCGTTAGCCTCGTATGTGCCTAAGGCCAACATGCCTGAACTGACTACCTAGGTACATACATGTATGTATGTAAACTATTTCATGACCTCTGCTTGCGTGTCGCATTTGCTGGCGTTCCATCTAAGTTGCATATCTGACTCGATATTGGGTGACCTATGCGACGTTCAATCACTTGTCCCGAACTTGGGCGCCAGACTCAACAAGCTCCACCTTACCTTCTCACCAAGTCGTTTCTGCGTAGAGGCTCATTAATCGCCAGCGCAGGCGGAGCGTGTCCGTGAGTTTTCAAATATTGCCCTTGACTGTAACGTCAATAGTATCAGAGCAATGGAGCCTACATCCTGGTCTTGAGCTCGCACGGCTTTCCCGCAATTGGGCGGCATCTTGTCGTTCAAAGAGAGGAAGCGCAGATGACAAAAGAAGGAAGGCGAGTCTCAGCGCGAGCGCAGGAGCTACGTTTTTCTAAGAGGTACGGCGCGACAGGCAGCCTAGTGGCGCATCACCTCTTTTTGTGGTCCCAACAACCACCGCTTCCTTACCTAGGTATGCATTGATCTGAGGCGGTCTGAAGATGATGATGATTTCCGCATATTACAGGTGCTATGAGTGACCCGCGGAAGTCACGTTCGATGAGCGAGCTTGACGACAGCCATTTCCCGGATGCCCCCTGGACTCAGTGGAAGGAAGCTGACGTCCTGCTCTTGCACCTTGTTGTATAAACTCGCGAGATGACCGCTGAAAGAGTTATCGACGAAGGATGAGATCTCGCTCGGGGTGCGGCAGAATAGGGGAAAGCTGGAAAAGGGCTTGGGAGTGCGCGCTTTGCGAATCGAACTTATGTCATTGATAACAGTTCGGTGAGCGACTTTGGCAGAACACTGTGTAACAATTACGAAAAGGACTCGAGCAGAAACCACATGCAGCACTGAGTTTTCCACTCCCTGTAACAATGGGACACGCTCATTCCCTCTAAGACTTGCTTGGTCTGCTCGCGAATGGAAGGAGCAACGTCCACCACGCAGGAAAACCAAACTCGTTAGGTGAGTGGAGGGGACTTGAATGACAAACGAAAAGAGGAAAAAAAGGTGGCTCACCCACTCAGCCACTACAGCTTCGACTGTGATCAAACGACCCAACGAATCAACCGCAGTGACGGGAATTCTACTCTCTAAGCATTTCGAATCCACTTGGGGTGAGCCAACATGAAGGAACAGCAAAATATACATATACCTTGAGTAGACTTCCGAGGTATGGCCGACATGGCGAGATACGCCAGCGAGGACTTGGGTTCGCGCTCAGCTTCATGCCCGGAGAGCAACGTGCTCGTCGACACCGTGCTGCTTTCACAGTTCTCGAAGTAGAGCGTCTAGTTGCGCAGATGGTGTTCAGGCCGTGCTTAGGAACATGAGGCATTTCCATGTTGCATCGTATGGGATTAGGATCGTCTCCGGACAGCAGCGTCGGCGAGGAGGGTCTTGAAAAGTTACGGCGACATCAAAGGCTGAGCTGTGAACAATTTGATGGTGCATCAAACTTGTATGGTCAAAGCAGAGGATGGCAGAACAGACGAGGCGAGGACGTACGGACGAGGAGAGTCAGGAGACGTTGTCGAAACAAATTCCTCTTGCTCCCTTCTTGGCGACGCGTGCAGCGAGTCAGCGACCTGCATGCAGGAGCGGACTGCCGAGCGCCGATTGATGATGTACATAGTACCTCTACTTGGAAGCTTTCAAGTTGGTAAAGTCATGGTGAAGCATTATCCAAATGCACACACAGAATCACCTGCGTCCAGTTTACTTACCTCACTCACAATCTCTCGCCAACCCAGACGTAACATTACAATTCCCAATCGCGCCAACTCCCACACCACTTGAATGAGCGCGACCTCGCAGGCCCACCGCGCTGCTCCTCAGCCACCAACAAGCGATCCCGTCCCCTTCACTCAAGATCGCGAACTTGGACAAGTCGACCCGCGGAGAGCGCAAGATGCCGGTGAGATAACGTCGGCGCCTGTTCGAGAGGCAGGCAGTATCAAAGAGCGAAGACCATGGGCACACTTTGTCGCGGGCGGCTTGGGGGGCATGACCGCCGCCACCCTCACATCACCACTCGACGTGCTGAAGACGCGACTCCAATCGAACTTCTACCAGGGCCAGCTCGCAGCGAGTCGCGCTGCGAAAGGGATACCTCCGCCACATCAGCTCCCGTATTTGAGGGCGGGATGGCTGCACATCAGTGAGACGGGTCAGATCCTGGCGCAAATCCCGAAAGTGGAAGGCTGGAGGGCGCTGTTCAAGGGGCTGGGCCCGAACTTGGTCGGCGTCGTGCCAGCACGAGCTATCAACTTCTGGGCGTATGGCAACGGCAAGAGGGTCATATCGAATAACTTCTTCGACGGCCGAGAGACGGCCGTTGTACAACTACTCGCGGCGGCTTCGGCAGGTATCATCACAGGAACAGCGACGAATCCGATCTGGCTCGTGAAGACCCGTCTACAACTCGACAAGCAGCACGCAGGCCCCGGAGGTCAAGGCCGCCAATACCGCAATGCATGGGACTGCGTGCGGCAAACCGTCCGCGGCGAAGGCATCCGCGGCCTCTACCGTGGCCTCTCGGCCTCGTACCTCGGCGTAAGCGAGAGCACGCTCCAATGGGTCCTCTACGAACAAGCGAAGCGCACCCTCGCACGAAGAGAACAGGATCTCCTCCTCTCCGGCCGCACGCCGACCTTCTGGGACCGCACGGTGGAATGGAGCGGCAAGCTCACCGCGGCGGGCGGGGCGAAGTTCTGCGCCGCCCTGATCACCTACCCGCACGAGGTGGTGCGGACACGCTTGCGACAAGCGCCTGTCGACGCGAGTGGACGGGTCAAGTACACCGGCCTGTGGAGCTGCTTCGTCACGGTCTTCCGTGAAGAAGGGATGGGCGCACTGTATGGAGGCTTGGTGCCGCACATGATGCGTGTGGTGCCGAGTGCGGCGATCATGTTTGGGGTGTACGAGGCTGTGCTCAGAAGCCTGGGCGAGAGCGCCGCTGTATGATATGAATATTGGGTTGCAGCGAGCAGGGTCGGAGAGTCAATGGGTGTACGTCCTCTCTTGTATTAATCAACTGTACAAGTAAGAAGGGAGGTCACTGGTGCCAAGGTCGATATATTGTAAAAGGGGGCTATAGATACTCCTCAACTCAACTGCGCATTCATCATGAATTTGGCCCCCATGCCAAGCTCCACTTGCATACGGCTTGTCATCATCCACGTCGACTGCATTTATTAGGCATCGCGTTTCATCAAGAAAGTGAACGGAAACAGTTCGCTTCATGCAAAACATCTGGCGAAGTAAACTCGTCACAAAGACTTTTAGCCGCACGCCTTCGTTTGATGGCAGTGTCTTACATGACCCCATGCAGCGTGGCTGACGACCTACAGACGTGATTGATGATCATAATTGGCTTTAATCTGATGTCTTGCCGTGACGACCTCGTCGCTGCCGCTGCTGCTCCAGCCAACTTGCCACCAGGCGTGAAAGGGAAAAGAGGTCACATCATCAGTGCGGCATGTCATGCGCGTCGTTCGCGGAAACGCGCGCCGAGTGAGCGAATTTGAGCACAGAAAATTCTTCCCAAATAAACGAAGATTACATTCTCACCCTTACTTCCTCTTCACCAAGACACTTTGCAGTACACCGTGAGAGGGCCTATCACTGATGGGATCGATGTGCGCGCGCAGTGCGACGGCGAAAGGCCAATCAGCGACCGCTACACCGAAGCAGGCCGAACGTGCACCTTCGGACCGCGCGATGAAGACGAGACCCCGGCGGCGGCGGTCAGGCGGGAGAACGAAGGGCTGAAAAGCGAGCTGTTCCCGTTGCCGGAAGCGGTGCGCTCGCTCATCTCCATGCCGGATGTCCTGACGCTTTCCTCGTGACGACAGGTCGACGTTGCATCCAGAGGGAAGAGCAGGGGGGAGCTTCTGGATCAGGACGAGTCGCATTGTCGCCTTCGGGACCCTTGGCTATCTGGCATGAACACCTTTTCGTCCGTCACAGACTCTGACACGATCCGGGCGGTTTTGCTGAACCAGTTGAAACGGCTCGTCCTCGTCTTCCGTTTCTCCCAGGAGGTGGCCCCTTACCGCTCCATGTGGGTGAAGAGTCCGATGTGGCTCGCGAACGCTGCGCTCGTCGACCGCTGGGACCCGAGTGGCGCTTCTACTTCCGGTTGCGCATCCAGGCATTCGAAGACTTGAGCGTCGCCATCCAAATGTGTGGGCTCGTGGTCCAGAGCTTGCTCGTGATGGTGGTGAGAAATGGGGCGATCAACGGCGCGAAGGCGCGCGATCGTGGACCGGGTGAAGGCGAAAGGGAGGCATCACGGGGTGAGTGCTGGGGCCAAGGGCGCCTTTGGTCATCGATCGGGAGATGGCCAGCGAAGACAAGCCGTAGGCTCAGCTCGAGACCTTGGTGTAGAGGATCAGAGGAGGTGGTCGTCTTTGACGGATTTTTCGACGCTGGTAAATCTGGGTTCGAGGAAGCTGGGTAGGACGCGGTATGGTAAGCCCACTCATGGTGACACACCTGGCAGTAACTGATAGCGCAGAATCCTTGATTAACGCCGTGGCAGGTCACTGCCTACAGCTCTCTGCCCCCTCGAGGCTGTACACGCGGCAAGTCGCATGTCACTCGGCTGGTGGACATCCCCACAAGGCCACTCGTCAATTGCAAGCGTGCGGAGCCCCGGACTCGACCCCAGATTACCCCACACGCTAGTGAACGTGTGACGGACGGGAGTCCTTAGTCCGCGACGACCTCTCATCTTACCTGGGCAGTAACATCGTATACGCGCGCAGTCCTGCATCCGACTTACCCGTCCGGTCTCGATTGCTTGCTTTCACTCCTGGCTCGCCGTCCACGCACCCACGGGCCACGCTTCACACGGCACGTCGACCCCGCTGACCTCGAAGACCTAGCTCACATTGCGGGGGGGACGTCGTTTCAGAGGTGGAACGGAGCGTATGACTACGCGGCTCATGTTTGTTGCCAGGAATGTCATGAGGTCACGGCGGCTAGCGTGGGATTGTTCGCACGACAACAGCCACCACCTCCTCCTGTTCATAAGCATCGAACGTCCCTCTCAAGATCCTTATCAAACTAAACCTTTGCCTTCACTCGTTCACGCTCCAATTTCAAGATGCACGCCGGATTGCTGATGCCGGCGCTTGGCGCCGCTCTCGCCTATGCTCAGGGTGAGGGTGCGGGCTACCCGCCGCCGCCGCCGGAGACCTTGTCCATGACCATGAGCGGTGTTCTCCCTGTCGTGCCGACAGAGACACCGTTCGCTGGTGTCGAGACTGAGGAAGGCGCCATTGTCTACGATGGACCAGCCAACCCGAGGTGAGACGAGATTCACATCGCGTATGCTGTCGATATGCTGAAGTTTACCAGCTTCATGCCCGTCAGTGGCCCTGCCACCACTGCCGCCAACTTACCAGCGGCAACATACCAAGCCGTCCTGCCGAATACCAACTGTAAGTCCCACCACCCACATCTTCTGCCCTCTCCCAATCTGACGTATGCGTCCCCATCAAGTCGACAACGGCACGGGCTCCACCATCACCGGCTCCATCACCATCACCTCTTCCCCAAACCAACCTGGCGTCTCCGTCTCCGTCAACTTCACCGGCTTCCCCGACGAACCCACCTACGGGCCCTTCGTCTACCACATCCACGCCCTCCCCGTCCCCGCCAACGGCAACTGCTCCGCCACTCTAGGCCACCTCGACCCCACCGACCGCGGCGAATACTACCCATGCAACCTCGCCGCGCCCGCCACCTGCCAAGTCGGTGATCTCGCGGGCAAGCACGGCAACATCACGGCATCGTCCTTCCTCGCCCAATACGTCGATCCGTTCTTGAGCACCGATCCCGTTTCGCCCGCTTTCTTCGGCGACAAGAGCGTTGTGGTGCACACTGCGAACACGACTCGGATCACTTGCGCGAATTTCAAGTTGATGGGGTCCGCGAGCGGCAGTGGGAATGGGACTGCTTCGTCGAACGCGAGCTCGGTTGTGGTGTCGCCGACGCCGACGCAGACGATCGTGCCGTATACCGGCGCGGCTGGTAAGGTGTCGGGCTTTGGTACCGTGGGGTTGATCGGTGTTGGGTTTGCGTGGTTCTTGTGAGTCAGTGCGGAAGGCAGAAAAGGGGGTTCGGTTAGAGTGCGTGGAGGTGGGAATGTAGATATGCCGTGAATGGAAAGGTTTCGAGGCGTTTCCTGGCGATTGAGTCTCTCTGCTCGCTGTGTGCTCTCGGTGTATACGTCGAGCCCTGTCGCGTACTCACCCTTATCTCGATCTCAGCAAGCGGCGAAGAGCCTCCATCAAGATATGATCATCTCATTCAAGCGTCTCGTAGATGGCTAGGATGACGGTGTACGAAATTCCTGTCAAGCATGTGGTGTGCTACTTCCGGCAGCCACTCATCATTCACACATGTACTGTCTTGCAGTCTGTTCATCACCCTCGACTACACTAACAGAGCCCGTGCCGACGTGCCCCATGTGCGCG
>Ga0058704_10001037_pt1 | contig 13290 bp, 12 predicted proteins | sample AgamicMgSfe_FD_71363 | JGI IMG/M metagenome (GOLD analysis project Ga0058704, IMG submission 71363) | Agave microbial communities from Guanajuato, Mexico - Mg.Sf.e | ecosystem: Host-associated > Plants > Phyllosphere > Phylloplane/Leaf | place: Guanajuato, Mexico | collected 2012-05-30
TGAAATACGAAGCGCGTATCGACCCCATGAGCGCTTCATTTCTCCGATAGCTTCTCGCTGGCCGCTGGCGTAGCATTCGCATTGGCCCCGCTGACCGTCTCCTCCCCAAGCACCTTGCTCGCAGCCATGAACCTGTGAGGCCCAAGTCAGCTCCAGCTCCGGGCTTACGAGGAAGCAAGTAAACACGTACATCCCGCCCGCGTATCCACCCAGACCCCTCATACCCTCGGCTTGGACAGCAGTCATCCGGAGCAGGTTTTCCAGGTCAGACATGTGCGCGGTCAATTGTGCCAGCTGCGCGTGGAGGTGCGAGAGCTGTCGGGACTTTGATGCGGAAGTGGGCACGGTTGAGAGGCGTGTGTGGGTGGCGCTGGGTGTGCGGGTCGTGAAGTTGGACATATTAGGCAGAGCTTGTGCAATCGCTTGGGTATGTCTCTCGATGTCTTTCCCAATTTCTTATTTTGCTTGATGTATGTGTTGTGGTTGAAACGAACATGAAGCTGCATCGTTTGTTTTACTTGCTTCATGGTAAGCGCGAAATCGTTCCAATCCGGCATGGTCCGCTTACATAATAAGGATAGGGTCCTTCCGTTTCATCTCGCCTCGCGTGAATGACCATACCATATATGAGCTATCATCAAGTATCCTCGTCTCACGACACCATGGCAGCGGCCCCAAACAAATTTCGCACGTACGCGCTAACAGGATCTTTCGCGGCTATCACTGCCACGGGAGCCTGGTACGGCGCAGGGCTCAAGACGCGACAAGAATATTCACAGGTACGAATGCTGCTCATGGCTGTAGAGAGAGACCACCGTCTAACGATGCGTGTCTAGGAGAGGAAGTTGGCACTGCAAGTCCCAGTCGCTGAAAGGATCCAACAGCTGGAAGCGGCAAAGTCACGGCTTCAGCAGCAACGAGCAGAGCTGCAGACGAAGATCGACCGCTTGCTTGCTCGTGCCAGCGGCCCGAAGGATTCGTCCCAGCAGCAGCAGCAGTGTGGCCGAGACGGTTGAACCACCATCACCTGTTCGAGCGGGCGAAATGAGGCTCGCTTACCTCGCCTACAAACGCTTCCGCCAACCTTCGCCACGATACGACTCTGAGCACGAGAGGACTCAGGCGATCTGCAGATGAATCACGATTCTCATAATCACTGCCTACATTTGGATTACCGGAGAGCGCGCAGCTGTCCCGGGATACGTCCGAGGTTTTCGACGCTTGGTATCCGAGCGTACTGCATACTGGAGCTATATGGCGCGCTGCTATCGACCAGTCGGATCTAGCGCTGGGTCAAACGCTCAGGAACGCGTCCAAGCGGCTACGAGCTCGCTCGGTTTGGGATCTGTAATCGTATGCTTGCATACCCGCTGCGCATGGCGATCGTCTGGCTACGTTACCCTGGATGCGCTATCCCATGATCAGGTTGGACAGCTGTCCCGTCGCTGCACGGATGCGGATACATTCCCCATGGAAGCGAAACCGTCTAATTGGCAGAAACTTCCGGTCGATCGGCCACAGACCAGTGCCTATTGCGGGTGTCATGTGAACTGAGATGGCTTGGATCGGTCTGGAGATAGGCAGGCGAGCACAGGATGGTAATGGGATTGTTTTTCATCCAGATAGTCAGTCACTATTTACACTCTTCTTCCGTCACTATCTACGTGTTCGAACGTGTACGGTCCCAGGTCGAGCAGTTCTTCATCGTCATGCTCATTCCAACACGGATCGCCTTGATCTTCGGTGTAGAAGAAGTCCAACTCGGCCCTTTCGCGCATGCTCAAACAGTCAATGGCCCAGACGCTGGCAGTCTCCGGTCGTATGTGCGAGATTCTACACAGCTCCATCCTGTGACTGGATACAGCCAAAGCCTCAATGTACCGAACGGCGGCCCGTGCCATGTACTCGTGCAGGAACATCTGCCGGGCTGAAGGTTCGCCATCGAATCCGTCATCGCTTTCGTTGTCGGTTTCGCTGTCAGACGTACAAGGGCGTGGTATCGATGAGTCGTGTAAATCGAATGCGGGTAGATGCAACTTCAGAATCAAGGACTTGCACTTGATTCGCCCGGCTTGGAGAGTCTCGGAGGCTGGGAAGATGTCCTCGCAGATACTGGGCAAACGGAGCCGAAAGTACTCTACGTAAGGCATCATCGTTGCGATATCGTGGCAGATGCGGCCGGAGTACCGACTCGACTGCAGCCCAGTACTGTTGACGTCCAGAGTGAGTCGGGACAGGCTGTAAGAAAGCGGCAGGTTGCGCACGAGTTTGCAGACCGTATCCTCCCGGATGTAGTCCCCATGGCCACCCTCCACTGCCTTGCCTTCGCTTGTCGCTTCGAACACGAGGCTTTGCAACGCTTTGAACTGACCCAGATCATCGAACAAGCTGTCGAGTGCATGCTTGAGCGTACCACTCTGCCACACCGCAATCGCAGTACTCGAGGGCCGCGCAGCTTCCTCGACCGGAGATCCCTCTTCGGCAGAATCCGTCGGCACCTCATAGAAATTATCGGCCAATTCTTCCAGGGATAGTCCGGCCTGTGCTCGAGCGTGGCGCTCGTCCCACCAATGGCCGAGCAGTCTGACACGTAGCTTGCGCGCATGCTTGCGCATCAGCGGGCGTCCGTGACTCTCAGACCATTCTCCGTCGAGCAAACGCCCAACGTTGTGGCCGTAGACGCGTAGTCCGGGCAGGTCGTCCAGGAAAACAGGCTGAGCCGCGGCAAACCATTCGCGGAAGAGGTGGAGTTTCGCGGCCGCGCCTTTGCCTTGGCGAAGATCAGGGCCGCCGACGTATTCACAGATGAGTGAGAGAAGCTCAACGGGGAGATCCGCAAGGGTCTTCATTGTGTGTTGCGCTGAACGACCTAGCGGGTAAGTGTGCTAGAGTGCTGGAGCGGGCTGAGGAGGGTGAATTTGAAAAAGTGCTGGAATGGGCTCCGCGAGAGAAAGAGAGGAGGCTCCCTACCTACCTAGGTAGGTAACATTATATAGTACTCCCCAGCAGGTACCTATGTACTCGCTTGCTGCCTGGCTAATACCTTCGATTACATGTATAATAATTGCCTAATAGTACGAACATGTACCTTAGGTACAGGCCGCGGCTGGAGGCTGCTCCCAGTATTCTTGGCATCGAAGCGGACGTCACTTTTGACCATCCGGAAGCCCGCAGCGGTGTTCAACCACAATAACGACACCGAAGAACAGGCCCCATCGCTGAAAAGGACGCGCACGTCGTGACGATCCAATTGGTGTGCTGCTGGAGCACCAATGCGGTAAAAGGAGCGAAACCCAGCCAAGAATGTCTCAATCACTCCGCCCGTACCTGTCCTGCGTCCGCTCGACCCTCACGGCCGCCCTATCCCTCTCCAACTTCGCCTCGCAAGCTTCCGAACGACACAATGTACCGGAGGTGGAAGCACAAAGTTCTCCGGAGGTTCTGCTGAACCCGCTCACGGTCTCGCGGAACCAGGAAGAGAGGGTGTTTGTGGAGCCGTCGGTCAACAGCGTGCGGGTCAGCATACGGATCAAGCAGGCGGATGAGATTGAGCACATCTTGGTGCACAAGTTCACGAGGTTCTTGACGCAGCGAGCAGAGGCGTTCTTCATCTTGAGGAGGAAACCGGTGCCTGTAAGCATGCCGTAACCCGCCAGAAGGCGATGCGGCTTGCTGATACTTATACCGTGTAGGGCTACGACATCTCGTTCCTGATCACGAACTTCCACACGGAGGAAATGCTTAAGCATAAGCTGGTGGACTTCATCATACAGTTTATGGAGGAGGTTGACAAGGAAATATCGGAGATGAAGCTATTCGTACGTACCATTGTCTTCGAATTGTTCAAGGTCGAAATACTGACGAGACCAAAGCTCAATGCAAGAGCGCGTTTCGTAGCCGAGAGCTTTCTGACTCCTGTGAGTTACCTTCTTCGATCGGTCTGGGTTGACTATCCGCTGACGGCACGATCAAGTTCGACTGAATATAAGCACCGTCCTGCGTTTCCATGTCCGTCCGAATTGTTTGCAATCGATACAGGTCACGCAGCATGCGGCTGGCTCAGCTGGTGGAAGGCTTGTGCCTGCCGTAACCTGAACCTGCTCGACAAGCAGCATGCCCATCATACATCGACTCCGGTGCGACTTGCGATGCGAAATGAAACTCTTCTGATGGTACGACTCGTGGTAAGGCATTTGTGTTCCAATCACATGTTACCAGCACCCGCACATGATCTAGATGTAGAGAGTTGTCGCTCACCTTTGACAGTATACACACTGCTCTTCATCCTTGCCACCGTTTATCTCGTAGCAATGCACTGCAGTCATCCTGCAGGTTTGCCTCTTTCGTTGTTCTTCCTGGTAAGAAGTTGCTCTGTCGCTACTGACGATCCAGCGGGCGTTCCAACGGCAGGGCAGTGTGGCGACCACGGCGGGACCAAGATTCATATGCGAGGCGTTTGGTGCGTTCGCCGGCCCGGAACTAGTATGTTGTTGATCTCCAGTCTGACTCTGCTGCATCTATGGTACACCCTGGAATCGAGGGATGCGAACCGTCCTTTGAGGTCAGAGGGACAGAGCCGACTTTGTTTCACTCACTTTACTGACAAGTCAAGGTTGCACTGTGCTCTATGCTTGCTGGGAAATTTTGGGAGTCCTGCCGCACGTTTACAACGTTCTATACGATCTTGCTGAAAGGTCTCTTTGTCCTCGCAACACATTTCACTTCCTCGGCACACATACACGCTGCTCTGTGTACCCCATAGAACACTACGACCTTCGAGCTCGCCAGCACAGTACGCAGCACACAGGGCGATGTCAGACCCAGATCGAGGCCGCTATTGACTTTGGACAGGTACACCACAAGCTTCAGCGTTACGTGGTCGCCAACGTGCGGAGACTTCACTCGGCCACTGATCTGCGGTCCGGCGCTTGACGCCGCAGAGGTACACGGTGAAGTGTGAGCCCACTGAAGAAGGTGAATAAGGTACGATCAAGCTCTCACTCCCACCTGATCTGCCGATTCCACCATATTATCTATGCACTCATGTTGCTCTTGTGCTCGATAGCACTTGTATCGGCACTACGGCTCGGCATCACCTACACGTGAGTGTCACATGTTGCTCGGCCCATCTGAGATGCGGAGACGGACGCGTTTCAGATTTCGCCACCTGATCTCTTAGCGTGCCTTCCCTTTCTGTCGGCGAGTGCCAAGACTAAGTTGTGATGTTTGCAGCAGCTTTTGACGCGACCTCTTCAACCGACAACGCCGCCAGTCCTGTCAGCAACACGCGTCCGTTCAGTCCTGCATACCTATCGTGTACAATACCTTTCATCACAATGCAGAACCCGAGGAACGTGTTCGGTACGTCGTCCTCCTCGCTGGTGCTCGCACGTCACTGCAATCAGCTGACGCGCTCTGTGAACATAAGGGAACGACAGCGACAAGAACAACAACAGCAACAGCAACAACAACAACAACTACCACCGCGCTTTGCGTGGCTTCCAACCGATGACTCCGGCCCCACAGAACGCAGGTCTCAATCCGCGTTACGTTCCTCCGCAGCGACGCGATATGTACGAAAACGACCCGACCATCCGCCCTGAGTCGAGCATGTCCAACGCGTCGTTCGCGACACAGTTCCCTCAGGGCCACGGCGGCGTCAGTCTCAACAACCTGACGAGTGGCGCAAACGGCGGTACTCCCAGCGTGTTTGGTAACCAAGATGGCAACTTTGGCCCTGGCTACGGCGGTCCGGCTGGCCCAGGTCCTGGCGCGAACATGTACGGTAACAGTGGGAACTTTGCGGGCTACAGCCAAAACCCAGGCAATTTCGGTCCGCCCAGCACAGCTCCAATTGGTCAGCCTCCAAGCCCGTACGGTATGGTTCCAGGTGGGTATGGGCAGAGCTTTGGCGGCTTCGGTCCTGGCCCAGGCGGCTATGGTTCAGTAGGCGCTCCTAATCACGGCATGGGCGGCATGCAGCAGGCAAGCTCACTGGTCGTTGTCGCTATTGCTTCAGCTAATGTTCGCAGCCACCATCGTCCGCGTCAACTCAGGCCCTTGGTGGTCACGGTCATCAAAACTTCAACAACGGCGGATACGGCGCGGACAGGTCGCGTCAGGCTTCCGACAGCACCGCCCATGACTCGGTTCGCGGCAGTGGTGCGTCTCCGTGCTCCTACAGCTCCGCTAACTCGCTAATACTCTGGAAGTAGGGACTGGCAAGGCTTTCAACCTTGCGCATGTTATCAAATCAGGCGCTACAGACTCGCCAGACGATCAAGGTCTCGAAGCCCACGGAGGCGACCGTCGCAAGGTCGCCCGTCAGCCCGCTCCTGCGAAGCCACAGCCAGATCACAAGCGCTCCACAACGGACGCTCTCATGGTCTCTGCCAATCCTATCAACGCTGGACGCGTTGGCAACATCAAGGGTAACGCAGCTGCCTACGTTGGTGCGCAGGTCACCGCCCCACCGGACTGGTTCGCGAGGACGAAATTCGGCTTCAAGCCCACCGTGGAAGAAATCTTCTACATCCTCCCCGTGATCGAGCCGTGCCGCTACGCCGCACCCAGCTCTGCGGGTGTCATGCGGATCCGCAACATTCCCTACGGGACCACTCGCTCTGAAGTCACTGCCTTCGTGGGCCGCAATGCCCAGGTCATTTCGCAGCCGCCAGGCTCGCCCTTCTTCGCCACACACATCGTCATGGAGCGTCACACGGGCAAAACCATGGATGCCTTTGTCGAGTTCGACCGTCCGGCAGAGGCCACATGGGTCGTCAATCAGTTCCAAAAGCGCATTGAGGCCGGTCGTCACCCAAAGATTGGCGATCGCCTTGTCGAAGTGGAGATCTCATCGCAGACGGAGCTGATGTCAGAGCTCTTCCCCCGTGTCAAGAACGTTACTTGGGAGGGCAACAGCCCTAACGTGCTGCACAAGCACGAGATGTACTACGAAGGTGTGACCGCCACGGGCTTTGCAGGCTTTCTCCAGCACGAAGAGATTGTGATGGTCGTCAAACACGCAGAGACGCCGCACCGTGTAAGTGTGATCGAGCCAACTCATGTCGTGCCCTACTGACTTTCTACATAGTCCGCCTTTGTCGACCGCAACATCGTCCGTGTGTACGAGAGCTGGATTTCCACCCTGCACAAGTACCCATGGTTCGCGCATAACTCGGTGCTAATGACTGAGCGCCGCCTAATCTTCGACGCTACGCTCTCGCTTTTTCGTCACCTGGTCGCCGTCTTGCGCCGCATGCCCTCTCGCAGCAGCGACAATACCAAGCCCACCACGTCCACTTTACAGGAGCTTGCGATCGCTGCTCTGACTTGCCCCGGCTTTTCAGAGCTGCAGAAGGCCTCCATCGTCACTTGCATGACCGAGGCTGGCTTCGAGGGCATGACTACTGGCAAAGCTATGAACCTTAAGCTCGGTGGCAACACAGCGCTCGCCAAGGCCTGGCCATTTCAGGTCCTCGCTCGTGCTCCCAGCGCCTCGAACGAGATCATGAATGTAGGTGTTCAATGCGTTGAAGCCGATAGCCGCTTCTGCTGACGGTTTCTCAAGTACTTCGCCTCTTTGATGCACGATGCCACCAACGGCGACGCGCAGCAGATGTCGCTCGCTGACCTCCACGCCATGCGTGCATCCGGCGGAACTAAAGGCGGGCCCTTCGGCACGCTCACGATCAATTACGGCGACGCGAAAACCATCGCCGACGTCGGCAAAATCGAGCTACGCAAGGTGGAGGAGTTGTTGAAGAAGGTGTTGCCTTCGACTCGCTCCAACAGCCACAACTCGGCTTAGGACCATCACGGCTTGCTGGCAAATGAGCATCTTGCGCGTCTTTCCGATTGCTTGGGTTACTATTACTCAGCGCTGGAGTTCAGGAGTATCGTCACGGCTGCAGGAAGGTTGATGACTGGATGGTGTGTACTGGATGATGAGATGATGTGCTTGATGGTGTTCGATGTTCGGGGCCTTGATTGCGTTATACCCCTTTGTCATGGGGTGGAATAGGAAACGATGTACCGACCTTGTTTGCGGTGCGTTACTCTACGAGCTTGTATCGAGTTCTCTTGTGCGCAGACTCTCATGCGAAATCATTGCCTCTTATGTATTGAAATTCAACTTGCAGTGATGCCGATCTCCCCAAAAGCCCGAATGTCATGCCTTTTAGTCGGAGTGATACGGTTGATACCACCTATCTACCTCCGTTGAAGAGCTCTGGGTGCTTTCCAGAGCTTTAGCTCGCCACCACGAGAGGTGTTCGTGAGCAGAAATCTCTATTCCCTAAGGTAACCTAGGTACTCAAGAGCCCAAGTAACCACGGTGACTCTTCAGTGTAGTCAGAATCGACACCAGATTGATATAGAAGAGTTTCCGCGCCTTTGAAGATCAACGAATGACCTACTCGCATAATTGAAGTTGCAGGCCTAATCAATCACTCCTCACCCCATCCAGACACGATACCGCAACCACAGACATGAGCGCCTTCACCGAAGCCAACAGAAAAGCCTTCAAGCGCGTTCACTACTCCATACCTTACCAAGCTCTACTGACAGAAGCTCCCCAGCGACCTCTCCAACACCTACAACGCCCACGAATGGCAACGCAACCTCACCGCCCAAGTCTCCAACGCCCTCATCTCGCGCAAAGACTGGCTCGGCGCACAATGGATCAAACCCAACGCGACCTCATCAGCGACCAACTACAAGCAACGCGAAGTCCGACTCCTAGACTACGCCTGCGGCACGGGCGCCATCACGCAAGCTCTCGGGCCCTATGTGACCAGCATCCGCGGCATCGACATCAGCGAGAACATGGTCGAATTGTACAACCGCGCCGCGTCCTCCTCCGGCCTGACATCCGCGCAAGCGCACGCCATGGTCGGAAACCTGCTGGTCGAAGACGTGCACGACGGACTTCAAGGCGCGGAGTGGCGAGATTTCGACATCGCCGTCGTGGCGGCCGGTCTCCACCATATGGAGGATCCGGCGTTAGCGATGCAGCGTCTCGCGGAGCGGTTGAAGCCTGAGACGGGGGTATTGGTCGTCATCGACTTCTTGCCCTTTACCCATTCCCGTTCCCACGCTCGTTCTCACAGCGACGAGCACACGACCACCAACGTGGCAGATATGTCCCACACGATCAAACACCACGGTTTCGCTCGCGAGGACATGGCGAAGCTGTACGCCGACGCGGGACTGGAGGGTTTCGGCTGGGACGTCCTGCCCGAGCCGGCGGTGATGGAATTTAAGGATGGGAGGGCGGAACGGACGATCTTCGTTGCTAAAGGCACGCGAGCGCCGACGACATGGGGAAAGTTGAGGAACTGGATGGGTGGGTTGCAGGATCAGGTGGGTGGGCAGATGAGGGTTTGATGTGGAAGAGGGTGATTGAGGTGATGGGGGTATGTGATGCGATGTATTGATGTTTGTTACTCAAAGCCATCCATCGCAAACCAGAGCCATATATGACAGGGGCAAGTGACTGAATATGGAAGTCGCCCTCTTCCTCCCTCATAGTGCTCAGGTTAACGCAGTGCCCGCCCTGCATTGCGTAGGACATCGTACTGTATTTCCGAACGGCATCCCGGGTACCAGAATCGGTGAAGGCCGCCCTGATAGCAGCATTCGCTACATCGGCGAGCTCGATAGCGCTCATAGCTTATCGCTCACGTCGGCCCAAGGAGGAAGACGGCGAACGCTCAGGAGACATTGAAGGCGCTAGTCAAAGTTCCGAATGCCAGCTAGCAGACAGTGCCTGATACAGGTGCAGTGAACAGTAGCCAAAGGAGCTGAAGAGGGCGAGATTTGCGGCAAGAGGCGGATTGATATGGAGGAGAGACTTCAAGACAAGAGAGGTCGATTCTCATAATAGAGCGGAGTAAAGCGTAGGGTCGTCCACATGCTCGTCCGCATGACGCCATCACTCTTCAATACCATGCGCCTCCTGCAGTGCGACTGCTTCTCAAATCCGTCACACAGGCACGCCAGATCCCGCCATCCGACTCCCATGCCCATCAACCTTTCACCATCCCATGCATGGACCCGTTGTAACGCCTCGCTTAACGCATTTCCCTCAGAACCAACCAACCCGAACAACAGCCTCTTCAAGCAGAAGTACCTTCATCCGTCTCCACAAGGACAGGAGTGTCATCGGCCTCTTCTTCCTCTGAGTCCGTTACTACGGGCAAGGTGCTCGTCTTGCCCGAGTCTGCAATGTCGGACTTATCTATCTCGCTGCTTCTAGGCGCAGGTTCGGATGCTGACGAGGCGGGCCGTGGGGTATACCGCTTGACGGAGAAAGAGATCAGGATGTTCGGGTCGGTTTCGTTTTGGGACGACGCCTTGGTGTGTTCCTTGCCGTCTTTGTCGTCGTTGGCAGCTTCGCCATTGTTCACTTCTGCTCCCGTTTCATCCTTGACCTTAGATGTCCTTTCCTCTTTCTCTTTCCCAAAGACCTCATCCTTGATCTGTTGCCACCAAGACCGCCGATCCTCTTTCTCCTTTCCCGTACTCTTCCCATTTTCACCTCCCTTGTTCTCCTCTACCTCCTCTTCTTCTACACCCTCAACATATTCCCACATCAACCCTACCTCGCCCCTCACCACCGCCGTCCCCCATAACGCTCCTAACACCCCCGGGACCAGATAAAGCAGTGCCGGCTGCGCATGTTGAAACGCACTCATGACGCCTAGTGTGGTCAGCATACCCAGCACGTACCCGATCATTGAAGCAGTAAAGTACGGCGTCGAGAATGATGAAGATCTAAGCTTTGCGAGTTGCATGTGCGACGGAAGTCGCGCGGTCCAGAAACGCTCGCCAATGTTACCGGACACAGAGATGTAAGGGGCCTTTTCCGTGATCTCTTGTCCTTCTGCTTTGACGGAGTTGCTGGTGGAGAGGGTAGAGCTGGTTGTGGCGATCTTCTTTTGCTTCTTCAAGTAGAAGAGATACAGGTCGAACCTAAGCGCAAGCGCAATCATGATACCCGGCAAAACGATATCGCCCAGCCCCAGCATACTGAAGCTCTTCGTAGGCGGCTCGCCGGGGACGGTGCTGGGCTCATCCGGCCGTGGGAAGACAAGTTTGATGGGTTGATCAAGGTTCTTCGCGACGGTGACCATGAGGGGCGTGAAGAACACAGCCCAGATGTCGTAGCAGAAGAGGCCGGCCAGGATGAGCGAGCCGGTAGGGAAGGAGGTCGGGGAGAGGAGTTGTAGGGCGGAGTAGCTGACAGCGAAGCCTTGGAGGTTGGTGAGGAACCATTTGGGTTGAGGGGAGAGAATGTTGGAGTATACGATTATGCCGATGCTGGTAAGGGCGGAGAGAAGGTTGATCGGGGTGAGGTTGGCGCGGAAGTCGAGGTGGGAGTGGATGTAGGCTTTGGTGGTGTACTTTTGCCTGAGGTTGGTGGCTAATGACCATATGGTTTTGTTTCGCGGGTTGATGAGCCAGGGTTGTGCGGAATCCTGCTGCTGATCGTTGGACCGCGTGACTTCTTTGCCGTCCGGGTTCACCTGTATGACCTTCTTCTCGCGCCAGCCCGCTCTCCAAAGCTTGCCATGGCTGGCGAAGTGAATGGGAAAGAGGAGACTCAGTAGGATGTTTGCGCCGTCGTTGAGCAGCTTTGCGACGCTGTAGACTCCAACGCCCGAGAAGTACCATCCCAAGATCAGGTTGATGAGTTCCGCGCCATAGCGCTTGATGAGGAAGTAGAGTCCTCCGAGCACGCAGCCGGCGGAGAGAGGGAAGAGGATGGCATCTTGGGGCGATAAACCTTCCATCTTTTGCACCGCTTCCTCATCGTCCTCGTCCTCGTCCTCAGTAGCAGTGTCGCGGTCCTTTTTCTCCGGTTTGGCGGCGGATGACGGGCGGGACAGCGAGGCGTAAGCACCGGTGTAGATGGGGAAGAGGGCGGAGACGAGCAGATGCAAGTACACCGGCATCAGCGGTCGAGCGTTGTGGGCGGCTGTGGTGAGCCTTTCCCATGTCGGCAGCTTGTCAGACATTGTAGGTGGAAGGAGGCGGCTCGCTGGATGTGATCCGGCGACGGTCAGAAAATGGGGAGAAGGAGAGGGAGGAAGAGGAAGAAGTGGGGAAGGTGAAGAGAAGGATTACTTCACTGGTTGTGTGTGCGGAGTTGCATGATGTCGGCCTCACGTGTAGTGTTCTAAGAAAACCCAACAAAGACAAAAGCTCACGGCTTCCCTTGCTGATGTCTGCACAACTTCTTATTCCAGACAAACACCGAACGGGCAACGTCACCCATATCCCCGCCACACGTGACCTGTAGCACGGCAGATTCACACCACGGACCGAACCTTAAGCGCAGACAGATCCCTGCCCCACGTTGAACGATGCATGATGTCGTCGGATCTAACTCCAGTCCTGTACCTTTGTAGAGAACATCAAGGTCAGTATAACTCATGTATATCTACAAAAAGATATAGACTGACAACGAGAGCCTGAGGCCAGAAAGATGGCGAACACGGCGCTCGAAGCCTGGGCCTTACCACGCCTACAGCAACTCATCCCCCTCGACGACGAGAACTCGAAGGAGGTGATCCGATACGCAGACACATTACCAAAAGACGCCGCAGCCGAGCATCTGAAGAACCTGCTTGGCGACGACGGAAAATCACTGGAGTTTATATCAAGCTTCAATCTTCGACGACAAAATGCGCCGGTAGCGTCTTCATCAGCTCAATCGATGAGCCATGCCAGACAACAAGGAACGGCGTCATCAGCATCCGCCTCAGACGTGCCGAGAGCAGGCGGTGGTGGTGGAAGGGGTGGTAGAGGCGGAAAGAAGAGGGCGAATATCCATGCCTTACCAGCAAGACAGGTCGCCGGACACGGCGATGTGAGCGGAGCCTACCAAAAACGGGACGACGGTGATTATACACCACAATCATCCTCGTCCCGGGCAAGGCAGACCCACAAGGAGACCATGGCAGACAACCTCGCTCTCCGCGAGAAGCCCCCAGACGCCACGCAAATGCCTCTCATCACCGACGACGCATCCGCTACCACCAAACCTAGCACATCCAAACCACCCCCTTCTGCCGCCGGCTCGCTTATCTCCGACACACTTGCCCCTCGCAAAGCCAAGTCTCAACAAAGTTCGCGCAATGCTTCTCCCGCCCCTGCGAAAACCAAAATCGCCATCTCCGGCGGCACCGCCATGCACGGCGCCTCTACCACCCTTTCCGACCTCGATTCCGCGATCAAATCCCTTGAGATCCAGACCAACCCCTCCCTCACCCCCTCCGCCGCCGA
>Ga0058704_10001038_pt1 | contig 13285 bp, 4 predicted proteins | sample AgamicMgSfe_FD_71363 | JGI IMG/M metagenome (GOLD analysis project Ga0058704, IMG submission 71363) | Agave microbial communities from Guanajuato, Mexico - Mg.Sf.e | ecosystem: Host-associated > Plants > Phyllosphere > Phylloplane/Leaf | place: Guanajuato, Mexico | collected 2012-05-30
CCACGAGATCTGGGCTGTGCTGGCGCATGGCCTCCATGATGCGGGTAGCGAAGCGTGAACGGTTGCCCATGTCCGATTTTCCAGACACCGTGAGCGGGTACACTAGCGCTTGCGGATGGTTTCGACCAACATCGACGAGCAGGTTGTGAATAGCATCCCGCACGATCTTGTTCGGCTGATTGATACGCGCAATCAGCTGCGGAATAACTTCGAGCCAGGTATCGATGCTGACACTGGTAATACCTTGTGTGACAGCGTGCGTAACCTCTTGGTGCTTGCCGTGCGCGAACCACAGTGTCAGCAGCCGGAGAGTATCCTGCAGCGAGCTGTTGGACGACAGGGCAATGGACTTGAAGAAGCCTCTGATAGCCGGGATGACGTGCTCGCTGATGATCTCGCGTGGCACATCGGCAGACTCGCGGTCGGCGCTGTTGGTCATAGACGTAACAACCTCGAAGTTTGCCAACGCCCAGGCATGCCATGCTTTGTACCAGTTTTCGTTGTAGCGGGTTGCAGCGTAGTAAGATTGCAGGACGTCTTGAACCCGCTCCGACTCCCAATCGCTGTCAAGCAGCTTAGTCTGCCAGTCGCCTTGCTTGAGATAGCAACGCGCGAGCAGCACTCTCCACTCATCGAGCTCCGCCTTCTCCTTCGGCGTGACCTGTGGAGCAGTCGAGCCAAATGGTGCATGCACGCCGTTGATACCATTGAGGCCATTCATGCCATTCACCAAAGCATTGCCATTAGTCTGGCCCGCCGACAGCGCAGCACCACGCTCCTCAAAGTCGCCCCTGAGCCGCATGGTGAAATCCTTCAACGCAGCCACTGCACCATCGTGGTATCCATTGCTCCACAGGAACTTGTACGTAGCGTACTGCACCGGATACGGCGCATCGTGTATCTTGTTCATGCTCCCCAGAGACATGATGCTGCCGTGGCCACCAAGCAGCGAGTTCAAGCTCTTCTCCGCAAGACCCGTGCGCTGCGCTTTCCGGCAGATCGAGGCAAACTTGATGTACATCTCGATGTTCTCCTGGGGCGTGATGACGAGTGCTCGTACCTTGAGCATCCGCTGCCAAACTTCAACATTGCGCTGGCAGCCCTTGAGCCGCTTGGTCCATGTTTCGCGCATTCGCTCTTGCCTATCCGGGTCGTTCGCATGCTGCTTGTAGGAGATGATTTCCTCCAGCTCAGCCAGCATCTGCACCCGCACAATCACACTATAAGCCCGAGTGTAGGACTCGCCAAGAAGCGCACTAAGCTCCGTGTCCAGCCCTTCTCTCGCCTTGCTGATATGCGAATGCGCCTCGTCGAACTGATTCCGATGAATCGACAAGATGGCTCCAAAAAACGATCGATCCGGAGAGGCAGGCTTCATCACATTAAGATAAGTATCCATCACCTCCCACTGCCCCATACCCCACGCTGCCGCAGCAGCCAAGGGCGCAATAGCCTTCTTATGCTCAGGCGAAGCGTTCAGCCACTTATCCTGTGCAATAGACGAGAGTGTATCCCACTCGCCGAGAGCATGAAGACATCGCATCTTGCCCATGACGACCTCGAAACCGGCATTCTCGCCTTCCTCCTTCTCGCGCTTCTGGTACGCCATGAGCGCTTCCTCCCAACGTTGCAGCTTCTCAAACCAAGTCTCTTTCAGGTCAACATCGTTGTACCCTTGTGCCTTGCGTAATATGCCAAAGGCGGCGTCGGTTTGCTGAAGCTGGTTGTTGATACTAATGAGCGCCTCCACTGCGCTCGCGTTCTGCTCGGCGTTGAACTCGAGCTCTTTGTAATGAAGTGCCTTGGCGAAGGCATGGCACTTCGCGGCGTACATGCCTAGAGTCCGCACATCGATCGGCAGAGCCTTGTCGTCGTGCTCCATGAACTCCGCAAGGTTGAGCAGAATCTGGAGGATCTCGGGCGGAATGTTAGGCGACGTCAAGGCCACCTCCAGTGAGCGGACCAGCTCTTCCTGATACTGATCATACAGCTCTGTCCAGCAACTAACGAACGCGCTGTTGAACAGACTCCGAGCCAGTGGTGGGTAGATGTTCGCTAGTGGTGTACAAGCCCGTAAAGCCTGCTGTGGCGACTCTTTGAGCAACTCAACAGAAAACCTGCGCATCCATTCCTGCCAGTCCTCCTTAGTAGACTTCTGGCTCGCTTCCCATGCATTCTTCAAATGCTGCTGGTTGACGGCCAGCTTCTTGGTCGCGATCTCTGCCGGATACTGGTCATCATCTTCATCACCGTACCGCTCGTCAGGGCTCAGATCTTGCGGCAACGGCTCGTTCTTCTTCAGCTTACTGACTATCAGCGTATACGCAGTGTGATTAATCCGCTGCTGCGCTAAGATCTTGTCAATAGTCGGCACGAAGTGTAGATAGTCCGGACCGAGTTGAAAGACCAAAGCACACAAAGTCTCCATAGCCGTCTGCCTCAAGGCATGATCGCCACCCATCAGCACCCTCGACAACGGATGAATGATCTTCGCCGCAAACTCCGAGATGTTGACCTGCTTGCTCATCCTCCCAACCGTCTCAATAGCAGCTTTGCGAACCTCTCGCGGCCTGGTCCGGTCGGTATCGAACATGCGTACAATGACCGGTATGATCAGATGCATGTACTCCTCGGCGCTCGAGCCAAAGACAAGAAAAGCGTGCAGTACCCTCTGACATGCAGCTCTGCCGGCATCGGTCTTGGCGTCCGTGTCCAGCACACCTAGCATGAGTGGCAGCACATTCGCCAAATAGATCTTGAACTCGCCCTCCAGGCTCTTGGCGATGCTCTCGATCAGACTCAACATGGTCGCCTGCAGACGTGTGCTCTGATACCAGTGGTCTGCGACTGCATGCAGGATGATGTGTAGATGCGGCCTGATGTGCTGACGCACGATCTTGACCAGCAGACTGAGCTGGTTGAAGTAGCCCTCCAGCCTGTCGTCTGACTGAGCGTCTTTGAGCACGCCGACAATGCCGGGCACGACGGTGTTGAGGAATGGCACACACTTCATGCCCATTGTCGCGTAGATGTTCATCACAGCGTCAACCACGGATGAGTGATACTGCTTGAGCGTGTCCTCCTTCAGCATTGCCATGAGGGTGTTGATGACTACAGTCGGATAGTACTCCTCGTTGCTCGGTGTGACACCCTTCATGATGAGCGTCACGTCAGACTCAGCCTCGGCCTCTGCTCTAAGGTTCGACTCCGGCGATTCTTCGACGACCTGCTGATGCTTGTACGGATCGAGTGCGCCGAGGATGCCCATCAATCTTATTGTCTCGCGCCTCAGCTCGCCTTGCGGCTCATTCTTGACTATGCCTACCAGGATGTTCAGCAGCTGCGGGTGGTCAATATACGGATCGATGACATAGCCGCTATTGGTCGCCAGCTGTCCGAGCGTGCACAGTGCCGCTTCCCGCTTCTTGTTCGATGCCAAATCTTGCAGACTGCGGATGATGATGCCCATCAGCTGGTCAATGTACTTCATCATCTCATCGCCTCCAACCGTCGCGAGATCGCCGAGTGCTCTGAGCGTGGTAGCCGCGACTTCTGCATTTGGATCTTCCGCCTTGGGCAGGAGGACAGTCACCATGGGATCGACATAAGGCTTGATAAGCTTGCTGCTGGCGCTGACCAGGTGACTAATAAGCTGTGCTGACTCGCGCTTGTTGTTGGGATTGTTGCTATACTCGATCTCAGTGAGCAGCTGAATCAGAACTTTGCGCAGAGATGGGAAGACGTAGGCTGGGTTAACAGATGTGAGACGACCGATGATGGTCATCGCAGCTTCGCGGATAGCGAACTTCTCGTCGTTCAACGCCAGGAAGAGGGTGCGGACATTCTCTGCTTTGGCGAGGTGACGGTCGAAACGAGCATCGAGCGAGGCGAGCACTGTCTGCCGTATGTCTGGTTGTGGATCGGCGACCCCGACAGTGAGGAGCTTCTCAATGACATCTGAGACGACTTGGATGGCGTGATGACTTGTTTGGTGTACGATAGGATCACGTACGAACAGCTGACAGCACGTCAAAGCAGCTGCTTTCCGTATGATTGCATCATCGTCTTCCACGTAGCGGATTGCGACGTCTCGAACGAACTCATTGAGCACATGTCCGCTAAAATCGAACGAGCCCAGTGTATGCAGCGCAAGAGCAATTTCTTGGTCTTTGTGCTCGGCGTGCTGCGGATCGCGTTGATCGCGTACCTCCTTGCTGTAGATTGGCGGCAGCCCTTGGCCCTGAGTTGGGTGGCCGAGCGTCTGGAACGGACGACCGCAGAGTGTTCGACTTAGCAGGTCCAGTAGCTTCTCCTGAATCGTGGCCTTGACGGGTGGTATGTAGTGCGCCATGTCGACAAGTGCTTGCGTGAGCGCGTCGGAGAGGCCGCAGGCAAATATTGGGTCAAGCAATGCTTCCATGTACTTGCTTAGTGTTTGCCCGACTGCAATCGAAATCATGCTGATGCACTCGAAGATGGGAGCTTCGTCTGTATGCTTGCTCCGATTCTTGACGGAGAGTGCATCTCGGATGTGGAGCAAGATGGTGTCCAAGTATGGTGCAATCTGCGAGCCAACCGCATGCGCAATTTTGCCAATCGCGACAAAGGCCATGTTGCGCTGCTTCGGATCCTTGAGCAGTGTCTGTAGATGCTGCATCGAGCGGGCCAGATAGTTGTGACAGAACTCCTTCGGGGCGTACCCAGCCAAGATTGGTATGATCTCGACCACTGTCCGCCTGATGGTCGGGTCTCGGTGCTCGCGGTACTGCTGCGTGAGGATGCGCTCACAAACCTCCTTGTACCTTGTGCCGTGCATGAACATGCCACCCTGTACCAACAGCTCCTTGTAAGCCAGCAGAGAGCCATGGACGCACTCCACCGTCGCTCTCTTGAAGCCTTCCTGCGCACCTTCGAAGGTTCGAGTCAAGCAAGTTTGCCGGTTTTGCGGGTCACGAGCCGACAGTATCTTGAACAGCTGGCTGACCACCTCGGCCGATGTCTCGCGTATGACAACTTTCTGATCGCGCAACCCTTCCCAGATGTTGACCAGAATGCCAGGGACGGCGTGATACAGGAGAGTGCCGTTGTGCCTTGCAAGCTCCCGTAGTATCAAGACGGCAGCAAAACGCCTGTTCTCAGTCCGTTCCGACGTGAGCCACTCTAATGCATGCTTGACCTCCGCATCGACCAACTCAGCCGTCAAAGCGCCACCAGGTGCTGCCAGCCTGCCCAAGCACTTGGCTGCCACAATCATCGCAGACGTATCATTGCCCTCCAATGTCCTCTTCAGGTAATTGCTGAACCTCGTGACCTTCATCGCCGCATCGTCACCCCGGAAGTCGATGAGCGCATTGAGGGCGTACAGCCCGCCGGTCCGCTCATGCGTGTCCACACCATTGAGCACGAGCTGGTGGATTTTGGTGTTGACATCATTGTAGTAGCGCGTGAAGTCGGCAGGTGGGAGCTCGCGGAAGGCTGAATTGCACTGCTCGCCCAGCTTCGCAGCTGCATTTTGACGGGTAGTGTCGTTGCGAGCCTTGAGGTCGGCGAAGATGGTGTCGAGCGTGTCTCTGTAGGCTTGCGCCATATTGAAGGTCGTCAGGCCGAGTCGGCCTATAGTCTCCCAACCACGCTTATTCACTGCTGCATTGCTTCTTCGACAACTTCCTCCATGCTCGACGCTGGCCACCTGCTTCGTGAGGGTTGGATTTCTGTTCCGGTTGTCGTGTTCCAAGCGTCCATGCTCGGACTTGGACCTTGGAGCCCCGCGTGACTGCCGCCGTTAGGGCCAGCAGGGGTCTGCATGTGATCACCCGCTATCGCGGACCTTATTTTCGGAGGTCTTTCGTCGAGAGCTTAAAGCTCCCATTGGCCGACCAGCCTTCATCAAAGCTCACAGAACACGAGTTGAAACGTGACTTTGGGATTATGGCGGAGGGAGATGCGAGCAAGGAGTTCCCAGACGTGACGCATAAGCTCGCCGCACCGAAGAAGCTATCTGCATTCGAGAAAGAGAGACAGGCCGCTGAGGCGAAGCGACTGAGGGCACAGGAGGAGGATGCGGCAGCATTGAGAGCATTTCAAGATTCCTTCGCGGACGAGGATGATGATGATGATCTGGTCTCGAGTATCGCTGCTGGCAGAGGTCCACCTGCAGGACCGCGAGGTGGAGGTGCAGGTTATGGAGCGCAAGGTGGCAGATATGGTGCACCGCCGCCAGGTCCGAGGAGCGGGCCTGGCGGCATGGGCCCTGCTCCTGCGCCTGCGCCGCTGAGCCTGAAGCGTAAGAGGGCATTGGACGAAATGCGCGAAGCCCAAGAAGCGAGGAGGGAGCAGGGTCTGCTTGCGCCAGACCACCCGAGAGGAGACAGTAGGCATACACCGCAAGTCAGCGCACAGGAAGCGGAGCAGGAGGACGACGCCGCGAAGCCGACTGTGCAGTTGTCCTCGCTACCGCCCGAGTTCACTGCGAAAGATGCCGAGGCCTTGCTCAAGGGTTACGTCAACGTCCACTCTGTACAATTCCTACCACCTGCGGGACCTGGTAGTGCTGGCAAGCGTTCATTGTCTGCTATCGCGACGCTCGATGTCGAGACTAAGACTGGGCAGATCGATAGCGCTATCTCTGCGCTCAAGGACAAGTACCTAGGCTATGGCTTCCATCTATCAATTTCCCGACACCTTTCGTCAGCTGCGCTTCATCCTAGTATGGCGGGCTTATCAGCTTCTGCGTCTACAGAGCCATTTGGCGCAGAGAAGCCTAAAGAGCCTGCTCGGCCGTCATTGCGCAATGCACCTCCTCCGCCCGATCACCGAGGCTTTGCTCCACCCGAGTCGTATGACTCGCCTGCCAGGCCTACCTACGGCTCGGCTGTACAGCCCGAAGCTCTGATAAACGTACGGGCACCATTTGCAATTGAGACCATTCGGGCTGTACATATAATCGTCGAGCAACTTCTAAGCGAGCCAGATCCGATGTACGCCATGGAGCTAGAGGCCTACCTAATGGCCAAACCAGACGTACAGAAAGACGAGCGCTTCTCGTTTCTGTTTGATTCGCGGAGCCCGGCTGGTGTATACTATCGCTACCTTCTGTGGGGTCCGGAGGAAGGCGATGACATCAAAGAGCAGAAGAGGCGTGCGAAAGGCTTAGATCGCGTGTACGACGATACGGTGATCGAGTGGTTACCGCCATACGAGCAAGTGCCATTCCCAGACTTGACGAGTTTAGCGCAAGTCGTGACGGATATCGACTACGTCTCAAGCGACGAGGAGAGCGATGACGAGGGCGGAGAGAGACGCTTCAACGATGCGCGGGAAGGCGAGGTTGGCGTAGAGGGGAACGATAAGAAACAGTTGAGCCCGGTCAAGCGAGCACGACTTGTGCATCTGCTGTCGCGGCTACCTACAGCCAATGCTCGGCTGCGAAAAGGCGACGTAGCGCGTATCACGAACTTCGTCATCAGTCACGCTGGCCAAGGTGCTGAAGAGATTGTTGATCTCGTGCTGTTGAATGTGGAGAAACCATTTCCGTACAGCTTGGCAGCGAAGTATGAAGAGTCCGACGCGTCGCAGACCTCAGAAGACGAGTATGAGCCTGGCGACGCTCTCCCGTCATTCAATCCCGACAGCCCTCAGCCACAGAAAGAGGGGAAACGTGGCGACGACGACCCGTCAAACGCCAAACTCATCGCCCTGTACCTGATCTCTGACATTCTGTCCGCCTCATCCACAGCCGGTGCGCGCAATGCCTGGAAGTATCGTCAGCTCTTCGAGTCCGGGTTCCGTGCTCGCAAGACGTTCGAGCACCTGGGTAAGCTGGACAAGGAGCTCGCTTGGGGTCGCTTGAAAGCTGAGCAGTGGAAGCGCAAAGTTGGCGTCGTCTTTGGCATTTGGGAAGGATGGAGTGTATTTAGTAGTGAAGTGCACGAAGAGCTCAAACGCAGCTTCTTCGAACCACCTCTCTCTGAAGCCGAACAAGTGGCGGAGAAGCAAGCACAGGAGAGGGAGGAGAGGCAGAAAGCGGAAGAGAAGTGGAAGGGTAAGTTCAAGCGTGTGGAGCAGACAGGGTCAGCTTCTAGATCAGCTTCGCCAGCGACAATCGCCACACCAGTTGATGCTGGGAAGGAGGCCGATGGTATTGACGGCGCGCCCATGGAGGAGCTGGACGGTCAGCCAATGGAAGAAGACCTTGATGGCGCGCCGATGGAGGACATGGATGGCGCACCTATGACGGACGACGTTGATGGTGCGCCAATGAATTTGGACGGCGCTGCTGACGAGAGGCCTGCAGCGCCAGCGCCTGCGAAGGTTGGCTTTTCGATGTCTACGAGTACATCGGCTACCGCTCCGAAGTCATCCGGTCCTAAGAGGAGGATGCGAGCTGAGGATATGTTTGCTGATAGCGACGAAGAATAAACGAGAGGGGCATTTCTATGTCCCATCGCTACAACCGATCAAAGCATCAATGCCCAATGTGTAGTCGAAGTTATCCGATTGGCGTCTGTCTCTAGCGACTGTCGAGCTGAAGCTTCTTGGAGCATCATGATTGGCCTGATGGTCCGGACACTCTGGCCACAGTGCTCGAATCCCTCAGGAACAAAATCAAAATTCGGCTCGAGAGGCTCACTGTAGCACTGTTTCACAATGATGGTTCCGCCAAGTGGATCAATGCGTGACACTAAATCCGGGTGATCGGGTTCGCGCCGCAGAACTCGTAGCTGCCGATTCTTGAGTAGATCGGTATCGCGTATACCTTATTGCGTCGTCATCCTTCTCATCTGCATTTTCAACTCCCCTGCTTCAACAGCAGCTTGACTTCGTTCTACCATATTCTCAGCTCTTTGTGCAATGTGCAATTCCAATCGTCACTTCACTCGCGTTCCCGTCGTACGTTCTCGGGACTCTTGTTGTCACTACCTGTCTCCTACATATCTCCGTAAGCACGCCGACACGGTATCACACTGGCTACAGGCCAGGGGTTTGAGGATTGGGATTTTGGAGACTACCTAAAAGATGGCGCCAACCAGGGGACATGAACACAAGTGCTTGATAGGCGGTACAGCGACAACCTGTATTGCATCAACGTCATCAAAAGGTTGCAGTCAAAAGTCAGACATATGGTAGCAGGAGAGGTCGTTAAGAACAATATGGTGTTGTAACGTCACGACCGAAGGGTCTCTTGCAGACACCACGAGAGTGATGTCGAAAACCTGCAGGCAATAGAGATGCCGCAAGTGTAGTCAATGACTCCGTTCTTCCTTTCGATTGACTCGGTGCCCGCAATGGGCAGGCTATTATAGGTACATACTTATCAGCTCGCAAGAATTGATTCTAGGTCTGGCTCTGGACCAACAGCTCGGCCAGCGCTCGCCAATATAAGGTCGCCAGTCTGGAAAGCCATCGCAGTCGTGGCTCTCAGAGTGTACTTATAGCTCGCACCCTACAGGTACCAAGGCTCGTATTAGGTTCGGTTGCCGAGGAGAGAATCTCTCGAGAACGTCGACTAACGACAGAGCGACCGTATCGCTGGGTATAACATCGAGCACGATATGGTAGTCTCGAGGAGTCGATCTCACTCACCGCTAAAACGCCGAACCTCGGGCAGCGGCACTGCCTCCTAGATACTGGAGAAGTCTACATTACAACGGCGAGGCGGCAATGTTTTCTAATATTGATCCTCAGTGTTAAATGTCGAACACCACAAGCTTGTAAGCGCGGACAAGTGTCCCGACCGCATGCCTGTTGACAATGGCGTGGCGTGGCGTGGCATCACAAACCTTGTCGCAACCACATCCGGTCTTCGAATGCCGCTTGCTGTCTCCAGTATGCCTCAGGAACAGCATGAGCCGCTAACGCGCTCATTGTGAGTATACACAGCCCTCCGAATCACTGTGCTCAGCCTGAGCCCGACTCCGGAACCAGGAGGTCGTACTATGTACTGCGTACTGTGAAGAGACAGCACCGAGCTCACTTTCACCTGAGTGAGGCTGTGCAGCAGACTTTATTAAGCCAATCGTAGAGAAAAGGAGCAGGAGATTGGTGGTTAAACGTCACTCGGACCCGGGTTGGTGAGGATTGCTTTCGTCTCATCCGAGGTAACACAGGCTTAGACTGGGCGTGGGGTGGAGGTGGAGCTCCATATACCTTCTCATCCAGTCAGCTTTGCAAAGTCATTTGGGAGTTCGCACTCCAAGTCCGCACTGCGAACTCGTTCTTCGTAGCAAGGAGTATACTTGAATGAGCGGACCACCAACTTTCATAATGCCTTGCTCACCGCAATCGCACCCGATCTACCTATGCCAGCTATGCGCACAGCTTGCTAGACATTTGTACCACCATTCAAACCCTCCCTAACCCACCGTGACTAACAACGTGGTCGTCCGACCTCTCATGGGCTCACGCGAGCTTGGACAACCCCAGAGCAGTGAAGTCGCCGGAAGCAGCCAGATCACTGTAGAACCAGGCGCACGTTGGATCCGCGACGACTGGCAAGCCTCACTCAAGAGCATCTTGCACGCTATCGGCGCTTGGGCTCGGATCTATACACTGGATTTTGGCGGCTTGCAGCCGTACCCGTTCACGTCCCTTCGCGATGAGTTGTCTCACGGCTGAGTGGTTGCGAGAACGGCCTCCGTACCTAAAAGACTGCACTTCTTGTGAGATCGAGCCTTCGACGTACACGCACTGGACTCAACCTTCAGCACATGTCAGCGAAAAACTACCTCACCCAGCTCATCTCACACATGACATTGAGCCCGATGTTAAGCCAGCGTACATTCTATCGAGGGGACAACGCTTGACATACGACACCTATGCCGTACCGAAGCAGGTCAAGACGAAGAGGCCATTACGTTGTTCTGTTACTGGCTGCACTTACGACAAGCCGTTCTCTCGGCAGTATGAGCTCACACGGCACATGATGACTATACACCACGTCGCTATGTCTGGCAACACATATGATTTCTATGAGTGCGCTGTTGCCGACTGTCCAACCAAGCCGAGACTCTGGGCGCGTCGCGACAAGTTCGTTGCCCACACAAGAGGTGCTCACCCTGAATTGAAGGAAGACGATCACATACAAGCGTGCGTTAGGACCGTCCGCCTGATCTCAGTCATACTGATAGTGCTCAGATCTATTGTCAGCTACGCCCGTGTGCGCAGCTTGGCTGAGCAGGCTTCGCAAGAAGAGGCATCGTTCGGTAACATCAACGAGGTCATACATCAATCCACAAGGGGTTACCTATCGAACATGCCCTTCTCGGTCGGTAGTGTTTCGCAACAGCCATCTCTCTGGGCCCATACGAGCATCGACAGCACTGTTAAACACGAACAGCTGTTGGCACGATCCCCGTCCGCTGCTGGACCTGGAGCTGTTGTCCATGCCGATGATCGTACCGGCAGAGTGATCATCAACCCCATTCCTCAGCAGCGTCGTCACCATAATATCCGTGATACGATTGCACAAGTGGACGCTGCCTTTCCACGAACAGAAGCGCACGATCTTCACACATTCGTCTCGACTCTGCCACGACCGGCTACTGCACCGCTTGCTCAATTTTTGGCAAGCTCCGGGTCCCGCACACGAAGATCATCATGGAGCGAGTCGTCATCGTCCTACCTCTCAGATACCCAGTCCCTGCACGATGGCGACAGCTACCCACATGGGCAGAGCACAGGTGGCTTCATCGGCTTACCGTATCACGAAGCTGAAGCTTATGGCACAGGATCTCACCAACAACCTCGGAAGACGTCTCCAGGTCAGCACGAGTTTATAACCACTCAAGCCTCGAGTCTACGCAAAAGACGTAGATTGACGCCAGAGCTAGGACCGTTTCCTTGCGTATTCCACAAGCACGGCCATGGGACAGATCCGACGTTATACTGCCGAAACCGTCAGAATTTCGTGTCGTATTTGAGGTGAGAGCATGATGTCACCATATGGCTACAACAGCAACTAACGCGATGGAATAGGAAGCACCATGAGTGTGCCAGCCATCCGTTCTTCTACTGTGCAACGTGCTTCATCAAATTCACCTCGAGAGACGCGCGAGATGCGCACGACACCCGTAGCAACCCCTGCTCGCGCTTCAAGTGCGTTACCGACGGCTGTGAGCACTTCGGCAGGTCTCGGGAATGTCAACATGCCCTTGGGCGGAACGGGAACACGCAATACTGCACCTGGAGGGCACTCTTCCGTCTTGCTCGACCTGACGAGCAAATACCCGACCTACCGGTAGTTGACGAGCCTGCCTTCAGCCCTTCTGCTATGTCACCACCAACACCGACAGGGCTCGCACAACCGCTAGCCGCCGTGGCAACGCCCTATCTGCAGACACCTACTGCCGTGAGCCCGGACGTTCAGATGGCGCTTGAAAGCAGTGAGATAGCGCCTTCACCGAGATCGGCCACGCTGGCGCTGCCAGATGCGACATCACCAACCGGATTGTTGAGGGCGAGGGTGCAGGAATTGCAACGCCTGGACGAACTGCTTCTGCAAGAAATGGACAGCTCGGTACCAGACCGCTTTCCAGTGCTGCAAGCGTTCTATAATTCGACCATCGCCAACCACATCACGTCTACGCCCGCTGAAGATGATCATAGCGGTGACCTACGTAGAAGGATATGCAGCCTAGAAAATCTGGCTAGAGAACTTTGGCGCCATCGCACCACGCCATGGGACTTCACCGAAGCAAGTGAGGAGACCCTACGGCTATGGGCATCCGGTGTCTTAGGTGACCGCGAACCTGTCCTCGATGCCCGATTGACACGTCCTCAAGCTAGTCTGCCGCTGCGTAGCCCGCTGGCCCGGGCTTACACTGCCGTTGTTCCTGGCTTCCAGGTCTTTCCAACCCCGGCCGATGCCTCCGACACGTTCGGTCCTAGCACGCTAGACGCTGATGTCGCTAGCCCTAGCCTGAATACCACCTTCGACTTCTCCGACACAAGCCAGTTTACACCTTTCACCGCCGGTGGTGAGCAATCTCAAGGCGGTGGTTTCGCATTTGGGCAAGACTTCCAGATACCGGCAGGCGTGGACATGCTAGGCATGCCACCTCTTCAAGAAGACAATGCCTCTGGTACGCAAACCCAAGGTAGCAGAGTCGGCACTCATCATCCATTTCAGACACCTGCAGGTCTCCTCATGCCAAGACCGAGCCCTTCTTACATGCCTTGTACTCATGGAGACAGCACCCACGTCCCTCGACGTTCAGATCGACAGGCACATAAGCGCCCACGGCCGGAAGATTCGGCATACGGCACACACGTGGGTGAGATGGGCTCA
>Ga0058704_10001039_pt1 | contig 13284 bp, 17 predicted proteins | sample AgamicMgSfe_FD_71363 | JGI IMG/M metagenome (GOLD analysis project Ga0058704, IMG submission 71363) | Agave microbial communities from Guanajuato, Mexico - Mg.Sf.e | ecosystem: Host-associated > Plants > Phyllosphere > Phylloplane/Leaf | place: Guanajuato, Mexico | collected 2012-05-30
GTGCTGAATAGTCAATGCTTTATGTCCACGCCTTCACGGCGGCCAGTGAACGTTAGATGAAGCCGAGCGGCGAGGCGGGTTACCCGAGGTTCCATATGCGGAGCATATACAGCACGTGAACTCATATCTCGTTACACAACAGAGGGACCGCGTTCATCCGATGAAACACGGCATAAGTGGTTACTCAGTATTGGAACAAGTTGTGCATTCCGCCAACTCCGGCCCTCCACGACAGTCAACGCAATCTTAGTACGCGAAGCACCGAACCACGTGAATACAAGGAAACCCGGCCGTGTCACGAATTGCGATCGAGCTGCTTCTTCCAAGCCACGTTGTCACTCCCATAGCCTCCGTATCTCCATGTCTCTCCCGGTGAGTTCAGTGACTTTGTTATACAGTCAGTACCCTATATGCTGTCCGAGACGCTTTCGAGGGATCCGTGACGTGACCATGCTAGTGAATACTTCATGTACCGTCTTGCCCTACTTCGAACGGCATGCGAAAGCGGGTTACGATGCTGCGATGCGGTGACTGGCAGAGTCTCATGGAGGTAGTAGCTTCCCAACTCCTCAAACCTGTCTTCTCGGTCTCGTGATAGCACTCATCCTCCGCTAGTCCCGACAGGCTCCGGCCGATGCGCAAACAACAACTTGTAGTAGACAATCTCCGCAATCTCCAGTTCCTCAGCGCTTGTATCAGGTCCCTCTCGCCGTCTCACTATGGCGATTGGCTTTACCAGCTTCTTGACCTCGCCAGTCAGCCGTTGGTGCTTACCAACGTAGAGATACACGCGCTTCTGCCATGCTGTGTCATCCTTAGGCTTGGTAGGGTCGTAAAGCGGGAACATCAGCTTGCCCAGCTGTAGTGCTCCGTCTGGGCCTTTCTGCTCGGCGGAGAGAGATGAATTGACCGTGCCCTGGATCTCGACTATGGCCAGACCAGAAGGTGTTTGTAGCAACTGTGGCAATGGGTTTCCTGCACTGCTCGAGCGGTCCTTGGAAGGCGGGTGGAGCGTGATGGTCGGCATTGTTGGTAGGTCGTGTGCCGAAGGCAAAGCGGCAGGTTAATGGGCTTGCTCGCCTATTGATTAGAAGCGTATAGTCTTCCGGCAATGTTCTAAATGTGGTTTCCGCGCGATGGAAGCGAGCTGACATGCACGGAGAACAAGCGAGCTGACATGCATGGGAAATATGAAGCGCGGCGCGACTTGGTTCAGAAAACGCGCATTAGTAATCGAGCCTAGTAGCGCCACCTGCCGGGGTGTCTGCCCTTAGCCGCAACTCTGTGAAAGGCACGCCCGGCGCAGAAAGTGGCACAAAGCACATTAGCATGTACTTGTACGAGTATATGGAAAATAGGGCTGATGGTAGCAAGATTACAGAACTCTTTAAATTAGATACATGGAAGCTCAAGTACTGAAGGAAGCACAGGCCTTTCCTTCTCCATCTCCACCTGCCATGGCCCATGCAAGAGAGCACAGGAAGTGCGGTCGGCCTCAATCATCTTCCCAGTATCAGGATGATAGTCAAAGTTTTCGACCTCCGTAGCATCTCCAAGAAGCTGGCTCCGGGGATAAGAGCCTCCATCAACTCATCTGAAAAGCAAGCAAATAAGAAAAGAACAAGTAAGCAGTAACCCGACCGAGTGGTATATCCGCCTGATGAAGGCAAACTCCGCCGGCAACTATTGCCATTTCCCATATCGCCATCACCCATATTTGACAAACGGCTCGCGTTCCCATGCGGCCACCCATATGCATATGCACCCATATGTGGCAGATTCCGCCCCGTATGAACACCCATCAGCAGCTTGTCGTCGTCGTTCGTAGATCATGAAGTCGTAGTAGTGGTGTTAGACATTATGCTTATCCTTCCGGGCCTTAATCGGAGTTTACAGAGAGTTATGATATGCTCGTTTTGTTGTGCCCGTGAAGATGTGCGTGTCTAGTAGGCTTCTATGCCGTCGAAGGAGGTGACGCCTAGCTCGTCGGAGTCGATGCCCAGGCGCTCCATTAGAAATTCGTTGCCGGTAAGGACGTTCTCGAGATAGCTGACGACTTCTTGGATAACGTCGGCGCGTGACAAGCCGGACTTGCCACCGTTCAGGCCTGGTACAAGCCGGTTGAGGTCGGTGAAGCCTTGCTTGATCACGTTGCGGCGCTTCTGCTCCGAGAGGATGTGGTTCTGACGTTTCTGATCTTCACTCAGGTTGGCCCGCGACTTGCTATCGCGGCTCCTCCGCTTCGAAGCAGAGGCTTCGCCACCAGAATCCGGTGACCGCGTGTCAGTCGGTGAGTCGGAGCTCCTGGAGTACTGTGCAACATCCATGACAGTAGATTTCTGACGCTTCGTAGAGGGAGTGTACGGCTCGTACTCTTCTGAAATCGCCACTTCTGCCGCCTTCGGGACTTTAGGTCCACGCTTCGGCACACTGCCCTGCGGTGCACGCTCGGGCATGTACTCGGCATCGTCATTACGCTGCATCTGCGACTTGCGGCGCTTGCGCGGATGGGATTGTTGGAGGTCATCGTCATCGTCATCGTGATGCGCGGCGCGGGCTGAGCTGGTGCACTGTTGCTGGGCACGGTGTTGGTTGCCAGTCGTCATCGAAGTCGTGTTGCGGATAGGAAGGCCGCCGAGCTGGGCGCCAGGCGAAGAGGTCGAGCTTGAGTTGTGTGACGTGCTTTGCTGGTGAGATATATGACCCGGCTGGCTCATCTGTCTCACGCGCTTAGATTGCAATTGCCCATCTGCTGCCTTGTCGGCAAGCGGGACCCCCATCAGGTTGCCTTTACTGCCCTGTTCGTGGGCTGTTCCGTTTAGCGCACGGTAGCGGTTGGCCATGAAATTGGGATCGCTGCCGTAGCTCATATTGGCTGGAGTGTCCGCGAATCTATTGTAGTTGGAGGCGGACAGTAGGCCGTGACCGCCCTGCCAGTACTGCTGGTGTGTAGCGTGAAAGTTGGGGTTCATATGCTGACGACGGTCGAGTGGAGCACCCTGCGGATAGTAGCCCGACTGATGGATTGCCTGTATGATGTTCATATGAGTCTGATCGCTTGAGCCAGGCACGGAGCTGATCGACTGTCTTGATGAGGTCATTGGACTCACGGGACTCTCGGGCTGTTGTATACCAGCCATGCCCATACTGCCCCAGGACACCGCGTTCAGTGGGTTTGCGCCCGCACCGTGCATGTGGCCTTGGGATGACATGTTCATCAGGGCACCTGCACCCGCCTCAGCGGCATCGTTCTCGTTGCTCGCGTAGCTGTAGCCTGGAAAGCTGGCCATCGGACCTTGAAGCATGTGGCTGTTGCCGGAGTGAGTCTGATAACTCGCACCTTGCGCGCCTGCCAAAGTGCTGGTGGGGTCAACTGTGCCACCATGCGCCCCAAGACCCATGCCGTTGGCCATGCTGCTGGTATCTACCTTGCTGTCCATGCCGAACGGGAAGCCTGGATTGAAGTACTGACTTGCCTTTGAAGAGATGTCGGTGTTATCAAAGAAGTTGGTTAGCACTGCTGAATCGCTTGGGTCGAGGAGGGAAGGCTGGTTGGTGTCGTGTTGTGTGCTGTTGAAGGCCATGCCGTTCATGCCAAAGTCTGTTGATAATCAGCGGCTGTGGGCAGTCCCAACGACTTACACATGATAGCGCATGCAACCGGATCACTTACAGCCGAAAAACATGTGCTGCTGCTGCCCATTGTCGCCATTGTACCTGGTCTGGCCATTGTAGTCGTGGTGGGCGTAGTGCCCGTGAGGCGCCATGACCTGCGCCAGCTTGCCGGCAGCGGCCAATTGACCGCTATTGTTCGCGACCTGCTCCTATTGTCGTACTGCTACTATTGTCGCAACTGTGTGCTGGGGTCGCAACAGTGACTGCGTGCTGAGCTTAATGATGCGCGAACGGTTCGGTTCGGAATGATCATAGTCCCATTTAAGTAAGAGAAGGCGGCTGGCAGTGGCAGTGATGAGGGTTCAAGGGTCACTATAACCAGTGAAAGAGCATTAGCATTGACAACTAGATGGGGTGGCAGTGGACGGTACCTTTGCTAATCCGGTATGTGGAGTGAGGATCAGTAGCAGGTTGCTAATGGCCAGAAGCAGTCTGCCTCGGCGAGAGGATTTGGACTCGAGCGCGCAAGACACCGCTGAGAGGTAGGCAGTCACCAGTAGGCAAAGCTAAGATATGGCAGTATAGAGCAATGATATCGAGTGTTTCTGGTCTTGCTCCGCCCTGTTTCTTGTGATGTCCTTCGACTTGGCTCTGCAGACCCGAGACGAGCGAGCGTTGGGATGGATCACATGCAAAATCGCCAGGAGCATCTGAAGACCGCCCGCATTCATGCGCCCGGGCCGACTCCACCAAATGTGGCTTCCCGAGGCATAAGCTTATGCACTGATGCCTTGGGCACGCAATTGCACAATTGAGGTGATCGAGGTACAAGTCAATGGCAAAGATCAGGAAATGAAAGAGACACGTTCGTTTGAGTAAGTGCGTCTAAGAGTGCTGACGCTATATACCGACCTCGGCTCATGGCGAGCACACAAAGTCACCTGCCGGCTGCACATTACAGCTGCTGTTCGTGCCGCCCACAATATCAATATCATTGAACGTAAAGTCCGAACAGCTCCCACTACCGCAGAGGATGTAGTAGTCCTGCGCATCGCTCTCCGCCGTACCAGTGATGTTAGTCATCGTCACGTTCTGGATAATGACGCCGTTCGTTGGGTTACCGGTTGGGCCACCGTTGAGGTAGTCTTGCTGGATGTCGATGCCGTAGTCTGAGATGTTGGAGACGGCTATGTTTTGATATGTGATGCTGTATGGAAAGTTAGTGATTGTCTGTGAGAGGGCAATTGTGTGCATTGCTTACTTTGCGATAAAGCCAGTCGTGTTGGAGTTCGTTTTGATCCTTGCGCCGTTCTGACTGTTGAGGATCTGCGAGTCTTCGAAGAGTATGTTCGTTACGTTGTTGTTGCTCTTGCCGCCGACACTGCCGATGCTGAGACCATGGCTGCCGTCACAGTACATGCCAGACACGGTCACGCCATCGCCGCTCGTTATCGCCACGCAGTCGTCTTGGTTGTACACCGTGCTGTCACGGAGGATCGTGTTGTTGCAACCGCTGATGTCAAACCCATCGGTGTTGTGCGCAGCAGCCAGGCCATCGGAGCGGTTATTTGGCGCATTCCCAGCGCTGTTGTTGAGGACAATATTCTCCATGATAAGCCCCACACAGTTGGAGATGGAGAAGCAGTGCGTGGGATAGTTCTGAATGTACAAGTTCTTGATCACGCTGTCGCCAAGCGCTTTCGAGACGGTGAAGAAGTGGTCAGGCTTGGTGACACCGCCATTGCTGCCTTGACCGTCCCACCAGGCTTGGCCGTTGCCGTCGATGATGGCGCCGGACTCGGCGGTGATGGTGATGTTGGTGCCGCCGACTTCAATCATGTTGTAGTCCGCGTCTGCGTAGTCGAAGGTAGTAGTGCCGGCGAACGTGACGGTCGTGCCTGTCTTCAGCTTCGAGAGGTCAAGCGTCTCATTGCCAGGCACGTTGATGCTGTCCAGGGTGATAGCTGTGCATGATGCCGTTGCAGCGGGCACAGCAGAGTAGGCGGTAACGTAGCATGTGCTGTTGACTGTTGGTGTCGGCAATGCAGAAGCGATGCCGTATCCAGCCTGACGTGGATACAGTACGGAAGCGAAGGCGGTCGATATAAGACTAGCAGCGAGCGCTGCTGATTGCGAAGAGTAACGCATCGTGAAAGTAACAAGTCAAGACACAATGGAGGCAAGAACACGAGGCGTTTATCAAGACAGGCTGGAGAAGGGAACATAGGATAATATACCAACCATTGCGTCGATCTCTCCCTACCCGTGGCGACGCGCATAGAGTACGTACATCATCCGTCGCTGTGGATATTATCACGGCTGCCCGTCTAAGACAGGACTGCCAGATCCGCTCTGGAGTGGTGGAGAACCTGGCGACGCTCTGGGGTCGCGTAGAAAGGAATCGTTTGGCGGCTGATCAAGAGTGGTGTTTTCGAAGGAGGATGGGTGTTGCGGCTCTTCTCGCTGGAGAAGATTGTTCCGGCAATCGGAGGAATTCCAGCGACGTCGGAACGGATCATCTGTTCTTCCTCAGGTGCGCTCCGAGGCGACAATCCAGCGGGTAAGGCACAACATCATCAACCGAACGTCACCTTCACCAACCATCCAGCAGTTGGTACATCATCAAATACGGATGATCAACCATGCTCTGATACTCAGATGTCGAGGCTACGGTGAACCGACGTTCTCACTTTGGCCGATTGGACTACTGAAACATACCATGCGTTACGCCATACCGTGCCGCTCGTGGTAGGGCGCGCTTGTCATATCAGCATTGAAACCGTCGCCTGCTTGTGTAGCAACATTGTTCGTGATCACTACTTTCCCTACCCTATGGAGATGAAAGACCAGACTGCAGACTTCGCGAGAGCAGTCTCACGGTATGCTGCATACCCATCGCAGCTTCACGAGCAAGAGCACGATGACTGATGTCCTTCTTACAGCCTATGCGGCTGGATTTACTTCCTCGCCTGGTCGATATCCTTCTATCCTCAACCAGTTCTCAATATCCGCCGCCGTACAACGGAAGGTCTGACGCCGGACTATCCACTCCTAAACGTCTTCGGCTTTAGCTGTTATGTACGCTCAGAAAGCGTGCGATCGTGTATTGACGACCAGAGCGATGCGCTGACCAAAGGCACCGTCTCAGACAACCAGCACAGCAGTCTTCCTCTTCTCGCCACTCGTCCGATCACAGTACGCGGCTCGTCACCCTGCGAGTCCGGAGCCGACAGTACGAATGAACGACTTCGCCTTTGGCCTCCACGCGTGCGTTCTATGCGTGGTAACCATCTCGCAATTCTTACCATCGCTTTGGGGTTGGAAGTCGCTTTCTGGCGCAAGAAGCAAGCCCACCATTGTTAGTTTGGGCTTGCTGGCGGGATGTATCAGTGGAGTTGCTATTTGCGTTGTCCTCGTCTTGACCAACCGCAGGAGCGGCCGGGGTAGTGGTGGTGCATGGGCTTGGATTGACGTGGTACGCTCAGATGTCCTCAATCATGGAATGGAGAGATGCTAAGTTTGTTGGTGCAGATGTACGCGTTGACCTACGCCAAGCTCTTGCTCACTGTGTTCAAGTACATTCCGCAAGTCGTTGCGAACTATCGGCGGGAGTCCACGCTGGGGTGGTCTGTCGACCAGGTACTGCTGGATGCGACTGGAGGCGTGTTCAGTCTACTGCAGGTCCTCATTGATTCCTCGCTACAGGCGGACTGGTCTGGCTTGACGGGGAACCCTGTCAAATTTGGTTTGGCGAACATTAGTCTGCTGTTCGACATCATCTTCTTGGTGCAGCATTATGTGTTGTACGGTGCTGTGAAAAAAGCTGCGGCGGTCAATGATCCCGCAAGCCGAACAAGCAGTGAGAGAGAGCCTTTGCTACGATGACATGCAGTACAGGTGTTCAGGTAACGACCAAACTCAGGTTGTTGAGCCTGAACAACTGCACGGCATTCCCACATAGAGAAGTTTGTAGCGCACTGTATCTTTGCACAACGGGAAGGCCATCCGGACATACCGACGACAATGAGTTCGGTAAGGCTGGACAAGCGTTGTCTCTTGCTGCAGAAAGTGCATTGGCTGTTCATACGAGTGGTGTGCGAGGCGTAAACACGCCGTAGGCGGAGTGCATGAGAAGGCGCGAGGCATGTAGGTGGTGTCTGTACAGGCTTGCTGTGTCGGTGCTGGGTTATACGCTACAATGACCGGTAAGAGGCTCGCAGTAGCAATAGCAGACATGCTAGAGAATATGCAAGTGTTCGAGCGATGCTTTGTCGCCAGAGTCTGTATCATAGGAGGCCTGCCTAGAACACCGTCAGGACACCGCCGCCACTCTCGGACCATCTCCTTCCGCAACCGTTCCGCACCGAAGGCGCATGGAAAATCTGGGGCAAGCTCGCGCGCCCATGGCCCCGCCAAGCCATCACCATACACGAGCGCTCACAGCGCAGGGACAAGCTGACCCGGTTGCTCACATTCTCACAAACCCGACTTGTCCCGACCGTATAGCTTTATCTTGTCGGTTTCGCTGTGTATATTCGAAGGCGGTGGTTGTGTTCCCTAGCGCCGCCCGCACCCCTGCCACCGTAGGCCTCGGCAGATTGCCCGCATTGACGTTTTTGACCTTGAGCTCGCTCGGCTTTGCGGAGAATCGAGGGTTGGCGGGCTGCTACTTGCTGTGGTCTCGTGAGGTGCTTGAGTCACGATTTGTTCACAAAGGATTGTTGGAAGTCACTCATACATTGTTGTTGTAAGCATTGAGTGAAGGCCTTCGGGCCTGTGTACCGGCAAGATGTCGTGGAAGAAGGTACGCAGGCATCGGATATGTGGATGGATGTGACAGGACGGTGTAGCTGACGAGGCAAGCGCAGTCGGCCCAGTTGGCGGACACGATCAAGCACTACAGCAACTTCCCAGCGACGGGCGTGAGTCTGCGGCAGATGGTGCAGTTTGGGCAGAATGTGTCGACGGGTACCTTATTTCGAGCCTCGCAATTCTTGTCGGAGGAGCTGCCCATACGGCTGGCGCACCGTGTACAAGAGCTGGGAGACTTGCCGGATGGGTTGAATGAGATGCCGAGTATCAAAAGGGTGCAGGATTGGTATGCGCAGTCTTTCGAGGAAATCACGACGCTGCCTAAACCGAGTTTGAGCTCGGAGATCAAGGAACGATTGAGTAGGCCGGCGAAGGGGAATGCGAAGACCTCGCGGATTTTGAGTGAGGCGACGATGAATCCGAGTGTTAAGGGACAGTATAAGTCTACGGGCTATAAGACGCAGGCGGATAGGGCAGACGGCGACAGAAAAACCAGCAATACCAGACGATACTACAGCGTGGCGGACGATAACGGCGATTGGCCGCCTGAGCTCAACGACTTCAACTCCCGATTCTCGAGCACTTTGGAGAAGATCAAGCGCCGCCACGACCCAGTCGTAACGACGATAGCGCAGGGGATACTGGAGTACAAGCGGAAAAGACAACGTATGCAAATCGACCAAAGCATCCAAGCCTTCCTCGACCGCTTCTACATGAGCCGTATCGGCATCCGCATGCTCATCGGCCAACACATCGCCCTCACGGACCAACGAGCGCAGTCGGATCCGAATTATGTGGGTATCATCTGCACGAAAACTAATGTAAGGGAGCTCGCTCAGGAAGCTATCGAAAATGCCCGGTTTGTCTGCGAAGACCACTACGGTCTCTTCGACGCTCCGAAGGTACGATTGGTTTGTGATCCGAAGATCAACTTCATGTACGTCCCTGGTCACCTCTCCCATATGCTATTCGAGACTCTCAAGAATAGTCTGAGAGCTGTGGTGGAAACGCATGGAGCGGAGAAGGAGGAATTCCCTGTTACGGACGTGATTATATCTGAGGGCAGGGAGGATATCACGCTCAAGATTTCGGATGAAGGGGGTGGGATACCGAGGTCTGCGATCCCGTTGGTGTGGACGTATATGTACACGACGGTGGACCAGACGCCGAGTCTAGATCCGGATTTCAACAAGAGTGATTTCAAGGCGCCGATGGCTGGATTCGGCTATGGACTACCGATATCGAGGCTATATGCACGATACTTTGGGGGGGATTTGAAGTTGATTAGTATGGAAGGGTAAGTGCACTCCTCCCTTCGAACCCGATGTTGATAATCCGGGGAGGAAGGAGCGACCGTTTGCTGACTTTTGGGGCAGGTACGGCACGGACGTGTACCTTCACCTCAACCGCCTCTCCTCGTCCTCCGAGCCGCTGCAGTGACAACGACCAGTCATGAGGGATGAATGGCCTACCGTTGCCGCACTGCGGGGCGGCAGCAGAACGAATGCTTTGGGAGTGGGCGACTCGCGTTCATCCCAGGGATTGACGCAAGTCGGGAGACGGAATGAGTCAGGGTTGGATAGGGCGTCGAGTCTGAATTTGGCGGCGAGGGCTATGAAGTTGAAGTTGAAGACCAAGGGTCTAGAAGGACAGCAGAAGCAGAGGGAGGTGTCTGAGAGGAGACAGGTGGGTGATGCGGAGAGCGTGGTCAATCCGATGATGCCTACGAGGGGTGTGAGCAAGGACGATACGCCGTGGTGGAAGAATGTTACTATGGAGGAGGGGATGTAGCCATGCACAGCGCTGAATGCGTGGCTGCTCAGTTAGGAAGGACGTGTTTAGGCATTCGAGGGACGTTTGGGAGCATGGTGTATAGGTGTGCTGGTGGGCAAGCAAGCAATGGAATGGCAAGAAATATACGGCGCGATACATGCTTGAACATATGAGTAACTTTACGAGAACCTCCTGTGAACACTCTACATTATACTTTGCATTGCTTGTCGTCACATGTACGCAACAAACGCCAATACATGCGAAGTAAACATCCATACGTAATCGTCAGGCTTCGTCGCCAGCTTCTCTCCAACGCTCATGCTCCCGCCACAGCCCATTAGGAGTCGACCTCGTCCTGTTGTGTTCGATGTGAGAAGCCAGGTTCGAGTCCTTGTTCAACCTATCCACCTCTTCTCTCACGCTGTCGTCTTCGCCATCGGCATGTTCAACGTCACGGTAAGTGATCGCCTGACGCGGTCTGGCTTCATTTTGGTCGCGGGGCAAGCGGATGGCGGACGGCAGCCAGGACGAGGTTGAGGATGGGGCGAGGATTATGGCGATCTGCGGGTATATACAGCATTAGCGACGATTGAACTTGCCGGGAATGGGTGGTACGGGAGTGGGCGTTTACCTTCCAGATGAAGACTGCCAATGGTACGACCAGAAGCATAATCGCTACCTTCTGCTCCTCTCTTCGCCAAGGCTCCATGCAGGCTGTACTCCTCTCATACCGTACCATACACGCATCCGCACCATGCGTCCTGTCCGGACGCGGAAACGCCATATCTTTCGGACTATTTAGCCCGCAGCAGTTGAACGCATCTTGTATCCTCAGTATTTTCTCCGCATCCTTGTTGACGAACAACTTTTGCCATCTCTCCCTGAGCGCGCAGTTCAAGCTGCCGGGAGGGCTGATGTGCGTTCCGGCTAGTGTTGCGAGGACAGCCTCGAATACTACGAAGGCTACGACTGTGATCTGGAAGGTGCGGGAGGTTTGCAGTTGGCCCTTTGTGGCGAGATGTTGGTCGAGGCTGAAGACTGTTTCGAGGGCTATGCCCGCTAATGGCGGAAGGGCGAGCGTCAAGGCGCAGATGATGTCGGGGATGGGGAGGGAGTAGACGTGTGAGCTGTGGAGGGCGAAGGCGCCGAGGATGCTGAGGCCGGCGAGGTACTGTGGGTGATGTGTGAGCTTAGGTGTATCAGTGTTGAGTTGGGCCATTGGCTTACTAGGACACTGAGGCCTGTGGTGATCTGTCTCCTTGTGGGCGCCATGCTGTGGTACCTATTTTATGGATGGACTGGACTTTTGATTCTGTCTAAGCCCTGGCTATCAACAATAGTAATAGAGCAGACGAAGCCGATAGAAGTATTGACGGAGAGTGACTGTCTCGGCGTCAAGATGTGATGCTTATATGTAGCACGATCGAGGAGCATGTGAAACCATTCCCCTACCTACTCGAAACCTGGCTACGGCGGGGTCAAATACAGATCCAGGGTCAAGGAGGATGTACAGGAGGAGGGAGAACGCGCATCATTCGCGACGCACGCGATCATCTTGATGCAAGGCGTTAGAAGCCCGGGGGGAGCTGCCCGTAGCTCCCATGGAGCTCGGTACATGCGAGCCTATCAGAGCAAACGATTTGCCACCTGCTCTAACAGCTCGAATACGTACTTTGAGATGTCGAGATGGGTTAGATGAGATTCGAGACAGATCGATGCCTTAGAGAGTTGCTATGTGCCGTCCTTTGTAATCTGTACACAGTCTACACACATCTTTTTGCTATACCAAACACCATCACTTGCTTCGCTGACAACGCTAACAATGCTCTCGCAATATCAAACCATGACGCCACCCGTACCGCAGCTATCGTGCAATGCAGCTGTCCGCATTCGGGCTTGTCCATCAACAATCGCTTCGAAGCTCTTGCAGTACCTCTCGATGGATGCGAGCATCTGCAGCTGCTCCTCCCCATCGTCTTCCAAGCCCACTACTACCTCCTTCGAGCTGTTTCCCATCCGCACGAAGTATTGCCCATCATGTGCATGCCATCGGTTCTCGAAGGTATCTCGCAATTGCTGCTGCGCAAATGTTCTTGTGTCTGCCCAAAGCACCTCTTTATGCTCTGCACCAATGGCGGGATCGAGGATTGTGCCTTGTACGCCGCCTAAGTATGCCAGCACCTCCCGACCGCGCAGGCAGAGACCGGAGAGCTGCCTGACGTGGGTCTCACCGTGCGATGTCGAACGCTTGAGGTGGTCGCAGAGCGTCAATAGCGACCGCCCGCACTCGAAGACGAGACAGAGTACTCGTTGAACATGCGGCAAGCGCAAAAGGCCTGGATGCACCAACGCCAGTTCAAAAGGCTTGCTCAGGCTGTCCACTACGGCTCGGATGGTCTCATCAATACCAGCGAGACTCTTTCCGTCATCCAGCTTGACGTTGTAAAGCAGCTTCAGAAGAGTGTTCGCTGAAGCCTGCAATACCGGCAAGGCCAGTATCCACGAGCAAGCGGTTGTCAAGGCGTTCTCGATGTAGGCCGGGAAGATTGCAGTCAGCATGACATGGAGTAGACTCGGTGCCTTGTTGTCGCCGCGTTCGAGGACACCGTCCATTGACGAACAAAGCTGGTCGACGAGGTATTCTTGCTGATTATCAACCGCTGCGCGCTCGCTGACCGTGAGCATGAACATGGTAAGCTGCTTCCTCGTCCTACTCTCGGCCAACTTCGGCACGTAACCCTTGAGCCTGCCAACGACGTAGGTCGGATCGGTGGCAGGCAGCGGGAAGGCGGATGAGTCAGTGAAGAACGGGTCGACGCGACACACGTCGGCCGTATGCTGTTGCAATGAGGATACTACGCGCTGCACAAACTCAACATAAGCACCTTGTAGACTTGGATCGGCGGCTGTTGTGCTTGTTGATGTCTGCAATTCTTGGTAATTGTCCTTCATGGCTTGCATGACCGCTTTGAGTATGTCGGTATATGTTCTTCGGACCTCATTCAGTCGCTGCGGTCGAGTGTAAACTGTCTCGTCGAAGTGCTCGCGCATGTTGGACAGCACGCTAGATATGAGGGCGAGCCG
>Ga0058704_10001040_pt1 | contig 13281 bp, 10 predicted proteins | sample AgamicMgSfe_FD_71363 | JGI IMG/M metagenome (GOLD analysis project Ga0058704, IMG submission 71363) | Agave microbial communities from Guanajuato, Mexico - Mg.Sf.e | ecosystem: Host-associated > Plants > Phyllosphere > Phylloplane/Leaf | place: Guanajuato, Mexico | collected 2012-05-30
CCGCACCCCGGAACATTGACCTTCACTCGAGGCTTCCCCCAGGGTACGCTTTGGACCCTGCTCAGGGCGTCCTTGTTCCTACGCAGGAAGTTGGCGCTCATGTGCATTTCGGAGGCCACGGTGCTGTCGAGGAGGCCACCACTCAACAGCTCTTCGACGCTGAAGGACAGAGTGACGACGGCATATCAGCAGTGCCTGCAACTACGGAGCAGATCAGGATCTACCTCGACGCAAGCGAGAAGCATCCTGATCGCACGTCGGTGGTGGGTTCTTCTCGCCAACAGCATTCACAGCCCTCTAGCACTGGCAAGAAGCGTGATGACTGCTCGGAAGTGACAAACTCAGTTCGGTACCAACAGTCGCAACCCGCTGGCTCTGGCAGGGACAGTAAAGACCATTCGTCGGTGGTAATGCCAACTCAGAGCCAGCATTCACAATCTGTCGGCTCTGGTGCGAGGTACTCTACTACGGTAGACCCAAATCGGCACCAGCCTCCACCGTCCGTTGGCTCTGGTAGAGCTCACTCCACAGCAATGCACACAAGATCTCAACATTCACAGCTCTCTGGCTCCAACGGGAAGCGTGGCGATCGCGCGTCAGTAATTCATCGGACTCAATCTTCAGATCATGGTGATATGGAGAATCGCAAGGAGGGTCTGAAGGCCACGGAGGGTGACACGCATCCCGGTACGCCCGGTAACCCACGCAGGGTGGAGAACCCCAGTGGAGTCACACAGGAAATTGAACGTGACACGGGCTACCACGTGAGCGACTCTCAAACGGGACGTAACGACATGCAGCGCGACCACGGTCTTGGATCGACCTCGAACCAACAGCAAGGCAAACCTCAGTCACGAGCTCCATCTCATTCTTTCGTCATCCACCAGCCGACACCGCAACGGCCGGTGACCGGGCTTGACGGGTGGGACGCTGGTACGACGCCAGATTTGGGCAAAGACCAACACGCATACAATCAGATCTTGCATGGTCCCTTGCCAGAGCCTCTTAGCGTCCCACTTCATAGCATCGAACACGCTAAGCTATGGATACAGAGAGTGTCTCAAGAGATTGAGAACCTTGAATTGGTGAGCGGCGCGCTCATAAAGCGATACAATCGCATGCAGGATGAAGGGGTCGTGAACGGAACGGAAGCGTTTCATCATTGGGGCAATGCCTGGCTGGCTAACGAAGCGGAGCTCGCGAAGTTCGGGTCGGCGCGGGATCAGCTGGCTGCGTATGTGGCTGATAACGAGGCCAAGAACGCCACGCCCAAGCCTGCGGAGCGCGGTGCCAGCTATCAATTACGCCAGCCTGGTGCCTTGACGGACCTGCAAGCGGCTGGCGAGGGTGTCCTCAAGCAAGGTGCCCCTCTGGGTCAGGGTTGGAACTTGCCTGAGCACCAGCAAACTCCCAGTCGTACTGACAAACGTGCCCGCGAGACCAAGCAGGATGAATGGAACACAGGAACCCCGCACAAACAGCGTACCAGCGAGCCCAAACAATACGATTGGAACGAAGGCACTCAGCGCCCTGAATTCCAAAAGGCTGCAGTCCAAAGTGTGGGATACAGCGCGAAGAACAAGGCTTTGTCGGATCGCAAGGGCAACGATCAGCAAGACAATGGCTGGAAATCAGTTCCTTCACATCGTAACGGCAGTGCTCGAGACGATGACCGGAAGTCAAATGCCGCAAAATCAGACGGTTTCCCAGCATGGGAGGACAAGGGTCCGAAGCAGTCCACCAGCAATAGAGATTGGGCCCACGGTGACGGTGGGTGGGACACTCACAGTCAAGACCGTAAACACGCCAAAAGTGCAGGGCCGATGAGCGAAGGCTGGACCATGAGAACGCAAGTGCCGAACGCCCACGTCAAGCCGTACTGGGCCGACTGGCAGAAGCAGGCAACCCCGTTCGAATCGTCCGAGCAGATGTCGAAGAAGAAGCGCGAAGGTCCACGTCAGGTCTACGAGTACCCACCAACTCCACTACCCGCAGTTCCAGCAGACAAGGCCCACGGCGCGACTCACGCGGTCGCGACGGGCAAAGGCGCCATCTACACCCACAAGGTCTTCAGGCCCGTTTATCTGGACACCATCGAGGCACCCTACGCGGTCTTCAGCTTCAAGTACCGCAACAAGTCCGAACTCGAGCGCATCCTGGGCAAGAGCATCGGCGACGATGTCAAGCAGCTTACAGCGCAGGTGAAGAAAGAGCAACTGATGAGTATGCCGAAGCACAAGCTGATCGAGCAGTTGATGAACGCCCGGGGTCCGCAGAGTGCACCTTCAGCTTCGGCGTCGCATCGTGGCGGGTCGGGATGGGGTGGGTCAGCAGCGAACAAGGATACCAAGGCGGCAGATGGTTGGGGCGGATCAGTGGCCAGCAAGGACAGGAAGTCAGCGGACGGCTGGGGTGGGTCAGCGGCGAAGAACAACGGCAAGGCGGCCAGTGGCTGGGGTGGCGCGTCAGCGGCGAAGAGCGACGGCAAGGCGGCAAATGGTTGGGGTGGCGCATCGGCGAACGGCTGGGGTCAAGACCAAGGTGGCAATGCGAATGGTTGGGGTAAAGATCAAGGTGGCAATGCCAACGGCTGGGGGGCTCCTGCAAACGATCGCGGAAACCAGAGTGTCCGTGGCGGCTCCACACGCAACAAGTCAATGCAGGACGCTTCTCCCATCGGCAACTGGTTGCAAGACCAAGGCAACAACGAGGCCTGGAACAACGGTGGCAGGAATTATGCGTGGGCCGGTACCGCCAACGGCAACAACATCAACGGTCAGTACAACCCCGGCGGCTCCCAAGCTGGTGGCCGGCAGGCGGTCAATGATGGTCAAGTTCCGGTCGCACGATGGAACACGGGGACGCCGGCACTCGGAGGGAAATGGGACGGTGCTATCGCCGCTGCTGCGATGGGCAACACTCCAGTGCTGCAAGCTGCGACTCCCGCGATGCCTCACACTCCAGTGCCAGAGGGTGGGTACGCCCTCCCTGCGAGGCGCCCCCCGTTGCGAGCTGGCAGAGTCGCCACTCCCGCGATGCGCAACACTCCAGGTCAAGCTGGCAACGTCGCTATTCCCCCGGTGCACAACACTCCAACGCCAGGTGGCGCGTACGCCCTCCCTGAAGTACACTACACGCCGGTGAAAGCCCCTACCCCAAAAGTGCATTTCCCGCCGGCCGCAGACGTTGAAATCCCCATCCCGGAGATGCCTCTCCCACAACAACACCAACCCCCAGCGCCTCCCATGACGCCCGAGCACAACCTGTCCAACCTCCAGCCAGCGAACCCGACACCCCGCACCCGCCGCGCCCCGTCCGCCCGCGGCAGCAGCATGGCCAACAGCATCGCGACGGGCTTCGATCGCGAGGAGTCCATCCCGTCCGACATGCGCTCCCTGGTCGAGAGGTGTGTCGCACAAGCTGCTGAGGACGCCAAAGAGAAGGCCAAGGGGAAATCGCCGGGGGGGAATCTGATGGCGAAGTATGAGAACGGTGCTCCGTTGCCGGAGGGTCCGGAAGGGTGGTGAAGGACTTGCTATGGTGGTGTGACTGCGTGCGTGTCGCAGCAGGCTCCCGATGTGAGCCTGTCGATTGTGCGTGGAGTGGTATGAGCGAACGATGAATCGTCTTGCAACGGATGGCGCGGCTCGAGGATACCATGGCAGTTGCGTGCATGTACGTAGCTTATCGACCACTGAGGTACATAGGCCCGTACTCACGACTCTATTGATGAGACTTGCCCGATCTATCCCACTGGCCCTTCCTGACGCCCTGACCTTTCAGCTCTAGATGCCACCCTTGTATACCCCGTGATGAACCTAGTACTAGGCTGCCGAACTGCCCCGACCGTTTCCATAACCATCACTCCAGCTTCGCCGGCATGCCAGGCAAAGCCGGCTGCTTGTACTGATAGACGAAACTCCTCAAGTCGTGCCAGTGCTCCGAGTTGGCGAAACTGCGAATCATAGAAAAAGCGGTGTCAGCGGGGTCATACTGGTTTTGTATTCTGTACAAGATTTGCCGGTCATATGTGAAGTTTTCCCAAGGATATGTACAAGAAAGAGCCCCTCCCAACAAAGGAATTCAGGAAAACGCCTTGCTTAGACGGCTGGATGCAGAACTCAAGTCGTCATGATCATCATTTGTTATGCCAAAAGAAAGTCTTCCCTCCGTCCCATTTGTCGGCGTTAGTGTATCTATTCCGGACGAACAAAATGTACTCGTCAGCCCCTGTGTAAGCTGTGCTTTCCCCTCGGTCTCGACGCAAGCTTAGAGAAAGGAGAACAAAGGAGAACAGAACGTACATGTATGTCATGCTGCTCCTCAGACTCGGCTGCAGCGTGTCCGGGTAGTGCGTGAACAACCACATGACGCTCGCCCAGCTCACGCTCGCGAACACGGGCCAGCTCTTCCGGCGCACCAGGTCCATCTGCGCCTCGCTGAGCCCGAGTAAACCTTTACCGCCGTGCGCGCCGTAGCTGCCGCCCACGAGGCTGTTGTCCCCGCGCGGTTGCACAGCCAACTTGGCCAACGCCAGCACCACGCGCGCGAAGACGTAGATGACGATCTGCTGGTTGACGCTGCTGCTCGCGCCGCGCCCGTGTCCGAACACCCAGTACCCGCCGAAGAGGCCCGCGACAAAGGAGTGCACGCGGGCTTCTTTGCCGCCGTTGACGCTCCGCAGGGCCAGCATGCCGCTTTTGTAGAGGAAGGCGAAGCGGGCAAGGTTCAGGGCGTGTTGGCGCGTGGCTTTGAGGATGAGGAGGAGCTTTTCGCGCAGGGGCCCGGGGCGGAAGAGCAGGACCATGACGAGGGCGTGGGGGAAGCGGACTTTGGTGCCGTAGACGAGGCCATTGCGGATGGCTTTGACGAGGACGAGAGGGCTATGGTACTTGGGGTTGAGGAGGATCTTTTCGAGTTGGTCCTGGATGGTGGTATGGGTCAGTGGTCTGTTGCTATTCCTCGTGAGCTATGCGTTCCTTGGGTCTACCTGTAGTGCTTTGTAGTTTTCCATGGTCTGCGAGGGTCAGCCGAGTACGGCCTTGGGAGACGTTATCTGTGTGGATGAAGGATGTATTGCATTGGACTCGGAAGACGGGAGAGAAGTGAGGATGATGCTACTGTTGACCGAACACTCACTCAATACCCATTCTAGCTGCGCGTGTGACGACTGAGCCCAAGAGCCGCGAGCCGAGGCATTTCGCCCCGCGGCATGTGAATCTCGGGGTCGTGATCCGACCTTTGCCGGGGATCGGGCCGAAGGTCTTCCGTGAGCATCGGATAGCCGATTCCGCCTACCCGATGTAGAGTTTCGGTTCGTGCATTTGCCACAACGACCCTCGAAAACCGGACTTGACGATGGAATCGAAGAAGTCGAGGCGTAGCAGAAGCATACGATGTTGCTTGTGGTCAACATGATAGCACGTCTGGCAAAGCAACTGTGCAATCAGTACGCTGATGCATATGTCGCTGGTGAAACATATGATTCTACCATATCTATTCGGTCGGAAATTGCATTTTCTCAGGTGGATGCTCAACGGCACCATTCAAAGGCTGCTTCTTCAAGACAGCTCTCATCAACCTGTCAAGCCTCGCAACCGCATCATCCCCAATCTGATAGTGCACGACCAACCTCCCTCCTAGCAACCTCAGACCCGCCTTCTCCCCTTCCGCAATGAACTCTCGAGCTGAGATACCAGCCGCCTCCAAGTCAAACCACACCATATTCGTCTCGACCGGATTCGTCGTCTTACCCCCATACCCCTCCCACATCCTCGCGATCTGCCGCGCGCGGTCGTGAGACGCCCCGAGTTTACCCCCGAGGAACGTATCCTCGACCGCGACGCGCGCCGCCGCCGTGACGACACCCGCCTGCCGCAGTCCGCCGCCGATCGACTTGCGGATCCAGCGCGCCCGTTCGCGAAAGATTTTCGTGCCGACGATGATGCTGCCAATCGGCGCGCCGAGGCCCTTGGAAAAGCAGAGGGACACGCTGTCGAAGCAAGCGCAGTAGTCCTTTAAGCTTCCCGCGCCAGCGGCGACGGCCTCCCATAACCGCGCCCCGTCCAAGTGCATCAAAATACCATGCTCTCGCGCCCAGGCTGAGATGCGCTGACACTCTGCCAACGGCAGCACGATGCCCGCTAGAGTGTTCTCGAGTGAAATGAGCTTCGTCGGACAAGCATGAATGTCCTCGCTGATGACACACTGTCTCTTGACGTCCTCCAACGTCACGTATGCCCCATTCGCAGGCGTCACAGGCTTGATCAAAGCCCCGCACAGACTGGCCACGCCGCCCGCTTCCCACTCGAGTATATGTGACCGATGATCCGTCACCACGCTATGCGGCGGCGCGAGTAGTTGTGTGCGTATCGCGACTTGGTTGCCCATTGTCCCGCTCAGGACCAGCAGGGCGGCTTCTTTGCCTGAGAGGTCGGCGATGAAGGCTTCGAGGCTGTTGGTCGTGGGGTCGTCTTGGAAGACATCGTCGAGTAAGGTGGTGGAGGCGATGGCGTTGAGCATGCGAGTCGTCGGCGTCGTGACTACATCGCCTGGAGAAACATCGATTGTCAGCCATATGCGGGCGAATGGCAGGTGCTTGGGTGGGTGTTGCTTACTGCGGAAGTCAAACGCTGCCGGTCCCGGTTGCGACCAATTGTTGACCTTGACATCGCCGTTCGCCAAGTGATGCGCTTCGTCTTGGACATGCTGCTGTGCCAGAGCCGGCGCACCATTACTCGACGCCATCGTTCGTCGTCGCTGTGTGTGTTTAGGGGAGAAAGCTAGAACTCGCGATCGCGTGCAATGAGAGCGCTGGACATTGAGATGAAATTTCGGCACGACGGTACTTGACCTTTGCAATGCAGCAGGAAGTTGGGCAACCATCTATGAGTTGCATTCGTGACTGTACTATCTGATGTACATTTTGCTTTGAAGGTACATGCCTGTAGCGGGTAAGTTTGACACGTGAAGTTCCCCCCGAAGCCCGCTAGTACGAAATAGGAAGGAGAGACATTGAGGAGCCTATCCCTGGAAGACGAAGATTGCTCATCATGCTATATACTTCCTGTAACGGCACAAGTTTGATAGCATCGACATATCAACACCTACTTGCCTTTCCCCAGTACAGACCTCAGAACAGACGACAAAGCCGCGCCACAATCCTCCCGCACGCTCATGCTCCGCCAACAGATCGTCCGATCCGGCCGCATCAACACACATCCACCCTCTTCGATCTCCCGTCTCCGCGCCCAGTCCCCATAAACATCCTCCCAGTCCTGCGTCCACCCAATACTATACGCGTTGATCTCAACACCATAATCCCGCGAAACCTCATTCGCAGCGGTCTTCCACGCATCGCCTCCGTTGCCCGTCAGCAAGCAAAAGCCACCGTGTCCAGCGAGATCGATCGTCGAGATCGGGGCGTGGACGGGGATTCGCTTGTTCAGCCAGGCATGTGGCAGTCGCGAACCAGGATATGTACTCAGCTGGTACTGAAGGACATGATCGTCCGGAGGCGGCCGTCTCGCCTCATTCTCGTCCGTGAAAACGACAGCATCCGATTCATACCGCTGGTTCATCTCGATGCCTATCCCGCCGAACTCATGCTCGGTGTACTTCACCGCGTCCCGCAGCTTTTCTCTCCGTCTCCGGCCCGCCTCTGTCGGTGCCGAGAGCTCGGCGTGTTGCCTTTTCCGCTCCTCGACGTCGGCGGGGAGAACACCGAGGGCTTCCCAGACGTGGACGTGGTCTCGCAGGCCCTGGTTGGCGCGCTTGATGACGCCGGCGCCGATGGGTTGGCGTTCGCGGCTGTAGCTGTCCAGCAACGAACGGTCGGCCAGGCCTCGTTCCACGTAGGCGACTTTCCACGCTAGGTTGTAGGCGTCCTGCACGCAGGTATTGCTCCCGAGGCCGTTGAGGGGTGGGTGCCGGTGCACCGCGTCACCCAAGCAATGAATGTTCCCAACGCCGTACGTCTCCGCCACCGTCTCGTTGATCTTCCACTTCGAGGCGTCGAGGATCTTGATCGGGATCGAATCGTCGCCGATGAATTGCCGTATGCGCTTCTCGTAATCGGCATATGTGGGTTCGACGTCGAAGTTCTCAAAACCCGGCTGCGGGAAGATGATGGCCATCCATTGATGCCACGTTTTCACCATCCGGAAGATACACGTGAAGCCCCACGGCGGATGTTCGATTTCAGGTTGGAAGATCCAGTGCAGATTGCCGGTGCGGTGCTCCATGTGTTTCTTGAGATCGGCATCGACGAGCACATTGAGCGCCAACCCTTGCCCCTTCTCCTTGATAAGCGGAATTCCCAGTTGACGCATCACTTGACTGCGTGCGCCGTCACAGCCGAACAGATACTTCGATCGGATCGTGTACGTCTTCCCCGAGACGGTATCGTTGACAGTGGATGTGATCGCCCCGTTCGGCGAGTCCTGCTCGAACTTGACGAAGACGGTGTCAAACCGGACCTTCCAACCATGGACGTTGGCATGTCGAACCAGCACCGGCTCCAACAGCGTCTGCGGCAGATCGATGTGGCGACACGGACTGGCAGCCTCATACTCGCCCTTTCGATCCGGCTGATTGCCCCACGAGTAGATGCGGGCGTACTCCTCCCCGGCCATGTCGTGGCACCATCTCGTATGCATCAGATGGTCACCGGTTGTGGCGACTTGCTTGACGTCGTCTTCCAGCCCGATGTCCCGCAGACATTCCAGCGCGGCCGGGTTGGTGATATGTGCGCGAGGCTCCTTCGCCGTGCTGGAGGCTGCGGAGAGCATGATGCCGGTGAGGCCATAGCTGGCTAGGAAACAGGCCAGAGACGCTCCGGCCGGCCCACTGCCTATGATCAAGAAGGTCGTCTCGACTGGTCCATCTGTATGAGGTGGCGAACCACCATTGGGCAACGTCGCTGAGCCGTTCATGGTGTGTATTCCCTTGTCCCTTCACGTGCTGTCCACGCGCGGACAGCTGATAGGAGTACGGTGCCAATGAAGTGGTCGTCCGTCACAAGCTGTAGAGTAGGTAGGTAACCGAGAATCGATAGAAAGCTTGACCGCGAAAAAGCGATTTTATGCCATTGCGATCAGAGAATCTTATACGTATATTGAACGACACCGATGTACATACTTATGTGTGATATGTAAGCAGTTGGCCTTTGTAGACAAACGCCCGTAAGTAATCAGACGTAAAATGATCAGATCACTCATATCAAAGTGCCTGATGCTGATGCCGAGGTGGGGATGGTGGAATCATTGGGACGACGCCGATGAATAAACACTGTAAATGCAGGAACATTTCGAACAAGATCTTGGCAGTCACACGAAACACGCGTCAGAGGCACTGTTTGTAAACCGGAAGCAGGACAGCATTTCGGTCATGATTCGTATCTAGCTACACGCAGGCGTACTATTGAGAGATAACATTAAAACACCTCAGTAGTCCTTCATGGGACACCCCTTGTCCACACTATCCTTCCTCGTCTTCTCAGTAATGACCTTCCTCGTCAACTTCATCAGATCCTCGCCGAGCTGCTCGTCGTTGGCCAACTCGCTCCCCGCCTCGGCAATGGCCGGAGGGCAGATGTATTCACCCGATTTCTCGGTCACAGTGGACGCGTACCTGCAGTCACATTGTCACTCAGCGAAACGTATCAGTTGGGATGGAGAGACGGTGAAGAGACTTACAGCATCGATAACGCGCCCTCGAATTGATCTTTCTTGAAGGGCTTCAGGCCTGCGCTCATGAGGTACCCGGCCAATGGGTAAGGTTCGTGGATATCCCTCTCTGACATTGCAGTGTCGACCACACCCGGATGGGTCGCGTTGACGAGGATGTTGGGGTGCTCCTTCGTGAGGTGGCGGTTGAGGTACTTGGAGTACAGGATATTGGCCAGCTTGGCCCGACCATACTGTCCCATTGCGCCGAGGTCCTGGTTCAAGTCGTCGATGCTCTTGAATTGGGTGTCCTTCGGCGAGGATTGGTGCGCGTTCGAGGCTTGGTTGCTGATGTGGACCTTGCCGCCCTGGCTCGCGGTCTTCTTGAGCAACGGCAGCAGGTGCGACGTGAGGATGACGTGACCCATGTGGTTCACGGCCATGTGCCGGTCGACACCGTAGTCGGTCACTTGGTAGGTCATGATCCCCCGGGCGGCGTTGTTGATCAGGATGTCCAGACGGTCCGTCGACTCGCTGATCTCCTTCGCGACTTCGGTCACCCGGTGCCAATCGCTCAAGTCGCACTGCAGCCACTTGGTCCTTTGCGCCTTCTCCTCGCCCAACTCTTCCGTCACGGCTTTCATCGCACCATCGACGACCTCTTTGCTGAGGCTCAAGATATACAGCTTGCTGATGTTCTTGCTCAGAAGCGTGTGGGTGCAGCCATAGCCGATTCCTTCACTGCCACCGGTCACCACTGCCACTTTGCCCGTCTGATCCGGAACGTCGTCCAAGGAGAAGTGCGTGCCGGCTGGGGCGGCGCCTTGAGCCGAGCCGCCAAAGTTCTCCGAAAGCGTGGTCTGCACGCCCTTTGCTATCGATGCCATGTTCGAGGACGAGCTGTTTCTGTGCTGGACGCTACTCTTGAACACGGGTGAGACGCGGACGGCGGAAGGAGTGGAGGAAGGGCGGAGTGTGGTGGGTGAGAATGATCTTCTTACTGTGATTGCTAGACGAGGAGAGGAGGAGATGCGGAAGATACGAGACATGCCGTTTGATGGCAGGAGGATAAATAGCAGTACTTACACGCTTGTGTACCGTATTTACATGTAGCTGGTGGGGTCGGTCGAAGCGCATGTGGTGACGGTAACGGTGATGTCAGTATACCTACTGTAAGACATTGACCAGCATGTAGCATCCCTGAGGTCTATCACAATGCCTTCTGACCTCAATTACTTCCACGTGAGTAGATCTGGTCTGTGGTCAAGACGAAGTACATCGCTCGACTCCTTGAGGATGTCGGTACTGTACAGAGCTTGCTGGCATACCTACCTGCGCGAGTGAGGACACCCTCTGAGCTTGCCGACTTGGTAACGCCGGCGCGAGGAACACCGACGTTCACAACGATAGTGACATGCCTTTCAACACAAGTCATCGTAGCATCGCGTGAGTCGACCGCCGACGGAGAATTTGCTATGGTTTGGATGCGAGAGGTCTGTAGAGACATCGAGTCTGTCAAGCCACCAACAGTCAATTCGCCGTAAGTCTTGGTGGGGCTTGCTTGCCGTGTTCTCTTCAACTCTTCGACTCTTCCTTTCATCTTCTTTGTTGATTTCACCAAAAACTCCCAACCTTTTACATCCAGCCACGTAGGACAAGACAGGATCGCAAGTCGCAGCCGACTTTCATCAGCAAACCCACTCGATCATGGCCGCGAAAGCCCTCCCACACTCTGGCAGCGCAGAATGAAGCTCGCCATGTAACCCTTGGTGACTCCTTGTGAGACTCTGAGCGTCGTCGAAGGACGGCTGGAAATGCAACCGACTGTCGCTCTGCGTGAGGCCCAAAGCCGCTTGCTGAGAGCCAGGTCAAGTCGTGACTCGTGAGTCTGTCAATTGCGTGGAAAAAAGCATGTACTTCCCATCAGCACTTCTCACATCCAGCATTCCCAGACAGCTCAGTACATATACACCGTTGCCCGACACGGAATAACGATCACACGTTATGACGTGAAAAGAAAACACCACTCCCTTCTAAACTACATGCACGCTCCTCCCGTCAGACTGGGACACTTGCTCCCCTATCATCGTTCGAGTTCGAGCGGAAGAGCGGTGGTAGTCCTCTATACTTCAGCCATAGCCCATAGCCCCTTATTAGCCCCTCCGACCTCGACACCACTGGACTGCATGCATCCGCTTCCCACTCACCTCGCCTACCTAGTGCAAGTGCATTCCGCTCGGCGCCGGGGCCCCCGAGAGGGCGCAGGTTCATCAGTCGCGTGGCAGCCACCGGTTCTAGCCCCCTTCGACTGCAGCGGCCCTCTTTCCCCCCAAAAGCGGACAACTACATGTACGTTTCCGTAGCTCTGCGGGGCTCGCTTTCTTTCATCTCGTCGGTGGGCATTCGATCATCATCAGGGCAAACTTAACCCACAGTTCCATCTGATCATCGAACAAAAAGTCGAGAAAGGAAAGTCGTTGGTCGATGGAACGGTGTGGGGCTATAGTACGTTGTTTTTTTTGGCGGTCCCAGAGCTACACCAGGTGGAAGAGCGGGCAGAGAGTCCTGCCTGTATGGAACGATCGTGTTCTTGACTAGTAGGTAAACTGCTAGATAACGAGGATGTGGACAAGTAGCACGTCAACCAGCCGCAACTGAGCAGCGTCAGCTCAGCTCCTGCAAAGGCGAGCTCTCCATCATTTCAGCCCCAGGCCTGCGATCTAGCCTTCAGGTCCACACCACAGGAGAGCAGAGGAGAAGAGAAGTCCGGTATGGCTCTCGACCAATGGCGGACGGCAGTATCGACCATCTTACCCAGATGTTGCTATACTGCGTGAGCCTTTTTACAATTGCCGCGCAGTCCTGGCGTCGTAGAGCTCTGGGATAGTGATGGTGATGGTGAGGCAGACAGGAGAAAGATACCTTACGACACCTGCGTGTCAACCGTTCAGTCAGTCGCCCGTCCACCTTTGATGACGAAGGGGACAGTACAGTAGTGGCCAGCCACAAGCGACACGCCACCCTCGCACCCATACCATATACTATGTACACGGACCACGGTACATCGTCCAAGCCGTCGAAAGTCAGACGGTCACGTGTACATGGGATGTCGGTAAAAGAAAGTGTATACCTGTAGAGCTTTTCCCAGCTTGGAACATCCGGGCCAGCTGTTTGACATCCCGTCTTGGGCCTGAAGTTGTGCGTGCGAGGTTGATGGCGGTGTAACGAAAGCTCGAAGGATACCCAGCAGGGGAAGATACATAGCTGGAGCATTCTACCAACACCTCCTGTGAACATGTACCAAACGTATCCGCGTCGTCCCGTTGCGGCTGAATGCGCAGTGTGTACATGCAGTGAGTTGTCGAGCCGTCCGGCGACTAGTAATCACTAGTGGGACGGGGCACCTGGTCGCAATTGTTCTGCTGCTTGCGCACTGCTGTGTACGCCGGTTTCTAGATGAGATTTGGGAGGAAGAGGAGGAGAAAGCATCCCGCACCACCACGCCCACTGCTGCTAGTCTCGACTACTTTACTACCGTGCTATCATTCTGCTCTCCACACTGATCCCTCTCTCTCATCACCCTTCCCCCCCCCCGCCCACTCGCTGTGGTCTGGTC